>Ga0213866_10001136_pt1 | contig 20042 bp, 15 predicted proteins | sample PICome_11_FD_160079 | JGI IMG/M metagenome (GOLD analysis project Ga0213866, IMG submission 160079) | Coastal seawater microbial communities near Pivers Island, North Carolina, United States - PICO284 | ecosystem: Environmental > Aquatic > Marine > Coastal | place: USA: North Carolina...
TGGGCGTCCTCGAGATCATTGGCACGGCACTGACACTCGGGTCCGGCGGGTCGGGCGGGGTCATCGCGCCATCACTCTTCATCGGCGCGGCGCTCGGCGGGCTCTTCGCCGTCACGCTCAGCCAGATGGGCATCTTCCCAGGCGCAACACCCGCGACGTACGCGCTCGCCGCCATGGCCGGGGTCCTCGCCGCGACGCTGCACTGCCCGCTGACCGCCTTCCTGCTGGTCTTTGAGATCACGCAGGACTACAAGGTCATCCTCCCGGTCATGCTCGTCGCCATCGTCTCGACGACCTGCGCCCAGTTCCTGCACCGTGACTCGATTTATTCCGACCTCTTACGCCGCAAAGGTATCCGTTTCGGCCAGCTCGCCGACATGACGCTACTCAGGCGGATGACCGTCGCCGACGTGCCAATCTCCCAAGCGGTCTCGGTCGCCGACAGCGATCCTGCGCAGCGATTGATCGACCTGGCCACCCAGCACGCGGTCACCGACTTCGTGGTCGCCGATGAGAAAGGCCGTTGCAAAGGCATGGTCGTCGGCGACGATGTGCGCACCACACTGGTGCAGCGCGAGGCGGTGCCGCTCATGATCGTCGCAGAGCTGATGCGGACCGATCTGCCGACCGTGCGCCCCGGCGACACGCTGGACCTGGTGCTCGATATGTTCGCCAAGCACGAGGTCTCAAGCCTGCCCATCGTTGACGCCGGCGAACGCGTCACAGGCATGATCACCCGCTCACGCCTGCTGCGCGAGTACCAGGGCCAACTTAATCGGCGCGGCTAAACCCAGCGCGTTTAGCGGTGATGCTTGCATCACTTCAAACCCTCGACCACCCAGGGGCGCAATCCCTGAAATGCGCATCACCAGCCACCAGCGACCAGCGACGCGTAGCGTCGCGTCTATCTCAGCATCAAGCGCCGCGTGACCAGCGCCTGCACCTTGGTGTCAAATCGTAGAACGAACACGGTATACGCCGTGCCGCCATCCCCACGGAGCTGGCGCTGCGTCGGGTCGGGATCGCAGGCCTTGCCACGCGTCTTGACTTCGACCAACCCGCCATCGTTCGTAGCCAACCACTGCTTCACGCGCTTAGGCCGCCAAGGCAGGCGCTCGATCAACTCGAACCCGGTGACCCAGGGCGACTCGATCACGCGGTCGCTCGTGAGCAGGCCCAATTTGGGGTGAATCGCCGGCGCATCGATCAGCGATGACAAGTGGCCGATCAGGTCCGCGCGTTCAACGGCCGCATCAAACGTGTACAGGTAACGCTGTGCCAAATCGATCGGCGGAACGAGCGGCTCGCCGCTGAGATGATGGGTGCCTTGGTGATCGATCCGCGTCGCGCGACGCGAAACCTGAGCGAAAGCCCCCGACCACAGGACCACCTGCACGAGTCGGCCGCCCTCGCTGATGAACTCGACCTCGCCGGGCCAGGGCAACTCGTCGAGATCGACACCCGGGCTGAGCTTGACCGCGCCGGCGAGGGCTTGCTGGATCAATTTGCCGATGGTCGCTGGCCCGGGCTGGTAGTCATCGAGCCGCCAGAATCGCTTGCCCGTCGCCTCGCTTCGCCGCGCCGGGTCGATGTGAATCGCCATCCCGCCGAGCGAAAGGTCGGCCACATCGGCGCAGACCGCCTGTGCCTGATGATGCGTATTCCGCCCAGCCATCCATGCCCGCAGCGGGTCGCGATCCACCGAGATCACGCCCCGCCCTGTCGAGGCAAGCGCCATGCTGTCGCCCCCGATCCCGCAACATAGGTCGGCAACCGATGTGCCCTGGCCCAGCGCCGCGTTGATCCGACTTGCCTTATACAAGCCGACCGCCGCCCCGCTCGCCTGCTCGACGCCCTGCACATCCGCAACCATGCCCGCGCTGGCCTCGCCGAACTTCACCGCCGCTTTCGCCCGTGCCTGGGTCAGTTCCAGCGCGACCGTCACCTCATCCAATGACGCGCCACGACGCAGCGCCGCGACCGCGGTCACGTCCGACGGGTCCACCGCCACCGCCCGCTCCAGCAGCGCCGCATCCTCTACAACAGATTGCCACAACTCGATCTCACGCGACATCGCCGGCGATCATACCTGAGCACTACCAAGCCGGGCCAGAGCGCAGCGCCGGCCCGGATCCAAAAATGTCCGATTCAATACCCGCTCAGATCTCGCTGTAGCGCGTGACCAGCGAGATGATCGCCCGCTGGTTGGGCTTGAGGTCCAGCGACTTGGACCAGGCCTTGAGCGCCTGATCGCGCTGATACGTGTTATCCCGGCCACCCTCGATGTAGAGGGTCATGTACGCGACGCCCAACCCGTTGAGCGCGGCGGTGTCTTCGCCGTCCAACGCCACTGCTTTCTTGAACTCGCGCAGCGCATCTTCATACTTGCGTTGCTTAAACAGGCAGACACCCAGACGCTCGTGCATGGTCGAGGTCGGGGTCCGGGCGATCAGTGTGTTGAGCGTATTGGTCGCGCGGGTGTAGTTACCCATCCGGATGTGCGCATCGGCAAGGCCCACGAGCACCGGCTCCAGGTCGTCTTCTTCTTCAGCAAATTCCGCCGCGGTGCGGAACGCGTTGATCGCTTCGTTAAAGCGGTCGGTCTGTGCGTAGATAAAGCCCAGGTTCGCCCAGGCGCCAAACGATTCACTGTCCAGCTCCGTCGCACGCTTCGCGAAGGAGAGCGCGAGACCGGGCTTGCCTTCCTGCAGGTAAGCGGAGGCGAGATCGCGGTTGGCTTCTGCTGAGTTGGGCGCGAGGTTGATGGCCCGCTTGTAGCTCTTGATGGCGTAGGGGATGTCGCCGAGCACCTGCTTGCAGACGCCCAGGTTGTAGTGCGCGTCGTAGTTGGTCGGCTCGATGGCGGCGGCGAGCTCGAAGCGGACCGAGGCCTTGTCGTAGTCGCCCCGCTCCTTGTAGATATCGCCGATGCCGATGTGGGCCCCGACGACGCGGGGGTTTTCGAGCAGCGCCTGGCCGAACATCGCGAAGGCCGAGTCTTCCAGCCCGCTCTGGCGGTACTGGGCCGCGCGGGTCAGGTAGTCGTCGATCCGCGCCTGGCGTTCCGCTTCCCGGCGGGCCTGACAGCCCGGCAGGGCCAACACAGCCAGCATCGTCAACACCATCAGATTTGCCAAGGTTCGCTTCATCGGTCGGCCCTTCCGTAGCCTTACGGCCACGCTCCGTGATCAGTTCAATCCGAGCCCGACAGGCTACCATGCCCCGCAGGCTCTAGAATCTTGTCGAAGATATCGCACCCCGACATTAAACGAAAACCCCATGCGCATCGCACTGGCTCAGATCAACCCGACCGTCGGCGACATCCCCGGCAACGCCGCGCTCATCCAGGACGCGATTTCGCGCGCCAAATCCCAACGGGCCCGCCTCGTCGTCTTCCCGGAGCTGGCGATTATCGGCTACCCGCCCAAGGACCTGCTGCTCAAGCCCGACGCCATCGATCAGTGCCTCGCAGCCGTCGAAAAGCTCGCCAAGGAATGCCACGACATCACCGCGGTTATCGGCCTGCCCGTCCGCTCGGAGAAGCCCACCGGCCGGGCCCTGCACAACGCCGCCGCCATCTGCCGCGACGGCAAAATCGTCGGCATGCACCTCAAGCACCTGCTGCCGACCTACGACGTCTTCGACGAGCGACGCTACTTTGAGCCCGGCCCGCGCATCGACCTCAGCGCGATCGACGGCGTCCGCGTCGGCGTGAGCATCTGTGAGGACCTCTGGAACGACGAGGAGACCTTCACCCGCCAGCTCTACCACGACAACCCCGTGGACGAGATCGCCAAGGCCGGGGCGCAGCTCTTCATCAATTGCTCCGCCTCGCCCTATGTCGTCCGCAAGCACGACTTCCGCCTCAAGCTCATGGCCAACGTCGCCAAGCGCCACAAGATCCCCATGGTCTACTGCAACCAGGTCGGCGGTAACGACGAACTCGTCTTCGATGGCAACTCGTGCGTGCTTGATGCCGGTGGCAAGGTGATCGCCCACGCCAAGGGCTTTGAATCCGATCTTCTGATCGCCGAACTGCCTATCGGCGACGAGGTTGCCGCATCAGACAGCCGCATTGAGACGCCCAAGGAAGGGCTCGCATCGGTTTATGAAGCGCTCGTGCTCGGCCTGCGCGACTACTGTGGAAAGTGCGGGTTCAAGAAGATCGTCATGGGGCTGTCCGGCGGGATCGACTCCGCGGTGAGCTGCGCGATCGCGGTCGCGGCGATCGGCGCGGAGAACGTCCACGGCATCGGTATGCCCTCGCGCTACTCGTCGGGTGGCAGTGTCGACGACGCGAAAGCCCTGGCGGACAACCTCGGCGTCAAGTTCGATGTCATCCCCATTGAACCCGCCCACGCGGCGATGGAAGGCATGCTGTCCGAGATGTTCGCCGGGACCGAATCGGGCGTAACGGAAGAAAACATCCAGGCCCGGCTGCGCGGCAACATCATGATGGCGCTGAGCAACAAGACCGGCGCGATGCTCGTCACCACCGGCAACAAGTCCGAGATGGCGGTGGGCTACTGCACACTCTACGGCGACATGTGCGGCGGCTTCTCCGTGCTCGTCGACGTGCCCAAAACGATGGTCTACGACCTTGCCAAATGGATCAACGACGATGCGGATTCGCCTTTGCGCAAGCAATTCGGCGGCATCACAATCCCCGTGGACACGATCACCAAACCGCCAAGCGCCGAGCTGCGCCCCGACCAGACCGACCAGGACTCGCTGCCCGAGTACGACGTCCTCGACGCGATCATCGAGCGCTACGTCGAACGCGAGCAGAGCGTACCGACGATTATTCAAGAGACCGGCTTCGACGCCGCGACCGTCAAACGCATCGCACGGCTGATCGACATCAACGAATACAAGCGCAAGCAGGCCGCCCCGGGCCTGAAGATCACCGGCCGGGCGTTCGGCTTCGGACGCAGGATGCCCATCGCGCAGCGGTATGACAGCAACGCGACGTTCTGAATTTTCAATCTCGCCTGTTAGCCGTCGCCTGCAAGGCGACGCGTCACTATCCAATACGCGGAGCCTCCACAAACGACCACCGCTGCAAAGGAAGCCCTTCCTTAACAGGGTTCTGAATCACGTAAGCGATACTACGACGCAGATCGTCCCCTGTATCTAGGTAAACCTTCCATGCCCGGCGGGCAAAACAAAGGGGTGGCCGCTGTCCGGCACGCACCTGACTACTCAACGGATGTACATCCGACTCTAGAAGCGCATCGCCGGCAGCGCGTTTGAGTTTGCCGATGGCCTGCCCCGGCAGTATCGATGTGCACCGCAGTACAACGTGGACATGATCGGGCATAATCGCGCATGCAAAATATTGCATGTTGTGGCGCCTCAGCGCTTGCTTGAACCCTTTCCCGATCGCCCACACCTGTTCCCCCGTATAAAGCACCGGCTCGTAACGCAATGATTCCTTAACCGCCATGCGCTGAGCACGGTCATGACGCTTCGCCGCAAGTGAATGCCGAACGTTCACTTTTGTCGCCGGGCCGTAACGATAGAGCTCCCAAGAGCCAACCCAGCGGGACCAACTCCCGCGCGGATCGTTTGGCAGCCAAAAACCATATGCCCCGAAAATGCCGTGGAAAGCCAGCATTCACGCAGTGTATCACGCAAGTACGCGTCGCCTTGCAGGCGACGGCTAACGCACCGTATCAACAGGTTAGCCCTAGCCTAATGACGACGTGCGGAATCTTCTGACCCTTCCGAACCCGCCAGCGTCACATCCGCCAGCGCCTTGTCCTGCGCTTCGCCCAGTTGCATCAATAGCTCGTGGCCCGGCAGGCTGCCCGTGTCCGCGTGCTCGGGGTTGGTGGCGATGAGGTCGGCGATGCGGATCTTGCCCGGGGGCATCGCGAGAGTGAGGTCCGATGGGCCGTCGTCGCTGGGCAGGCGGTGCAGCAGGCCGCGGCCGACCAGTTCTTCCACGATCTTGGCGACGGTCGAAACCGGTGCGCCGACCTGCTCGGCGATGTCGTCGATCCCCGCGGTCTTACCAGCATCAAAGGCCTGGGCGACCGCGCTCATGACCGGGATCACCAGCCAGGGGTCGCGGGCGACGGGTGCGGGGCGCGAGGCCTCAAACGCGCCGCGACGGTTGGCGGGGAGGGTCTGAAGAATGTGCGTGACCTGCAGGCCGGCGAGGACGACCAGCCAGGAGAGGTAGACCCAGAAGAGCAGCACGGGGATCAGCGCGAGCGAGCCGTAGAGTTGGGCCTGCGTCGGGCTGAGCACGGCGTTCTCCATGTACCAGCGCAGCGCAGCTTTCATCAGCTCCCACGCCAGCGCGGAGACCATCGCCCCGGCCATCGCGGGTTTGATTGAGACCTGCGCGTTGGGCATCAGCTTGAAGAGCAGGACGAATAAGAGCCAGGTCACGAGTAGCGCAGTGAAATGGTTGACGATACCCATGAGCGTGCTGACGATGGGCAGCAGGTCCTCGGCCGCACCGACGAGTTGGGTGGAGATGTAGAAGCTGCCCCAGATGAGGACGGGCCCGAGGGTGATGATCGCCCAGTAGATGGGAATGCGCACGTGCCAGGGCCGGCCGGACGGCGCCTTGAAGATCACGTTGAAGGTTTTCTCGACGGTGACGATGAGCCCGACCGCCGCCCAGATGAGCAGAAGCATGCCGACGACGCCGATGCTGCCGATGCTGATCGACGACGCCCCCTCGGCCAAGCCGCCGACGAGTTCATCGATGCGGGCGCGCATTTCCGCGTTGGCGCGGGCCTGTTCGAGGGCGGCCAGCTCTTCGTCGGTCGGGCCTTCGCCGAGCACCACGTCGGCTTGTTGACCCAGCCAGGAGCGAGGCGCAGGCGGCTCGGCGTCGGCGTCGGCGTCATCGATCGCGGGCTCTTGCCCGGGCTCTGCTTCAATCGCGGCGGCGGTATCGATCTCCAGTTCGAGGTACTCATAAACCAGGTCGGTGAGCCCCTGCTGCGAATCGGCGAAGCCGCCGAAGGCGCGAAAGACGATGAGCGCCATGACGAGCATAGGGACCAGGCCAAAAATCGTGCGGTAGGTCAGCGCGGCGGCCATGGTCGTCGCGCTGTTCTCGCGGAGCTGACGCCGGGCGTGCCGGGCGAGGTCGACGCTGAGCTGGATGAACTTTTGGCCGCGCGTGAGCTGGGCGCCGGGCCGCGTGAGCGTGACCCTCAGCTCGTGCTCGATTTTTTTCAGCCATGCCTTCATCGGGTTCAGCCCTGGGCGTTTTTCGTGGCGCGTTTCTCGGCGACGGCGTGCAACTGGTCGACCGCCCTGCCTAAATGTTCAACATATTCGTCCAGCGCCAACACCTCGTGCGGATAAACAATCACGACCAGGTCATAACGGCCAGGCCAGGCCGATTGTTTGAGGCGGAACGCCTCGCGCAGGCGACGCTTGATGCGATGACGTTTCACAGCGTTGCCCACGCGCCGCGGGACGGTCATACCGAAACGGTGGTGCGACATGTCATTGGGCAGCGCGAGGACCGCGAGCGGACCGGCGCTTTTTCGCAGCTTGTTCTCGAAGACCGCTTGAAATTGTTTGTCCCCGCCTAGACGGTGCGCCTTGGTATAGCGGTAGCGTTCACGCGGTTCAGGCTTAACAGCAGACATGCATTAAGTGTAGCGGGTGACGCGAAGCGTCCGGTGTGATATATCTGAGATGGTTTGTGAAGTCACGCAAGCGTGACCACTAAACGCCCACCCTATTCAAGAAATTCGTCAACCCAATCCCGCCCTCACGCAGCGCCTTGTAGTCCAGCACCACATCCGCCAGCTCGCGGTAGCGCTCGGCCCGGTCCGCAAGTAATTGGGCGTAACACCGCGCCAGCGCATCGCCCTGCGACTCGCCATCGTTCGGCTGGTACCCGCCCTGCCAGAGCACGGGCTTGGGCTCGTTGAGATACAGCTCGACCATCTGCTTCAGCACCGCGTCGGGCACGTCGAAGTAGACAACGCGCGTCGCCTTTTTCAGACGCTTGAGCACATCGGTGCCGGTGTAGATCACGCTGCCGGTGGTGTCGATGACGACCGGCTGGCTGCCGTGCTCGCGGAGCTGATCGATGGACTTGATCGTGGCGGTCTGCTCGAGCTCAAGATAGCGGGCCTCGCGTGCCTCGTATCCGTCTGACCAAGGCATGCCCATCCATCGGCCGACCGCATGGACCGGGTCTTCCGTTTCGCCGACCTTGATGATCTCGCCAAGCCGTGTGGCGATGCGTGCATCGCAGTCCAGATGCAGCCAACCCTGCTGAGCGAGTTGCTTGGCCCAGTAGGACTTACCGACGCCGGACATGCCGATGAACGAGAGGTGCATGTCGTTTACCTACTTCACTTCCATGACCGCGGCGCCGAAGGTGAACCCGCCTCCGAAGGCGCACAGGCCGATGGTATCGCCAGGCTTGAACCTGTCGGCGGACTTGGCGATGGACAGCGGGATCGAAGACGACGACGTATTGCCGTGCTGGGCGATCAGGTCGATGACCTTGTCGTCTGGCACCTTCAACCGCTTCTGTACGGACTCGAAGATGCGCCGGTTGGCCTGGTGTGGCACGAGCCAGTCGATCTGTTCCAGCGGGAGGTTCGACTCGATGAAGGCCTGCTTGACCATCTTCGTCATCGCGCGGACGGCCTCGGTGTAGACGCTCTTGCCGTCCATGTGGATGTGACCCTGGCCCTGGAAGGCGACGGTGAGGATGTCGCCCTTGTCGGCCTTGCCCGAGAGAACGGGGCGTTTGAGCACCATCGCCGATCCGCCGTTGTTGAGCATCGGTTTCTCGTCGGTGCAGCCGCGCATGATCGTCGCGGTGGCGGCGTCGCCAAAGAGGATCACGGTGCCGAAGTCCTCGGGATCGACCACGCGCGAGAGCGCCTCGGTCGTGACCACGAGCACGGCCTTGCTCGGCTGGGCGAGGATCGAGTGGTAGGCGGTGTCCAGGGCGTACAGCCAGCCGGAGCACGCGGCGTTGACGTCGTAGACCATCAGCTCGTGCTTGGCCTCGGGGTCGAGCTCGCGCAGGATCATGCAGGCCATGGACGGCGTGTTCAGCGGCGGCGTGGTCGTGTGGCAGACGATGCCCGTCAGGTCGTCGAGGGTCAGGCCCTCGGCGGCCATCGCGGCGCGTGCGGCCTCAACGCCAATCGACAATGCCGACTGGTCACGCGCCAGGATCGGCCGCGACTCGATGCCCGTGCGCTGGACGATGTCCTGGGCGGTGTACTCGGGGAAACGCTGCTCGAGCACGCTGTTGCTCAAACGGTCCCGGCCCTCGGCGATATGGATCGGCGAGAGGTAGACGCATACCTGCTGATCGCTGGCCGCCGCGGTTGCGGGTGCAGCGGCGCTGTCCGGCTTCGTGATGACGGGGTGGCCCATGTCTTCGCGGGTCTGCCGCTTGACGACCTTGGTCTCGCCCTCACTCGAAGCGGTCTTGATCTTGATCACCGGCGTGCCGACGGGAACCTTCTCGTCGGGCTCGATGAGGATCTCCGCCACGACGCCATCGCACGGCGAGCCGAATTCGAACGTCGCCTTGTCTGCCTCCATGTCCGCGATGACCTGGCCGGTCGTGACGACGTCGCCGACCTTGACGTTCCAGACGCTGACCATGACTTCCTGGTCGGCGGGCGAAGAGCCCTGCGCCTCGACGACCTCGATGCTGACGTCGTCATCCGTCGCGATCGCGGCGGCGGGCCAATCGATGTCGAGCCCGAGCATTTCGCACGCGACACTGAGCGTCTTGCGATAGCTAGGCAACACATCCAGCTGATTCGTGTAGTTGCAGGGCACCCAGGTGTCGGCACGCGTCACGCGCTTGGCGACCACGCCCTGGCCCAGTTCCTCCACGACACCCGCGACGACTTCGGCACCGAAACCTGCGGTCAGGTTGTCTTCGTGCACGACCAGCAGCTTGCCGGTCTTTTTCACCGACGCGACGATTCTTTCTTTGTCCCAGGGGTTGATGCAGCGCAGGTCGATCAGGTCCACACCCACATCGACGGTCGAGAGCATCTCGGCGACGCCCATGCCCAGTGTGACCGTGCTGGCCCAGGTGACGAGGGTGAGGTCGGTGCCCTCATGCAGGTTGCGCGCGGTGCCGACGGATGTCAGGTGCTTCTCAACGTCGGCCGAGGTCTGTTTCCAAGGTGCGCGGTCGTTGAGGCAGACCTTCGGGTACAGGAAGACCGTCGGGCGGTTGGATTTGAACGCTGCGTTGAGCATGGCCGCGGCGTCCGATGCACTGCTAGGCATCATCACATCGACGCCTGGGATGTGCGCGAGCGTGGACTCGAGGGTTTGCGAATGGAAGGGCCCGAGTCCGGGGCGGTAGGCGCCGCAGGTGATCATGAGGATGACCGGGCACTCGAACTGGCCGTTGGTGCGCCAGTAGACCGAGCCGAGCTCGTTCATGAGCTGACCGATGCCGGTGGGCAGGAAGTCGGCGAACTGGATGAAGCCGATGGGTCTTCCGCCCGCCATCGCCCGGCCGATGCTCGTGCCGATGATGGTGCTTTCGGCCAGCGGCGCGTTGACGACGCGGCCGGGGAAGTCGGTGGACAGGCCCTTGGTCACGCCGAAGACGTCGCCCTTGGGGTCTTCGATGTCCTGTCCCAGCAGCGTAACGCGGTCGTCACTGTCGAGCTTATCACGCAGCACGCGGCGCATCGCATCGATCATCGTGATCGGCTCGTCGGTGGACGGGTCGCCGAGGTACTCCTCCGCGCCGGGCGTGACTTCCGGGGCAAGCGGTCGGCTGGCGATCAGGCACGGCTCGGGATCGCCGACGCGACGCGAGGCCTCGGCCGCCTCCTTACATTCGCGTTGGATCGCTTCGTCCGCCGCGTCGAGTGTTGACGCGTCCACGCCGGCCGCGATCAGCGACTTGCGCAGGTTCACCACGGCGTTGCTGTTCTCGTCCAGCTCGGTGATCATCTCGGCTGTACGGTAGATGCGCTGGTCGTCCGCGTTAGAGTGGCTGCACAGGCGATCGACACGCATCACGCCGACGCGTGGGCCACGCGACTGGCGGACCTCGTCGACCAGTGCGCCGATGCGGTCCAGTTCGGGCAGCACGTCGCGGCCGTCGAAGCGGTGGATATCCAAACCCCAGAACGGCTTGTCGCTCGCGCCAGGGAAGTTGTAGAACGTCTGGCCGGTCGTGTCGGTCGAGATCGCCATGCCGTTGTCTTCGATCCAGAAGAGCACCGGCAGGTTGGATCGCGCGGCCTCGGCCATGGCCTCCATGACCTCGCCCTGCTGCGTCGTACCGTCGCCCAGCCCGCAGATAACGATCGGCTTGGCGGGGTCGTCCTTGACCTGCATCGCGATGCCCACGGCCTGCAGCGCGTTGTTGCCCACCGGGATCACCGTGCTGGGCAGGTTCAGCTCACGGCTGGCCATGAAGCAGCACATCTGCCGGCCGGCGGAGTAGTTGTCCGCGTTGGTGAGGACCGAGTCGAACCAGGCCTTGGGCGTGATGCCGCGCGCGATCATCAGGGCCTTGTCGCGGTAGTGCGGGTGCAGCCAGTCCTCGGGTTTGAGGAAGAGGTTGAGCGCCGCGGCGGCTTCGTGGCCGAGCCCGGCGATCTGGAAAAAAGCCTCGCCTGACGCGCAGAGTTCCTGCTCGATGCGGTCGACGACCTGGGCGGTGCGCATGGGGCGGTACAGCGTCTGCACGAGCGCATCGGGGGCGAAGGTCTGTGCCTGGCCGTTGTGGGCTTGAGCGGGGCTCTGTTGTGCGGTTTTCTGCGGTGGGGCCATAAAGGCTTCTCGCGTCCCAGCAAGCGGGGCCGGGTGGTTTCCGGGCCCGTCAATAGGCATTCAATGGCGGGCCAAAAGGGGCCTGAGCCGCGTTATTAGGGTACCGCGCCGGGGGGTGAGACGCACTTTCCAGTCACGCACCGGGGGAGGGCTCGACCGGGTTCTCCATCCGGCTGACCAGCACGGACGCAACGATGCTGAGCACCACAGAAGCAGCAAAGGTGTGCAGGCCCCAGTTGATCGCGATATCGGTGTCGCCGGGCAGGCCCTTGATCGCGACGATGAAGACGGCGATGACCATCACGTCGAGCATGGAGAATTTGCCGGCGTGGTGCGTGAACCAGAGCACGACGCCGCCGGGTTCGCCCCGCTTGAGGACCGAGACGCCCCACCACAGCGTCGCGAGCTTGACCGCGGGGAAGACAACCGAGAAAGCCATGAGCAGGATGCCCAGCCCCAGGCTGTCGGTGCGCATCAGTTCGAGGATGCCGCCGAGGATGGAGTAGGTCGTCGGCGTGAGCTCGTCGGGCCTGAGCAGGCGCAGCCAGGTGTCCCAGTCGGCGCCGATGCTCGGCTGGACGGTCATACACGGCGCGACCAGGCCGAGCCCGAGCAGCACCGAGCTAACAGCGAGCAGCAGACGGATCCAGAGCGCTTGACCGGTCATGGGCGGGTGGCCTCTTCGACAAGCTCTGAGACGGGCAGCGCCCTGTCGATCACACGGACGACGACGCGCTTGATCGCGCTCTTGTCGGTCGGCTCGAAGGTGAAGGTGTTGTCACCGGGCTTAAACCCCGCGAGCTTCATGACGGCCGAGCCCGCCGCGTCGGAGCCGGCCACGTCCTGGTCCCACACCTCGATGGTCACTTCGGTGTCTTCTTCCACGCGGATGATGGCCGCATCAATGGAGCCGGCGAGGTCGACCTTGCCGTTGAGGACGGCCTTCTTCACATCGACCGACAGCATGTCCCACGCGCCGATCAGCGTGTTGTTTTTCTGCTGGCTGGTAAAGACGACGTTGTCCTGCCAGGTGAGGTTGAACTGGATGTCCGGGCCGCTGCCGTCGAGGCGGTCCCACTTGGTCTCGCCCCCGGGGCGGTATTGGTCGAGCTCGATGGTGCGGACCATGAGGTAGTAGTCCTTGCCGTTCTCGAGGGTCTTAGGGGGCGGAGGCGGCGGTTCTTCCTCCTGGGCGCTGGTGATCAGCAGGTACGCGCCGGCCGCGGCGGCGATGAGCACCAGCGGGATCAGCACGCCGAGCCATGCCCGTCCCAGGCGTCGTTGCAATCGGGTTGTGGGGGTCGTGTGCGGTTGCATAGGTACACGTTATCGCGGGGGTGTTGCCGGGATTGAGAATCTAGGGCGCCGCTTCCTCACCTCCGGCAATAAGTTTCTCAAGTTTGCGACGGGCGGCCTGGACCGAGTCCCTCCGGACGTCCCCCCGGCCGACGATCCCGGCCGTGACAGCCGCGATGTCGTTGGCGTGGCGGTAGGCGGCGTCGGTGGGCTTGTCGGGCAGGTCGGCCAGGGTCTGCAGGTACAGGTCACGGAAAGCGCGCTGGGTGCGGTACCAGCCGGGCCGGATCCTCCGGAGAACGTACAGGCCCGCGAGGGTTTTCAGGGCGCGTTCGCCGAGCGTGATGGTGAAGCCGATGCGTCGCTTGAACAGGTCGAACTCGGGCCGAAGCAGGTGGACGTAGCTGATCTTGTCGCCGCGTTCCAGGGAGATGTTCAGCCGGCGCCGATCGCGGCGGTATCGCTGGGGCGCGGTGAGCAGCGCGGCGAGGTAGACCTCGTCGGGGATCAGCATCGCACGGGCGAAGCCGTCGGCGGCGGTGCGTGTGAGCTTGCCATCATGTCCCGGCGGGTCGATGTCGATGATGTGCCCAAGCGTTTCGACGTAGCGTTTGCAGTAGGCCGGGCCGTGTTTCGCGCCGGCCCAGAAGACGCATCGCTGTGCGGTGGTCACGATCTGCCGGCGGAGCGCGTCGTCCAGGTGCGCTGTCTTCTCGATCAGCGGCTGGATGGTCGCTTGGAACGTGCCGGCCAGAGAGGCGCCCCGGCGGCTGCCCGCCTTTTCCGCCAGGTCGTCGGCAAGGGTTCGCACCAAACCCTGGATGTCGGGTTCTTCATGCTCGAGCGCGCGGTCGGCGTAGGTGGGGTCGAGCGCGAGTTTGCGGCCGACCTTGACCGCCTCCGCGCTGCGCGGGTCGGTCATGCCCAACGCACGCTGACCCGCGGCGTCGATCGCAGCGGTGGTCAGCGGGACCAAGCCGCGCTGTACCAGGTAGCCGAGATACACCCAGGCGGCATAACGCTGGTGGCCCCAGAGCCACTCGGCCAGCCGGGCAATCGGGAGTTTCTCCGCGGGTGTCTGGGCGATCGTAGCGAGCAGTGCTTCGGCATCTTCGGACGCACCGGTCGAGAGGGCCTGAACATCGGGGATCACTAGCGTGTCGATCAGCGCGTGGGTGTGCGCCTTGCCCAGTGGGGAGCGGTCTTCGGTGATGAGTCGTGCGGCCTCGGTAAGCTCGGTCCCCAGGAACAGGTCGGCGTGGCCGGGCATCGGCTGGGCGCTGAGCATCGGTGAAGAGGCTCGGCCGGGCGCGGCGGGGACGTGCGGCGCGTTGTCCGGCTCGTGGCGGGTAAAGAGCACATCGACGCGGCGCGGCACGGGGCTCTCGGTCGCCTCGTGCGCGGCGGTGGAACGGACGAGGTAGCCCATGGCGGCGCCGGCTTCGAGCAGCAGTTCGAGTGTCAGGTCGAACGCGCTGCCGGTGATCCCGCAGAGGACCGCACGCCAGGCATCGGCGCTCGCGTGGATCGGCGCGGGCGGATCGGGCAGTTGATCCAGGTCTTCGGCGACAACGCGTGAGCGCTCTGGCTGGTTGCGCTCAAGGATCGCCAGACCGACCGCCGGTTCGGCCAACGCGTGCATCACCGTGTCGTCGTGCCAGGACCACGAGACACTGACGGTCCACGGGTCGGGCCCCTTCGCGGTGGGCTCAACACCGAGAACGCCGAGCTCGACACGGCGTCGCGGCGACAGCGGGCCGACCTCCGGGCAGTGAACCAGGCAGCCCTGCTTGGCGACGTAACCGCGGCGGGCGGATTGTTTCTGGTGGACCTCGCTGGCCTTGCGGTAATAACGCGGGCCGCGGCGTCGGCGGGCGATGACAACGTGCACGCCGTCGCTGAGCACCAGCCGTTCAAGCAGGCGGCGCATCCGCGGGCGGTCGGCGGGGTCGATCGTGATCACGCTCGGGGTCGGGTCGCGCCGGCCCACGTTGATCCCTTCGACGATGGCTTGCATGTCCAGCGCGTTGGCCTTGGGCTGTCGACGGAACCGCCGACGTGGGCCGACCGCCTCAGCGGGGTCTTCGGTATGGATCACAAACACCGCGTTGCGTCCGGAGCGCACACTGTCGGCGATCGTAGACGCACCCAGTGAGAAGAACCGCCGGCTTGTCATTAAAACGACCGACCGGTTCGTGTCATCACCAACCATTGCGCCCGCGGCCGCGGCACCGGCCAGACGGCCATCGCAGTCCTGCCCGCCATGTAGCGCCTGCCAGCGTGTGAGCAGCAGCGTCGCCGAGTCGTCCAGCTCGCCGAAGATCGACAGGTCGATCGGGCCCGAACTGTGCTGCTCGAGCATGTGCTGGGCATCACTCAAGTCCCGTCGCAATCGGCCGAGCACCACGGACAGATCGATCAGCGAACTGCCCGGCGGCGGGGTCGTGCTGCGTGTCGATTGGGTGGAGGACACAGAATCACTTGATGTTTCCGGGGTCAAGCGCGCCAGGCCCGCCGTCACCAGCTCGCGTGGCAAGGTTTCATGCGACTTAAGCCAAGGGCGAAGCGCATCGATCACACCGCTTGTCCCGGCGTTGGGGTCGAGCTGGATCGTGGCGACCTGTGCAACGGTGTTTGCCGTATGTTCCTCGTCGGCTTCGGATGCGCCAGGCCCGTCGAGCCCGGCTCGCTGGCCGACCGCCTGCCCGATCCCCAGCCCCGTTGGGTCCAGTACCAGGACGCGCTGACAGCTCTCCGTGTGCCGTTGAATCAACGCGTCATCCAGCGGCGTGAGCATGCCCATCCGAAGCATCGGCAACCGCCCGGCCAACCCGAGCTCGGCCATCGCATGACGCGCCCAGCCGAACGACCGGCCGATCGTGATCAGCACCAGCGGCAGGTCCTCGTCCTTGCCCGGGGGGTTGGCGACGATGTTGACGTGATGGGCGCGGGCCTCGGTGATGACGGCCGATTGAGGGTCCACGTTTTCACTGGCGCGTTCGGTCGGCTTTGTTTCGCCCGCGCCGCCGGGGTACGTGTTGGGCTCGCAGGAGACCGTCGCGGCACCGTGGATCAAGCTGCCGGGTAGAGCAAGCGCGACCGGCCGACCCGATGCACGGCTAATCGCCAGGCCCTTGCGCGTGAACGTCTTGACCTCGTCCTGCAGCGCCGGCTCGATCACGACCCAGCCCGCACGACGCAGCAGCGCCAGCGCCGCCTCGCCCTCGGAGCTGTCGCTGTCACCAAAGCACAGCAGAACCCCGCCGGGCTGGCGGTCGGTGATCGGTTTTGTCGAGAGCAAAACATTCGCCGCGTCGATCACCCCGTGTGCCTCGAAAACGCCCAGAGACGTTCGCCCGCTGAGCCAGGCGCTCTGCAGCGCCGCGATGGCCTGCCGCGCATCGGGCAGGGTCAGGGTGTGCACGCCCTTGTCCAAGAAAAGCGGCGAATGGTCGGCCAGCAGGTCCGCGTAGGGCATCGGCCCATCGAGCTGCGCACCAACCAGCGTGTCGGCCCCGGACTCCAGACCCGCCTTGACCACCATCTGCACGCCGTTGAGCACCGCGTAGCCGTCGGTCTGGATCAGGCGGGGTTGGACAGACATGGGTAAAGAACCGTTGGGATGAAACCACCGCGGGCCGAGCGACCCGCCGCGTACTGGCCGCTATCATCGGCCCCCCCGCAGCCATGAGCAAACCCACGCCCCCGACGACGAAGCCCGACCACCCCGCCGCCCGCGTGGCGCTGGTCGGTTGGGGCCTGCTCACGCCGCTGGGGCTGGGCGTCTGGGAGACCTTTACCAACCTGCTCAAAGGCCGGACGCTGGCGGACCGCGCAGCCGAATTGCCGCCGGACACCGAACCGGTCGACCTGGCCCGGGCGCTGGGCTCGGTCGTCTCGGTGCAGCACGGCCACGCCGACCCCGCAGTCGAGCTGGCCGAGCGCGCCGTGCGTGAGGCGGCGGCCATGGCGGGGGTTGGGCTCAACGACCTGCCGCTGTGGTTGGGGACGAGCAAGGGCGCGGTCGCCAATCTCTCGCGAACGCTGGGCATGGGCCGACCCATTGATGATGAGCTGGCGGCGTGCGTCGCGCTTGGGCCGCACGCCTACCTGGCACATGAACTCACCCGCCGGCTGCACACCCGCGCGATGACGCACCACGTCGCCGCCTGCTCGTCAGGACTTGTCGCACTGGACAGCGCTCGCCGTGCCCTGCTCCACGCCCGACCGACCGACTCGCCTTACGCCATGGTCGCCTCCGCCGACGCAGCGATTACCCCCGCGCTGGTCCACAGCTACAGACGGTTGGGCGTGCTGGGCAGCATGACCCGAGACCACCACCTCCAGCGCCCGCTCGATGAGCGCCGCATGGGATTCATGCTCAGCGAAATGGGCGTGGCCGTGCTGCTCAAGCGCGTCGAGCCCAGCGAGGCGCTGCCCGACAAGGCGATCGAACTGGTCGACACCGCCACCGCATGCGAGCCATACGACATCGTGCGTTCCCCCGAGACGATGACCAGCCTATCCAAGTTGTGGCGGCAGATCACATCAGGCCAGGCGATTGATGTAATCCACCCCCACGCGCCCGGGACCCTCGAGCATGACCCGGCGGAACTCGGCGTACTCCTCCAAACGCCGAGCCCTGCCGAGGCTCACCCGCCGGATGTGTACGCCGTCAAAGGCGCGATCGGGCACGGGCTTGGTGCGTCGGGGTTGGCCTCACTGGTGGTCGCGGCGATGGCCCTGCGGAGCAGGCGACGCCCGCCGATGCCCTGGTTGTCTGAGCCGATGAAACTGCCCGATGGCAGCCGATTAAACGTCGATTCCGGCGCTCGTCCATGCAGCGGGTCGGGGACGCATGCCGTCCTGGCAGCGGGGTTCGGCGGCCACCTCGCCGCGGCCGTCCTTCAAGGGATTGACCACGGCGAGGCACCGCCAGCTCACTGACGCACTGCGGATCCTTCTGCCGCAGCATGCCTCGGTCGATTCAGCCCTGGCCCGACGCGTCTTCTACACGCTCGGCCGGCTCGGGGCTGTGCTCTTCTTCAGGATCCGCGTTCTCGTCGGGTTGTTCGTCTACGGGTTGCACCTCTGGTGCATCGCGACCCACAACGGGATAGAGCTGGCCGAGCTGAAGGTAGCCCAGCACGACGATCACCACAGCCACTAGAACGCCAAAGAAAGTAAATCGGTCTTGTCGGACAGACATAAAGGCTCCATTGCCGCCCCGCGTCGCTGAACGCTTACGGGAGAAAACACGGCGAGGCCGGCAAAACCGGCTCCGAACCCACCCAATCGATAAACATAGTGTGGGCCAAAGCCCCCCGTGGGTCAAGGAAAAACCCACAAAATAGAACGATTCAACCCGTGATCGAATCGATCAGGGCCAAAGCCGGGGCAACCGTTGCCATCAGTCCTTGCGCATCACGATCGTCGCGTCGTGCCCGAACCGGAAATAGTCCTGACGCAGCTTGACCGATGGCGTCTGTTGAGTCGCCCAGTCCAGCAGCTTGAGCAGCGGCAGGCGACGCGCGGGAGCGGTCTGGCTTGGCGCCTGCTCGGAGGCGCGGTCGGACAGAAAATTAAACACCAGCGTCTCTCCCGCCGCCCGCCAGGCGTTGTCGAGCAGCGCGATCGCGGTGTCATCATCCATCGTGTTCAGCGATCCGGAGATCGCGACAATCTGTGGCCGATCAATCGAGAGTAGCGACGGGTCCGACACAAAATCGCCCGCAACAAACGTGCTGCGTGGCAGGCCGCGCTCGTCCGCGAACGCGATCACCGGCTGCACCGCGTCCACCCCGACAAACGATTCATAGGCCACCTCTTTGTCGTTGAGATACGCCGCGAAGTCGCCCCGGCTGCAGCCCGCGTCCAGCACACGCTTGCCGGTCATGAACACCATCTCAGTCATCACACGGAAACGCAGGCGCTGGGACCGTTCGTTAGCCCAGAGCGTGACGCGGAAATCAGAGCCGTGGTCCTGGTGGGCCTCGCGGTAGGGCTCAAGGTACTGGTCTTCGGTCGTGGTGGTCATGGGCGTATGGTAGGCCCGACGCACTCAATGGGCTGGCGGGTTTCCGTTATCCTCTCTGACCATGCCGACCCCGCCCCTGGACAGCACGCTCGCCGATCACCTGCGCGGCAAGTTCGTCGTCTTCGACGGGCCCGACGGCAGCGGCAAGTCCACCCAGCTCGGACGCTTCATCGAGGCCTCTGAAAGCGCAGGCCTGACCGTCTGTGAAGTGCGCGAACCCGGCGGGACGCACATCGGCGAGGAGATCCGCAAAGTCCTGCTCGACGCGAAACACGAACAGTCCCACCCCATGGACCTGCGCTGCGAGATGATGCTGTTCATGGCCAGCCGGGCCCAGCTCATCACCCAACGCGTCGCGCCCGCCATCGCGCGCGGCGAGCTCGTCATTGCCGACCGGTTTATCTCCTCCACCCTCGCCTACCAGGGCACCGCAGGCGGCCTGCCCATCCCCGACATCCTCGCCGTCGGCCGCGTCGCGCTGGGCCAGTACTGGCCCAACCTCGTCGTCGTCTTTGATGTCGACGAGCAGACCGCCCAGGCCCGCATGAATCCGCTGTTGCGTGGCAAAGAATTCGACACGTCCAAAGACCGGATGGAGTCCAAGGGCGACGCCTATCACCGCAAGGTCCGGCAAGGCTACCTTGATCAGGCCAGCCAGGACCCGCAGCGCTACCTCGTCATCGACGCGACGCGCGAGCCCGACCCGATCTACGACGATCTGCTCGTGGGCATGGCGGAGAAGCTGGGCTAAACAAGAACAATCCCACGCCCCGTTAGCCGTCGCCTGCAAGGCGACGCGCATGAGTGTCATCGCACGTGGCACGTCGCCTTGCAGGCAACGGCTAACACATGTATCCACTCACTGCCCTTCGAACAGCTTCAACACCTTCTCGACGTAGGCGCGTGTCTGGGGCCCGCCGTGTTTGTTGATCATCTCGCG
>Ga0213866_10001137_pt1 | contig 20039 bp, 7 predicted proteins | sample PICome_11_FD_160079 | JGI IMG/M metagenome (GOLD analysis project Ga0213866, IMG submission 160079) | Coastal seawater microbial communities near Pivers Island, North Carolina, United States - PICO284 | ecosystem: Environmental > Aquatic > Marine > Coastal | place: USA: North Carolina...
TGGAAGTGAAATTTATTTCTACCGAATAAGATAGATAAATAATTATACGGATTTTCTTATAAATGTCACGTTTTTCAGATATAGATTTAAAATTTATACCACATCCTATAACTCGTAAAGTTAATAATCTTGATGCGAAGTCTGCTATTTTTCGGTCATTGAATCATATTTTATTTACAAGAAAAGGTGAAAGGTTATATAATAATTCATTTGGTGTTGGTATACAAGATTATATATTTGAAATCAATAACTTTGTTCTTCAAGACAATATAAAAACTGAAATAAAAACTCAAATAGCAAATTTTGAACCAAGAATAATATTAGAGGACTTTCTTTTAGTAGAAGATTTGCATAACATTGAAATTTCAATATATTTTCGTTTAAAATCAGAACCTTCAGAACTACTTGTTTTTGAAAAAACACTCAAACGAATAAGATAAATGGCAAAGATACCTCCAGAAAATATTAATGAACTTGACTTTAACGAGATTCGTGATAATTTTTTGTCTTTTGTCAAAAATAATTCTGAATTTAAGAACTATGATTTTGAAGCTTCAGGTTTAAATTTTCTTGTTGACCTTCTTTCATATAATACACAATATACAGGATTTTACTTAAATCAAGTAGCAAGTGAAATGTTTTTAGATACTGCTCAAAAAAGAAAAAATGCAGTATCTCATGCCAAACAAATGGGATATACTGCTAACTCAAAAAAAGCAGCAATAGCAGATATAACATTTCGTCTAACAAATACTCAAAATTTATCAGGTACGATTACAATACCAAGATACACTCTATTCTATGGTAAAAATAGTGTAGGTGAAGTATATCCATTCATGTCATGGAATACAGTTACTCTTCATCAATCAAATCAATTTACTGCTGAACTGAATTTAATTCAGGGTCAATTTGTAAAACAGCAAATTACAATTAATAATTTACTACTTGAGAAAAAATATAAATTAGAAAGTCCTGATGTTGACCTAGACAATTTAGACATTTATATCAAGAAAGACCGTTTTGCTAAAAGAGAACAATATAAACAAGTTTATGATATTACACTTTTAAATAAAGAATCAAAAGTTTTTTATATTGAACAAGATTATGATCAAAAATATCAAATTATATTTGGTGATGGTGTTCTTGGAAGAGAAGCTGAAAATAATGAAATTATTGAGGCTGAGTATATTATTACAACCGGTTCAAAAGGTAATGGTTGTGTTACTTTTGATATAGCAGACCGGGCAATCTTACCTACTACTTATGTAATTGTAACTAAACAATTTTCTTCACAAGGTACAGAAGAAGAAAACATTGAAACAATACGACATAACTCCCGAAGATTATTTTTAAGTCAAAATCGTTCAGTAACTGAAAGAGATACTGAAGTTCAAATACTTCGCTACTTTCCTTTTATTGATTCTCTTGCTGTGTGGGGTGGAGAAAAAAATACACCACCTATGTATGGAACTGTCTATTGTGCAGTCAAACCAAAAAATCGTGGTCTACTTACCATTGATGAAAAAGAATTTATCATTAGTCGTCTTGAGCAATTAAATGTAATTACAATTGTTCCTAAAATTGTAGATCCGGAATATATTTATTTAAAATTAGATGCCCGAGTAATTTATAATTCAGTTCACTTAAACATGAGTCAACTTGAAGTAATTGATTTAGTAAAAAATAAAACTATTACATATGCTAAAGAAAAATTATTAAAGTTTAATAGGTCGTTTCAATTAGCCAATTTAACAAATGAAATAAATGACTTGAATGAATATTTTATGGGAACAACTGTAAAAGTAAGAGTATATCAAAAACGAGATATTCGAATAGGTGTTGGTAAGTATTATAATATTGATTTCAATGGTAAAATTGATAAAGAGACTCTCGTAACAACACAATTTGTTTATAATGATGCTAAGGGAAATCCTATATCAAATTGTTATTTGAAAGAAAGTGGAGAAAAGGTTGAAGAAGAAGCAGAACTTTCTCGGTACGCTACAAAAGCAGTTCGAAAAAGCGAAAAATATAATATCGATATCGCTTTTGATTTAAATGGTACACCAAAAATTTTATATAAAGGTATTGGTAAAGTAGATTATGAATCTGGCATTTTAGAACTTGAGGGGTTTTCTCCAGTCTTTGTTCAAAACAATTCAACTGAAATGATTTTTGAATTTGGTACAAGTGAATATTTATTAGTACCTAAAAAAGATCAAATTTTTTCAATTACAATCGATGATGTAATTGTTGATCCAAGACCGTTTGTAGACAAATTAGCAACATCATCATCACTCGAAAAAGCAAGTTTATTTGACTCATGACAACTCCTAAAGATCTAATCGAGAGCCAACTTCCTGGTTACTTTCTCGAGCAATACCCACAATTTGCCGAGTTTGTCCGAGAGTATTATAATTTTCTTGAATCATCAGTTCTAGTTCTTGATCAAATAAAGAATGTTCAAGAAGGTGATTTTATCTATGGTTCTCTTTCAAAAGCAAAGGGAGTTGTAAAAACAGTTACACCAGATCGAATTTATTTTGATTACTTAACTAAAGATAATCAATTCTATAAAGATGAAGTAATTGTAAACGGAACTTCAGGTGAAATATATTTTATACGTTCTCTGTATAAAAATATCTATCAATACATCGCAGACATTGAAGAAAATTCAGTCTATCAAACTACACTCACTCTTTTCAAAAAATATTTTCATAAAAATGTTTCTTTAGACCATAGTATTTTTCGTAAACTAGATCCTAAAACTCTTACGAAAAAAATTCTTGACTATTACAAAAAAAGAGGAACAGAAAATTCATACTATTGGTTTTTTCGAATATTTTTTGATGAACCAATTGACTTATATTTTCCCAAAGTTGATATCCTAAAATTATCTGATAGTGGTTATTATCGTGAAAATTTAGTTGCGATTAAAAACCACGACACACCATCTCAACTTTCCCAAAAAAGAATATACGGTACATCATCAAAAGCCTCAGCAATATGTCGTAAGATTATTTCGGCTTCAAATAATGGTGTGGTTAGTATGTACATGGATCTTGTGTATTTGAATGGAAAATTTACTGCTGGTGAAAAAGTCAATATATTTGATATGACAACTGGTGAAAAAGTAACCGAAGTAATTATTGACTTTTCAGTTACTGACCTAAAAATAGCTGATGGTGGTATTGGACATGAAGTTGGTGATGAATTTAGATTTGCTGATGGACGAGCAAGAGTTACAAAACTTGAAGAATATTCAATTACAAAGATGACGATTGAAGATCCTGGTATTTGTTATGCTCTTGGTGATGAAGTCATTTTTGAAAATGATTTTACTGGAGCGACAAAATTTGCTAAAGCTCATGTTTCAGCAATCTATAAAGACCCATCTCTGACAACTTTTTTCAATAGTCAATTCAATAAAATAAAGAATCATGAGTTATCAAAATTTGCTCATGTAAAATTAGATGATCCTTTGTTTTCTAATGCTACACAACCTGCTAAAGATTCTACACTTAATCAAATTCTTCCTGCTTCAATGTTTCCAGCTTATGAAGTTGGACAAATTCAAGAGATTACATTTGAAGATTCTGGACTTGATTATAAATTTGCGCCACCAGCTTATGTAAATTCATCAATTCAAGAAGCTCAGACAATGCTTGTCTTTGATTTGTTATTAGATGATAGTGATGCAAATAATGATTTTATTGTTACAAATACAACAATTGAATTATCTGGTGCTGGAACAAATCTAAACAATGATGCTTACTATATTGGCGATGTGTCTGTTACAAATAGTATGATTCTACTTCCGGGCCTTTTAGCAGAAGATCATATTGCTAAAAGATTTGCTTCCCAAAGGTCAATGGCTGATTTAGAAAATGATGCGATATTCACTTTTACTGATACTGGTGGAAATGTTCGTACCTGTAAAATTGTAGATTTAGTAAATGTACAACCTCTCAGTGATACCGCAAAAATAACGGCACATTTAGGTGATGGTGTAGCTGGTCTTGAGATTTTAGAACCTGCTCTTCAGAAGGGACGAAACTTAACACCTTTCTTTTTCAATGCGCCCGAAACTAAGAATTTTAGCAATCCTCTAAGAGAACCAAATTATCTCCGTTGTCAGCACGGCTTGACGTTTGAAGTTGAACCTGTATTTGACGTTCATCATCGTCCTTATGAAGAATATCGTAACAATCAAAGTATGCTATCTTCTGATAAGTATTTCTTTGACAACTATTATTATCAATGGTATTCTTATGAAATCATTACAAAAATACCAGCAACAGCAATCGAACCGCTTCTTCTTGACGAACTTCATCCAGCAGGTTTCTTAGCTTTCATTCGCAATCGTTTTGATTCTGAATTTAGGCTTCGATTTATGAATTTTGAAATGCCTGAGATTGAAATTGAATCACAAGGCTACTGCCATTCTGTAATTTATCCTCATATGGAACAAGAATGGGAAAGATTTGGAGAACTTACTGTTAGTCAAATATTACAGCCTGAACTTGAAACCGATCTAATGCAGTATGAAGTTGTCAAAGCAAAAGAATATACTGAAATTGATGTTGATGGTATAGCTGATATCTATCGAGCTTTCAAGTATTTTATTGATGATACTGTAATACCTCCGCATTGGTCAGGTGTTCGTAGACCTTGGAAATTTGATAACCGTGACGTAGGGTTTGGTACAAGAATAGGTAATAATTCAAGGCGCTCAATTGTTCAGAGAACTGTATCAGAAGAACAAGTTCTAATTGCGAATACACATCGTAGTCTTGATGAAGAATTTGATGATTATATGAGTGACTTATCAGAGCCTCACATTTCAACCAATAGTGCTGTCTATGACCTATTGATGGCCACACAATCTTGGACAAAACTGATTAATGTAGAAGACAGAGCAAACTGGATCGCACAAACAATTGGAACTCGTTCGGGTCCAATTGAAACAATGGCAGATAAGACAATTCACCAACATCGTGTTTGGATTGATGACCTCAAAACATATATTTCAGGAACAAACATTGGTGGTATGATCATTGCGAGAGATCCATTTCTATCACCAATTACATCTGCGAATACACTAGGTGCTACATTTGATTCAGATAATGTTCAGATGGCAAACTCATTGGCTGATTTCTCACAGTCAATCTTCACCGCAGCCGCTGATTTTAGTTCTTCAGACTTAACTTTAGATAGTGGAAATATTGGATTTAGTTTTGCTCGACAAACCGCTTTCATGCCAGTTGTAACTGGTAACTCACTGTCAAAACAAGGTGCTTATTTACCTGATGCTGAAATTCTAACAGAAAACGGTTGGGTTCAATTTCAAAATTTAGAGTATGGTGTCAAAGTTGCTGAAGTGCGAGCCGATGGTATTGTAAAATATACAGAACCTTCTGAAGTCTATTCAACTCATTTTGAAGGAAATATTTACACATATACTGATGGTTCAACCTTTTCAATTACAGTAATCTCAGATCAAGAACTAGCTTTAAGTGATACACATGACCTTTTATATAAGAAAAAATCAAGTGACATCAATCTCTCAAGAACTTCTGATGGTATAGCAATTGTAGATGATACAATCGTTGAAGCTGGTAAAAGTCCCATCGCAGGTAAAATTCCAGTCAAAAATACTGTAAAGGTAATCAAAAGTAGATATTCAGGACCTCTATTTTGTGTGATGATTAATAACTTTGAAGGCTTTGCTAAGATGCCAACAGAGGCTACTGAAGTTGATATGGATGAACTTGAATTACACTATATTATTGATAACAGTTATACTTTACCGGAAATATACACTGATGAAAGTAAACGAGTAAGTGAAGAAAACTTTTCAGTTGACCTTGAATATAATCAAAATTTTATATTGCCCGTTTATATGGAGCCAATTGTTTTTGATTATCAAAATCCAGAAGGGTTGGCTCTTCATGGGAATACAGCAAATGAATCAAATTATACACTGACTACAACCACTCTTGATGCTAATACATTAAATTATTCCCAAGATCATTATCATAGAATTCGCAATCCTTATCCGGAGGTGGCAGCGACCGAAATTTTTTTTTTGATAAGAGACCAGAAGAGCGCCACCGGGGTTCCCTACGGCCTGGTGCCATCGATAGTGGCCTTGCCCAAAACAATGTCCCCGTCACTTGAACATGTTATTCTTGCCCGCCCTGACGTTAACATTTCACTCATACAAGATCGAGAAATAACTGTTGATTATGGAGGAGAAATCTTTCATTACTCCAATACAACCAACACGTATTTCTCAAACTTAGGATTTGAGTCCTTTCAATTTTCCACTGTTGATATTGATGAAAGTTTCAAATGCGCTCCTGTACATGTAAAGGGTGTGCCAGAATCTCAACTCACCATTGATATGTCAAAAAATTATTTTGAATTGGATGCGAATAATCATAATCGGCCAATTCAAAAAATTGTAATTGAAAATGTTCAATATAATCAAGCAAATGTAAGTACTTCAATTATACACACTGACCAACATTTATTTCATGATTGGCAAAGAAATTATAGTGTACTTGTTCATGAAGGTGAAAGTGCCAATGTTACAATTCTTGGGTTTGAACAACAGGACCGCAATAAAGTATCTCTATTATCTTTTGAAACATGGATAAAAGCAAATGAAAAAACAGATATCAATGGCAGACCCATTACATATTCAAAGGTAAATCTTTATAACATTGAACATTATGAATTACCTGAAGTAATTTCTTTTGTTGAAACAAGAAGAATTGAACATTATCCATTAGATGAAAGAATAAACATCAATCCATTAGCAATGGATCCTGATGCTTTGAATGATCCAAGAAATCGTGATGGGAATTTAATTTTAGATACCAAAATCAACGCATTTCAAAGAAGTGGTCATCATGGTAAGTTAATGTTTCCCTATGGCTTTAACTCAATATATGCCAAGTTTGATGAAAATCATTCCTTCTTTGATTTAGATACAATTTATTATCAGCCGGGTGAACTTGAAGTAGCAATCAAAGTAGATTTTATTAACATTACAAATGTAAATGATTTTAAACTCAATGCTGTTTTTGATGAAAATGATTTTTATGTTTTAGGTGAGTTAGTAGTTGATCCAAATATTGAAACAAATATTTATTTTGCTGCTGACAATATGAATGTTCAGAATGCTGTTGCTACTTACCAAAGAAATTATACATTTGATTATAGTCAATATGATTTATATAATCGTCAAGAATTTATGGTTGAGTTAAGTAATCTTGATGGAACATCTTCAAGTTATTGGATAGTTGAACAAGAACGTGAATTTGAAATGCCTGTTGACGCAACAATATGGATGCCAGATGAATTTATTTTTGACAGAGAATTATTGAGTCATGTATTTGCTTATGGTGAAAGACCACCTTTACCTTTATTTGGTGATACTCCATTTGTATTTGATAGTAAAGAATATGCATTTGACCGAGGGTATTTTTATCCACACAAAGGACTTACTTTCTGGGATAAAACAAATTTCATGGCTAAAATTGAAATGCCTCTTCTTGAAAATTGGTTTCACTGGGATAATGAACTCAAAAGAGAAAATATAAAAATCAAAAGTACTTTGATTAGTGGTGGAATTGATCCTGTCTTCTCCTATGAAAAACATAAAACAGATACAGCAAATAATATAAAAACAGTATTAGATTATGACCTTGAAAAGCATATTGGAAATCGTTGGTTATATTTTGATTTTGATAAACAAATTCGTAATGAATATACAGACTGGACTAACAAGGTATTTGATCCCTGGTTGAAAGCACGAAGTAAGTCTTGGCTTGGTGATACAATACCTTCAGTCTCTGCTTATCATGAACCGACAATTTATTTGGCGCCAATGGAAAAGAAAATTCCAATGGTTGAATATGTTGAAACAGGATTAGAAGGAAACACAAACTTTATTGATAGCACAATTAATGATGACATTTATAATTATGCGATTGAACATTTTCATGTTGAAGACCGTAATCCTTATTTTCAAACAACAGATATTATTGAGCCTTGGGTAAGAACAAGAATTTATGATTGGTTCAATAGTAAGTTTACTGATTACTTTGGTGATAAAATTCCAAGTGTTTCAGTTCTTTCTCATCCTAAAATTTTCACAGCAAATAATTATGTTGTAGATTTTGGATATGAAGCAACAACTACGATCTATTTCCCTAATACAACTTTCTTAGACGCAACTCCTGTTTTCACTGAAAGTGTTTTCGATGTAAAAACTAAACTTGCGATACCAAATCGTAATTTACTTTTCATGCTTGATGATTTTGTTGAATATGATTTACTTAATGATTTGATTCGAAACGCATTTATTCCACAAAGACTTGTTGAGTATACTAAAGATGGTTTACCAGGAGCCCTTGTAATTCCTCAAAATGAAATTGAAATAAATGCTCAAATAAATGAAGAAGCTGAAGACCTAAAAGGATATCAATTACCTGTATATAACGCTGACCAAATTATATATTTCCCTAATACAACTTTCTTAGATGGTTCATCTTCAAGAGAAGTTTATAAAGTTGATCAATTAGAAGGTGTTGTCGACGTTGTAAACAAAAATACATCATTTGCTTTATTTGATATTTTCAATCATCGTTGGTTGAAAAGAAATATCAAAGAGTTTATGAAAATAGCGATTCGCTTGAGAGACTGGGGAGGTGATACTATACCTTCTGTTCAATGTCATCCTCAAAGTGAATTTGAATATTCACCTCAATTATACTGGCATTATGGTAAGAATGTTGAAGATCAATATGTTGATGAAAATTTTGAAGGAACTAACTTTTCTTTTGATGTAAAAGATTATTATATACAAGACACAATTGTTTATTTTCCCAATACAACTTTCTTAGATGCTACATCTGCAAGTGAAGTTTATATAAGAACTAACATTGAAAAAGAAAATAAAATTCTTGATTCACATCGTAACTTTGGTTTAACTGACATTATTGATTTTCAATTACTTGACCGTCAGTTGACTGGTGGTATGTGGAGTATGGTTTTGAGAGATTGGGCGACCGATACTTTACCTGGAGTGAGAGTTCTTCCTCATGTTGAAATTGATTATAAACCTCAATTATATTATAACTATACAGATTCAAAGAGTAAGTATGTAGATGAAAACTTTGATAATTATCATAATCGTGATGTACAAGATTATTATATGCCAGAATCGATTTGGAATGATGGAAATACAACCTTCTTTGAACAAACTGTTCAAGCTTGGGATGCTGCTGTAAAAGTGATGGAAGATGTCAACATTTATGATAGTTGGAAAGTTTTTGCTCTGAGTGATAAGATCAAAAATAATCGACTTGACTATCCTATATCTGGGGATATGTTTGGTTTACCAATTACAAATTGGGGAGGTGAAGCGATTCCTTCTGTCTCTGCTAAAAATGAACCCGAAATTACCTATAAGCCTCAGTTATATGCCCACTACTTTGATGCCGCAGATAAGTATGTTGATGAGCATGAAGATGCTTTAGCATTCAAAGATATACAACCTTTCTATTCAATTGATACTACACTATATTTTGCTAATACAACTGTTCTTGATGCTACTTCAGATGTTCCTTTACCAAGAACTTTGATTTATGGTGATGTGAATGTCTTTGACCGCAATCAATATATTTCTCTTGATGGTAGAATATTTGGAACTGATATTATTGATCATCAGATTGGAGATTATTTACTTGCAAAAATAGCGGTGAATAATCGTGAGCATATACCTTCAGTAGGTGCCAAAAGTATGTTTGAAATTACATACAATCCACAGTTTTATTCTCATTATAAAGATGCTGCGGATAAGTATGTTGATGATAGTCCACAAACAATTATTCCTCAACAAAATATTCAACCATATTATTCTATTGATACAACTTTATACTTACCAAATGGAACTTTCTTAGAAGCTGGAACTGAAGTTCATGGTGAATTCAATCAAATCTTTACAGAAAAAGATCATATTTCAGATCGATTTATTATTCGAGGTAATGAATTAATTATTGGGCTCTATACTCAACGCATTGAAGATTATTTGAAATTTGAACTTGTTCAAGAATATGGTGAAATTACGAGAACAGTTAAAACAAATTATGAAAGCCAACAAGCAATTTCAATACCAAGAGATCTTTCTGATAATTCGCATGTAATGAATCCTTTAGCTTCGCCATTTGTTGAGTCTTCTGAGTTTGTATTACTCAATCATCATACAAATTTAATTGATTCTGGAATATATGCGGGTGAAACTTTTGTCGAGTACAACAAAATTGATGACTTGAAAGTTGAAGAAAGTGTAATCAACTTACATGAAAAAATTACACAAGAGTTTTTGGATCAACCAATTACTCATCGTGAATTAATCAAGAACACTTCTTATGATGTCAAGAAATCAAATCGCACTGTTGATGCTTCATCATACTTTACATTTGCGATGTATAATGAATTCGAATTGAATGAAGATGGAGATAAAGTATCGGATATTCTTAAAACAAAACTCAAAGAAGTTCAGACATCACTCGAAACAGAAGCAAACTTTGTTGATGGCTCAGGAGAAATTGCTGAGAAAGAATATGTATTTGAATTTTTAAATCAAGTAAAGAATGCTGACCGTATGATTGATACTGAAAAAAGAATTGATCATAATGTATTGAATGAATATATTCTTGACCGAATGGATACTTTTGAAATTACTGATTCAATACGAACACATTTGAAAGGTGGGTCAGTTCATTCTTTGACAGAACAAATGTTTGAAATTAAAAAGTTCCGTCAGAAAAATTATAAAGATGGTGGATATGAATATACATCAGGTGTAAATTCAAATACAGCAATCATGACTTCTTTGAATTTGGAAGAAAATGTCGAAGCCCCTTTCCAAATTTCTGAGTGTAAAATAAGTAATATAAATACTACAATGCTTTTAGGTGATGATTTTTTAATTTCTTCAATGTTGGGACCATATCTTGACGTTGATATATATAAAATGAATAATAAACGATTTAAAGCAAAGAGTTTAAAAAACGATTGGAGAAAATTTACAAACACGAATTTACAGATGAAAACAGGTAGGTTAGAAGGTTATTTATGGGAAACTTCTAAACTAAATACATTTGTTACAGATTTTGAGGCAAGCATCCAAGAAGTAGAGTTTTTGGAAAGTTCTAGAGGAATTGCTTATCCGATGTATGCTAATACAAAGTCTGAGTGTTTTGTTTAATTTATAAAGTAATTTTCAAGGAGAAAAAAGATGCCCGCATTAGTGCATACTACTTTTCGTGTAAGTAACGCAAAGCAATTTAAAGAAAGCTTTGAGGAAAAAACAGAACATGGTGTAGGTGGATACATTCCTTTAGCGAATATGAACGTTGATCCTGCTACTGGAGAACCTTCTCTTGGTTCTGATCTTTTACAGGGAGACGGTAACAAAATTCCTTTCTATGCTCTTGATGACCAAATGTATTTGTTTATTGGTCGTGTATCAGCTTGGAATGCTTATGATACTACAGACGGTGTTCCTAACCCAAATATCAACGAGAATGCTCCACCATTCCCAGTTGATAGTATGAAAGATTCTCATTTCAATCACTGGGATGATATGATTGCTGCTAAAAAAGTATCAGCAAAGGAAGTTTCTCATGTAATCAAACGAGAACGTGCCGATGAAATCCAGGAAGGTGTAAGAAACTGGAAAATCGGTATGCGATATGATGGGTATGATGACCGTGCAGATAACCTTTTTGATGATGACATTCTAATTCATACTGTAAACGAAAGATTCCGTGTTTATAAGTGTATGAAACAAGGTGTTGGACGTTTTCAAAAGTATGCTCATGATCCAGTAAATATGAATTTAGCCAGTGTATTTCCTTTGGATATGACTTACAAAGATGGTAGTGATAACCTTTATATCTGGAATCATAATTCTTTCCGAGAACCACAAACTACAATCACGGATTCTGGACTGTCTGAAGATTTTATGACAATCGGTAATGAATTTAATGATGGTTATCAATGGAAATATTACTATACAATTGATGCTGGTGAAGCACTCAAATTTGTAACAACTTCTTATATTCCTGTACGAACTGTTCGTAAAGAAAATGGTGAACGACCAATTGATTATACAGATCAATATTACATGGAAGAGAATGCTCGTCCAGGTGCGATTATGAATGTGCTTGTAGATAAAGCACCTGTTGAAAAGTCAGATGGAACTGTTCTTGGATATGAAATCACTGGTGGTGGATGCGGATTCTTCCAGTTGGCATTTGAAAATTGTCAGCTAGACATCGATCATGCAACCAAAGAACTCAAATTTACAATAAATGACCTTGTTGCTGACTTAACACAATGTCATTGGCCAGATGCTAATGTAGCAGTTAGTTATGTAGATACTGCCTGTAATCAAAATAGATTTGATATTGGTAATCCCGCTGACGCAACAACAAACGGCCCAGGTCTCGACGGTATGCTTCGAAGACTATTTGATAGTGCTACACCGGCTGCAGCTAACGCTCTTGGTGACATCATGAGAGGATATTCAGTTTGGATTCGTGAAGGTATGACTAATACGGCTGCTGACAATAACATGCATGATCGTTACGGATCAATTGCCTGGGAAATTACATCTGTCGGATGGGCCGGCACTAAGCTTGAACTGTTCTGTGACCAATCTGTTTATGAGAAATATGTAGGAACATCTCATTATGACAAGTCACTCACACCTAAAACGGGAATTGACGTTGCTACTGATATTGGTGCGTTAGCATCACATACTGGCCTTATACTTGAAATTCATCCTAAAGTAATTGTGAAAGCAAATCATCAATCTTCAACAGTATCTGATACTGTTGATTCTTTTGAAGCAATTGCGATTTGTGAACCATTCTTTAGTGCTGCCGAAGTGGATGCAGGTAATGCTGCTACCGCTTACCAACAAGCCGCTCTTGGAAGGATTGTAGATGTTCGTGTGTTAAATCCAGGACGCTATCATTATCGTATTGATAGTTGTGAGTTGGCTGCTAATATCGCAGAAGTATTTGATTCAACTACAGTAATTGGAGGAGCATTTGCTCTTCTTGGTGGTGGAGCATACTCAACTTATCAAGTATGTGCTGGTGTGGCTCCAACATTCCAAACTAGTGCTGCCGCTGTCGGACTTGCAGACGCAGGAAGAGTACCAGCAGAACCTAAACTGTTTGCTTCAATTCCTCCCGTTGGTGGACACGGATTTGATCCAGTTGGAGAACTTGGTGGATTCAATGTTATGATTAACGCTCGTTTTGAAGGAACTGAATCTGATGAGTTCACAGTAGGTAACGAATTCCGAAAGATTGGTATTCTGAAAAATCCTTTGGGCTACACAAATGCGGCTTCTTATGTTGGTGGACACGATGGTGGATATACTGATCCAGATGCCAGAATCGCATTGAATACTTTGTGGATGGAGCCTTCTGAATACTCACAATTGTTCAGAGGATATAAAACTGACCAATGCTATCGGTTTAACTTAGATAATGATACATATGTACTAAGCGATCCTCATGCCACAGGTGATATTGTCAATTTTGAGCCAGACATGGATATTCAATTTATTGCGAATAATATGAATAATACTATTGGTGATGGAACATTTACTACATGGAAGTCTGCTACACGTGTAAATCCAGATGGAACACCTTTTGAGTATGTTGACGGTGACGTCATCGCAACAGCAAAACTTGTTGACCATGACCGAATCAATAAGAAGATTCGTGTAATTAAGCCAAGAGGAGATTTCTATACTGTTCTACAAGGACACGCACCTGCTCCTTTGCAGATTCAGTCTATAACTCATCATAGTGTTAAAGGTGAAGAAATTTGGGGTACCTCAAAACTAGGAGATGAACTTGCTGAAGAGCCAGGTATGATGCCCGGTTCTGGACAGATTTTGTATGTTGAGAATCGCTCAATGGTGTCAAGATCGCAGAACCAGACAGAGGACCTAAAAATCAGTATCCAATTCATTGATTCCGACATCAAAGTTGACACTGCATTCAACAACCTTGATGTGTTAAGTGATGTGGCACCTGACTTTTTGACAGGTGTTTGGAAGTAAAAACTCCTAACTCACTACTTAAAGGCAAGTCGTTAAGGCTTGCCTTTTTTTTAGGCCTTGACTTTACGTCGATCTCTTCGTTCTTGCTTCAGTGCCTCGACTTCTTCCTTCGTTAGATTAGGATTCTTCAAACAGTTGTCAAAATGAAATGATTTCATGTTTGCTTCACCACCTTCTTTAGGACAATGGGGGCACTTGACTTTCTTTTGTGGTTCTCTTTCCTTGTTTTCCTTACCACACACCTTCGCATCAATATGGTATCTCTTGAGATGACCTATTGAACACTCTCCTTGGCACTTGACACATGATACTCTTACTCTTTCAAGTCCGGTAAGCGACTCACTGATTTGATCCTTTTCACTTTGCGGTCGTTCTCTACCTTTATTGGCATCACCAATTGCTTTTGCATGTTCAGGTGTACGAACATAATCAGAAGCCGCCCAGCCATCTCTTATTGCTTGTTTAGCTTCTTCTGTTCTCGGTACACCAAATAGTGGATGTGCCTCACCTGTAACACCAAACATTGCATTGTTAGCACCAGACATATCTTTACCAAAATTGTGATGGTCTTTTCCGGTGCGTTTGAAAGCATTGTTTGGATCATTTTTTTGTCTTACGCTTTGTGAGTCTTTGAATTCTTGTGAATGTTTAAAGCCTCTTGTTCCACCACCACCTAAGGTATCGTTATAACCATTATGAAACGAATCATATTTGGCAATGAAATGAATCTCCCAATGGTCAAGTTCATTATCAAGTTCTTCAACTAAGAAGTTCATAGGGACTTCATGAATTATCTCAATCTTGAATTTGTCAACACCATGCTTTCGCATAGCTTGATGTATCGTGTAGGTACATCCATTGTTAGTGCTTGTCTTATGACCATTCCATCGGGCCTTCAAACCGTCAGAGGTTTGACCAATGTAAAGTTTATTATTGATTGAATTTGAGATTTTGTATATGATATACATACTTGCAGACATGACGCATTCCTTTTCAATGAGTTGTGTTTAGAGGATGTCAGAGGCCACGAACCTCTGACTTTCTTGTTAATGCATATGTATCAACAGCGAGATAAAATATCTTTTTTCAGTTGAAATTTCGATCAAGAAGTGACAACTGGTGCGCCATTGATAAACACACCATAAGAGTTTACTGTAAGATTTGTTCCACCGGCAATAATTTTGATTGTTCGTGCTTCACCTTGTTGATCTGATGCTCCAGTTCCAGAAGAACCTCCTTCTCCAAGTAAAATCACTGAACTATTCAAATCCTTTTCTTCATAAGCTTCGATAGCAGCAGAATAAACATAAGGTCCGCCCATATATCCAAGGTCTGAATAATCAGAAAATGTTTGTTGAGCAAGTGATTCACCTGTAAGTGTTCCACCAGTTTCAATAACTCTTGTGAATAGATTCTTGACTTCAAGATCATTTGCTGCAATTTCATCAGCAGAAATTACAGCAGAACCTGAAGATAGATTATTATCAACTAAGAACTTGATTGCTTCAGTAGTAGCAAGTGTGTTATGATTGGTAGTTGATGCTGTTATAAGTGTTGTGATATCCGTAACAACTTGACCACCCTGAATACTGAGTGAGTTTAGCCGAGCAGATAAAGAATTATCAGTAAGAAGATTGTAAACAGCATTTGCGGTAACTAATGTAGTATCATTGATTGTTGTGAAATCAGTTGCGATTGAATTGACAACAACATTACCACCAGGACCCGCACCAGGAAATGAAAATGTATTTGCGGAAATGGGTAGAGGAGGAACACTGACAACAGCACCTGTAAGTAAATCATAGATGGCGCCTGTTGTCGCAATTGTTGTATTGTTTGTATTTGCGGCATCAATCATGTATGTAATTGCATTGACTGAATAACCCGCAAGAGTAAACAATGTGTTTGCGCTAACAGATTCTACATTTCCTGAACCCAAGAATTTATGAATCGCATTTGTAGTTGCGAGAGTGTGGTCGTCTAAACTAAGAATATCTCTTGAAATCGCATTGATTGTGATTTCAAAAAGATTGGCTGTGTTTGAAAGGAAAAATTCTTTTGAAGAAAGATAAGGAACTGTCAGACTGTTTGCAATATTGGCTGTATTACCAACAAATAGGTGACCACCAACGAATAAATCTTCACTAATATTTCCAGTATTTGCTGTAACATTATAATTTAAGAAAATATTGTTTGCTTGAATTTCTAAATCATAATTTCCACTTTCAAGGTAGTTTTGAACAGCAAGTGTAGAAGGTAGTGTATTACTTTGAATTAGAGTGAAATCATCTCGTATTGAATCAATTAGATGAGTTTTGATTTTAAGTGAAGTTCCTTCAAGTGTTCGTATGTCTTTGTCTGCTCCACCAACTAACTCATAAATACCTTTGGCTGTAATTAGAGTTTCATCATCATTATGTGTAACAAAATTATTGGCAATACGAATAACTTTATTACTACCTGCTTCACGAAAATCAAGTGAACCCAACTTCAAATCTAAAGGTGAGCCTGAGCCTGACAACCAACCCTCAATTGCTTTAGCACTTACAACTACTGAATGTGATACATCTGAAAAATCATGTTTGAATCGGTAGATTGCCCCATCTGAACCGGGGAGTGTTATTTGTCTTGGTTTCAAGTCAAAAGAATTATGCGGATGTCTCACACCTCCCAAAAGTTCATATATAGCATTTGCTGTAATTGGCTTATCATAATTACTCACATATCTTGATTGAACCATATCTGGTACCTGAAGTACCTGGTCTAATTCATATCCATCACCAAAGTTAATCGAATTTGCTTTTAACTTTAATCTTAAAGCTGTACCTCCTGTTAATAAATCATAAATCGCTTTTGAAGTAGCAAGAGTGTTATGATTATTTGTAAAGAAGCTTTGTTGAATCGAATTGATTGTATAACCAGAAAAACTTATAGCACTTGTATCAATTGTATTCGCTGATAACGAACCGCTTGAATCAAACCGAACCATAACATTTGGTTGAAATACAGAATTAGCCAAATTGAATTCATCAATTACATCATTAATTCTGTTCATAAATTCGCCAAAGGTATTTGACGAAAGAAGTGGCTGTATATAATAACTCATGAATTTTTTTCCAGATATGTTCGTTATAAATGATTATTGGTTACTTTTATTTATCATACTAAATACTATCTTTATAACAACCAACAAGGAGTAAATATGAATTCGATTAGAATCCTTGTTATGGCTGTGTTGACCGTTTTTCTTATGTCCATTCCTGCCCACGCTGAATTACATTCAGATACCGTCATTCTTAATCATGCCGAATATGTTGATATTCGCCGATCTCTTTCAAGAGGAGGTGTTCTCTATCCGATATATTATACCTCAAAAGAAGATCTTTACGCATATCCAATTTCGATTGCATGCGAAATGTCCAACACATATTATGATGATCTGTTTTCTGTACTTGAAGAACAGTATAAAGATTATGAACTTGAAGCAACAACTTATAAAGATTTAGGTGTGACAATCTATGAAACAAAACATCCTTATGCTCTCAAAGAAATTTATCGAGACTTAGATGTTCTTGACATGCATTCATACTGCCAGTTAAATGGTGTCACTAATCATCCTGATATGGGATTAACATATGTTGTGCCCATAGAGGGAGAAACTTCGCCTGCGGGAAATACTATGACGTGGTGGACGAAGTTTGATCGAATGCTGACAACTTTTCCAAGTTCATTCACTCCTAAAAAATGATCACATAAAATGAATCATTCTGCGTTCTGCTGAGAGATGTTCACCTTCCTCACTACATCGTTCAAGATAAATCTTCGCAACGTGATCCGAAGGGTCACCCTCTAAGATTTCACGGAACAGAAGTTCAGCACGAACAAAATCTTCTGATTGAAATGTATCATATGCTCGGTCAAAGAGAGGGAGCAATTTTTGCTTCCTCGTGATCATCTCCTCTGTGTAGACATCTAAAACCTGAAAAATATCGGTTTTTTCTTGTTTCCCTTTCACTGCTACTCGGTCTATCATTCGGAGCCGGTAGCGAGACTCTGGGAGCTTCTGGACCGTATGTCCAGACAATAGCACCGGCACATTATAGTACTTGGTCATGGCTTCGAGCCGGGCAGCGAGATTGACCGCATCTCCAATCACTGAGGTTTCCATACGGTCATGAGTTCCTAATGTCCCAAGCATCAATCGTCCTGAGTTAATTCCAACACCAATCTTGATTGGATTTTGATCATTTGCAATCAAATGATTGTTGAACACTTGAAGTTCGTGAATCATATCGATCGAAGCATCAACTGAATCTGAAATTTCACGATGAAAAATTGCCATGATTGAATCCCCAATGAACTTGTTCACAAAACCATGATTCTTTTTCACAATTGGTGTCATATGATTCATGTAATCATTGATGAATTTAAAATTTTCTTCAGGTGTCATCTTCTCACTGATTGTTGTGAAGTTACGAATATCAGTGAAAAGAACTGCCATATCATAGGCTTTTTGCTGACCGAGTGTAATATCAACAATGCTTTTCTTGTTCAATAATAAATTCAATTCTTCTGGCACAAAACGAGCATAGGATTCTTTGAGTGCTAATTGTGTTGTCAAATACTCTGATTCTGTCTGTCGTATCTTGAGTGTTGCGGTCACACCTAATAGACAAATCAAACCACCTAATAAAAATTCTGAACTGGGTAAGGCATCAAAAGGCACGTTGAATTTTAGAATCAAAGTATATTTGACTGGTATCAGCAAAAGAAATAACATGCTGACTAATAATGAAATTGAATATGACGTACCTCTCTTACAAGATATAGTTGCAAAGATAATCAAAGGAATCAACTGAATCATCCAAAAGATAATAATCGATAAAGGTGGTATGAAAGAAGGGCCTAAAGGTATATCATAGATTGGAAATTGATTTAAGTTTGTTTCAAATTCTGTAGGAAATAAGAAGAGTAATAGTATATTACCAATCAAAGCAAATACAGTAACACTTTGCATTACAATTTGAATTCTTTTAAGATTCTTATAGTAATGCTCAGTTTGAATCATAATATAAACAAACTGATTATATGAGAGAATTCCAAGACCAACTATAATCGCATATAGATTTGAAATTGAAAAAAGCTTTGGCGCATGAATATAATAGCCAACACCTATTTCGCCGAACGTATATAAGGAGGCAGTACAGACTGTGATTGTAAAAAGAAATAGATTATATAATCGAAAGTTGATCAGAAGTGTGATGAGAAAATAAAGAGCAAAAGTCCAAGCAAAAACAACAAAGATTGATTTTGAACCTATCGTGAAGAGAATATCTTTTTCAAGTGTGTCCCATTCTGTTAGATATATTTGTTCATATGGTCTTGTATTTCCATACCAACGATTATAAGGATTTGCTTTTATCCAGCTATAAATTGTAACAGAAGAACTAGGAGAAATTCGTATACGAATGTTATCATATAAATCTAAACCTGTCAATGATTCAAGAATTGAAAACTCATTATGTATATAAGTATGCTTCTCAACTTGATCTCTTACTTCAGCATAAACATATGCTTCTTCTAAATTTTCATGACTAAGACCAAAGTATGTAAAGTTTGTTGTATTATGAACTGTTAACTTGATCCAAAATCCACGAACATATGACTGTTCATTTTCTAAACTGTCTTTCCATTCAGCTTTTTCTAAGTCAGCATAAGACCTATTTTTATTTCCTCCTAAACGATTCTTTGTTTCAAGATAAGAAACATAAGTTGATAGGTCAATTTTAGATTTTTCTTTTGATTGAATAATGTATGTTTCTTTTGTGTATGCTAGAGTAGCGATCAATAACATACACAAAAAAAGAAATAATGA
>Ga0213866_10001138_pt1 | contig 20032 bp, 14 predicted proteins | sample PICome_11_FD_160079 | JGI IMG/M metagenome (GOLD analysis project Ga0213866, IMG submission 160079) | Coastal seawater microbial communities near Pivers Island, North Carolina, United States - PICO284 | ecosystem: Environmental > Aquatic > Marine > Coastal | place: USA: North Carolina...
TGCTCTTGGTTTTCGTCAAGCACCCAGAAGGTGCGCGCATCCGGCAGAAAGAAGCTCATCGCCTCCACTTGCTCTTCACTCAAGCGCGGCCTGCCGTGAAAGGGCCACTCGTGCGCGCAGAGAAACTCGGCCAGCGCTGCTCGCCCCTCGCTCGCGTGATGCTCGTGAAAGTGGATCGGCATGTGGAGGTGACTCGCTCTGTGGTGGGCTACTGGCTGCTGTATATGCCGAGGCGGTTGCCGTTGGGATCACGAAAGTTGGCGAAGAAGCCATGGCCGGGGATCGCTGATTTTTCGGTGATCGTAGCGCCGCCTGCGTCGTTGATGCGCTTGAGCGTTGCCTCGATGTCTTCCACCCAGAGCACGATGTTCGCGCCTTGATCCGTGGGTTCGATCGAAGGGTCAAAACCTCCGCCGATGCCTTGGTGATCCTTGAACATCAGGTAGTGGCCTTCCATGCCGGGCGGCTCGCTGGTCTCCCAGCCGAACACTTCGGTGTAGAAAGCTTTTGCCTTGGCGAGGTCCGGCGCCGGGATTTCCAAATGGCAAATCGTGCCCTCGGCGGGCGGGATCCAGTCGCTCATGATGATCTCCGCAAGGGGCGTAGCGAAGGGGATTCGTTGAAGTGGAGATTGTAGCGTGTGATAGAGCGGGATGGGATGGCGGAGAGATTCAGGCCGCGCTTTCACTTGCGACGAAGTTGCGAACGTCGATTTCAACGCCGCGCGAAACGGCATCTTCGGCTTGTTCGAGCAAGGTCTCGCTGATCTCACCCTCCAAGTAGTATTCGCCGCAGACTTGGCAAACTTGCGCTGGAACATCTCGAAAGACGACGACGGTTCGCCCTCGGTGTAGCGTTACGGTTGCGAAGCCCTCGGCGGTCTCACCGTGTTTGCAGATCGTGCATTTCATGGCTTCACCCGTGTCTTTCAGTCTTCCGTCCATACACCCGGCGAAGCGGCACCGGGAATCATCGTCGGTGTGCAAAGAAGCTAATGGCCCTGTATCCAGAAACGTGTCCGCCGGGCTGAGGCTCGGCCCAAAAGCTCTTAGCAACACTTGGCAAGGGAAATGCACACGAACGATGGGTCCCCGCCATTACACGCGAGCGCGAACTGCACCAATGAATGCAGATGCTCTTTTCGGTTCTAAGGTGCTAGCGGCCGTAGCCGCGATAGCCGCGCTTTCCATTGAAAGGATTGGTATTCCCACGATGAGTATAGTTATCAGACCTGAAGTTGTTCTGACTCGAGCGATAGTGCGGGGCTACATAGGTGCCATCTCTTCGGTAGTACCCGTTTACATAGTCTGCGGAAGGGTTCACATTTTGCGAATAGGTACGGTCCCGATCTTCATTCGAATCTTCGATCTGCTCAGCATATCTGATCCAGTAGTCTGAGTCTTGTTCAATCGGAACCCGTGCCGATCGCTCTTCCTCTTCCTGCGTTTCCGAACCAAAGAAGAGCGCGTCGATTCCTATGACTAGGACCACGAGGCATACAATTCCTGCCACGAGCAATTGTACCACTCGGCCAACAAACTCCAAAGATTCATCAAGAAGATCACCAATCAAATCGCCCATTTGAAACCTCGTTTACAAATGCCCTAACAATAAGCTTAGGAATTGGCCTGCGGGCTAAATTCCGAGCCCAATTTCGCGTTTTACAAAGAGCGCCCGTCCAAAGTGGTTCAGGCTGTGTGATGAACGTATCGCATAGCCGACGGTGAGCATACCTCTTGATGCAAAACTGGCAAGACTGCGTTGGGTGGAAACGCGGAAGCGTATTGTTGGCGTTTTTTTCGGCTATCGCAAGAATAGTTGTGGTGAAAAAAGTACTCCGAACACAGGCGCGGTGGTCGGTGGGAACTCGCTTCGAGCTGGCGAAGAGCGCAAGTCGTAGATCAGGCGCGGACGCCTGATGCAGACGCCGGAGCAGGCAAGATGCCTGCGCTACTACCTTCGCGCCCTTCGGTCCTTCAACCCCTTCGCGGCCCTCTCTCCGATACCCGTCGAAAGAGCTACTCCCCGATCTCCTGCGCTGCATCCATCGCAGCGGCGGCGGCTTCGCCGATCGCTTGGGCGACCACATCGCGCAGCGGGGAGTCGGGCGAGATCACGCCTTCCGCGTGATAGCTGGAGCGCACGAGCGGGCCGGAGTCGCACTTGCTGAAACCCATCTCTAGCGCCGTGGCCCGGTGCTCTTCAAATTCTTGCGGCGTCACCCAGCGCTCAATCGGCAGGTGTGCGGGCGTCGGTTGCAGATACTGGCCGAGCGTGAGCACATCGCAGCCCGCATCGCGCAGGGCTTGCATGGCGACGGGCACTTCATCCGCGCGCTCGCCAATCCCGAGCATCATGCCCGACTTGGTGACGAGTCCCGCGCGCTTGGCGTTCGTGATCACATCGAGCGAGCGCTGGTAGCGAGCCTGCGGGCGCACCGTGCGGTGCATGCGCTCGACCGTTTCGAGATTGTGCGCGAGCACGTGCGGACGCGCATCGAACACGATCTGCTGATTCGCTTCGATCCCCATGAAGTCGGGAATGAGCACTTCGATGCCGACCTCGGGGCAGCGCGCGCGAACGGCGCGGATGGTCGATGCCCACACGCCAGCGCCGCCATCTTTCAGCTCATCGCGATCAACGCTGGTGATCACCACGTAGCGCAGCTTCATCCACTCGACGGTATCGGCGACGCGCTCCGGCTCATCAAGATCGAGCTCGGTCGGGCGGCCGGTTTTGATCGCGCAGAAGCCGCACGAACGGGTGCAGATGTTGCCGAGGATCATCAGCGTGGCGGTGCCGAGACTCCAGCATTCGCCGCGATTGGGGCAGTTGGCGCTCTCGCACACGGTGTTCAGCTTCTTCTCGTGAACTTGCGCTTCGAGCTCTTTCAGCTTGCCGTGATTGGGCGTGCTGACGCGCATCCATGCTGGACGCGGGCCGAGATCAGGATTGACGCGCACCTCGCTCGCGCCGGGCTTGTAGCGCTCGCCGCGCTCAACCGGATCGGTGATCGCCGTGCCCGCTGCTGCTGCGGCGCGTGCGCCGGGTGAGAGGCGGAAATCGCGTGCGTTGAATTTGGATGGTGATTCGCTTTGCAAGGTTGTCCCTTCGTTGCCCGAAACTGGGGTGAGCATATCACACCGATGCAAGGAGGCGAGGAGGTGATCGAAGCTAGCGGCTGGAATCGTGCTGGAGACTTCCTATAGTGATTTGTTTCCTCGATTCCCAACCTGCGCTTTCCGAGGCGAGCGCGCATGCGAGCAATGTGAGAACCATGACGACCCAAGCAACCAGCAGCGAGACTCAAGCCAGCGAAGCTCCGGTCTCTGAGCGAGACGAGAGCGCGAACCTAGCGAGCACAAGCGCAGCCTCAACCCCAAGCATCAGCAAGCCCAAGCCTGTTGAGCGCAACCCCGGCATGCCCCTCGATCTCGACTGGGTGAAGGGCGCGCACATCAATCTCTCCGCCGTGCAGCGCCGTTGCGCAACGCTCGGCACTCGCCGCAGCGTGAAGAAAGATTGGCAAGTCGCGTGGCTGCTCAAGGCCATCACACTGATGGATCTCACGACGCTTTCGGGCGACGACACGGATAGCAACGTTCAGCGCCTCTGCGCCAAAGCGCGCAACCCTGTGCGCCACGACATTCTGCGCGGCTACGGCGCCGAGGACCTCGGCATCACCACGGGTGCGGTCTGCGTCTACCACGAATACGTGAAGACCGCAGTTGCAGCGCTCAAAGGCACGGACATCCCTGTCGCAGCAGTTTCAACCGGCTTCCCCGCTGGCCTGATCCCCTTTGATCTGCGGATCAAAGAAATCGGTGCGAGCGTCAACGACGGCGCCGAAGAGATCGACATCGTGATCACTCGCCGCTTCGTGCTGAACGGCGACTGGCAAGCGCTCTACGACGAAGTCAGCGCCTACCGCAAAGCTTGCGGCCACGCTCACATCAAAACGATCCTCGCGACGGGCGAACTTGCCACGCTGCGCAACATCTATCAGGCGAGTCTCGTTTGCATGATGGCTGGCGCGGACTTCATCAAGACCTCGACCGGCAAAGAAGGCGTGAACGCGATTCTGCCCTTCGGCCTGACGATGGTGCGCTCGATCCGCTCATACGCTGAGCGCACGGGCTATCACGTCGGCTTCAAGCCGGCTGGCGGCATCAAGACGGCGAAGGATGCTTTGACCTGGCTCTTCCTTATGAAGGAAGAACTCGGCGACCGCTACCTGCATCCCGATCTCTTCCGCTACGGCGCTAGCTCGCTGCTGGCGGACATCGAGCGTCAGCTTGAGTTCCACCTGACGGGCCGCTACAGCGCCGACTTCCGTCATCCGATGGGCTGATCTACTTGGTCTGTCATGGAATTTTTACAGATCAGAAGCGATATTTTGCATGAAAAAGGCGGCAGTTTGCGCTTGAATAATTAGCACACTCGGGCTTTGTGCTCAGTTTGTCATGAAATGTCATGAAATGTCATGATTTTGTCAGGATGCGCTTGCGAAGTGCTTGAAAGCGGTGCATTCTACGCAAGACGAGGTCGAGACAGGGGCATGTCGAACCCTCGCGCTTAGCAGAGCTTTAGTCTTGGAGGGCAGAAGCTTTGCAGCGATTACTTGATTGGTATGCTTGGCGTTAGGACTCGTCGAGTTGTACATCATTGGGAGGAGAATTGATGCGACTTCAGGGAATGCGTTTAGCGCTTATGATTCTGGCATGCGTTGTCTTTGCCGGCTACGCCAGTGCTCAGGTCATCTCACGCGCAGGTGATATCAACAACGGCAGCAATAGCTCGTATGTGTGGTACTACGGTAGCTCGGGCATGCGCATGAATATCGTGTACACGGCGCAAGAAGTTGCTTCCGGTGCGTCGACTTCAGGTGCGCTCGCTAACGGCGGGTTGCTTGAGGAAATTCGCATCAAGCGTCGCTCATCAGGCACGACCAATTACAACAACGTTCAAGTTCGCATGGCGAACTCGACAAGAACTCCGACTGGACTCAGTAACAGCGTGTCGACCAACGCGTCGAGCACTCAGGTTACGACCATGGGCCCGACGAGCACGACTCTTCAGCAGATCAACCGCAACGGCAACAACTACGAGCGCTTCCCTTTCACCACGCAGTGGCAGTGGGACGGCACGTCGAACATCCTGATCGATATCGCTTGGGATAGCATGAGCGGTTACTGGTATACGAACTACGGCTCAGGTCGTTACGTCCGCTTCTACTACGGTGGCGGCGCGCCGAACCAAACCAGCCTGAACAGCCAATACACGGCTGCGAACTGGGACATCGAATTCGTCTTCAACGTGCAAGGCCTGACCGTCACGACGACGGCCGGCACCGCGCAACAAGCCTATGCAAACGCTTCCGGCGTGAACAACGCTGGCCTGCCAGTCGCTGAGTTTGACGTTGATAGTGGCGCTGCCACTGGCTCCGAACTGCTTGAAATCGAGCTTGAAGAAGTTGGCACGGCCAACGCGCAAGCGGCAATTCAGCAAGTAGCGGTTTTCCGCGATTCCGCTCAGGGTGCCACCGGCACCTTCGATGCAGCCGACACCATGATCGGCACTGCTACCACCTTCAACGGCGCGGATGGAAACGCGACATTCACGGTGCAAAGCGGTGAGCGCCAGTTTGGAGCGCAGGAGACTCGTACTTATTTCATCGTAGTCTGGCTCTCAGGCCAAGGCGTTCCAACGCAGACTCTGGATTTCCTTGTCTCCGACATAACCGTAGACAACAACTCGTATGCCAACGGTGTTCCATCGCCAGCCATGACACCAATGTTAGGCGTAATCATCAGAACGCCAGACTTTGTCTTCAGTGATGCGAGTGCGCCGAATCCCGGAACTGCGTACGTGCAGCTTTCAGGAAACGTGCTGCAAGCCTTCCAGGTTGCGTATCCGGCTGGTCCGAACAACACCATGGGTTCGATCACGATTGCTGCTGATGGCTCCGGCAACGACGCGGCTGACTACATCTCGCTTGATCTCTACCGCGATACGAACAACAACAACTTCTTCGACCAGGGCGTAGACACCGTGGTTTCACTTGCTGGCTCGGCCTTTACGGCTGACAACGGCTCGGCAACGTTCACGCTGATCAGCTCGCAGTCAGGCTTCCAAGCTGGCGACGTGCGCCTCTACTTTGTCGTGGCTGCTTATGCCACGAGCACGGTGGACGGCTCAAGCTTCCAGAGCCGCGTCTCCGCCGCTTCTGGCACGCTGCCTGGCACGAACCTAGTGGGTGTGCCTGCGCCACAAGCTGGCACGGGCTACCTCGGCGGTGACTTCAACGCGGGTCTGATCATCAACGCCACCGGCTTGATCGTCACGCCCCTCGGCCCGAACATCGCGCAGAACAACGCTGCGGTGAACATCATCGATAGCGATAGCCAAGGACCAAACTCCTTCGGCGAAGACTTCTTCTCCTTCGAGCTTTTCGCTGCGAATGAGAACTGGTCGGTCAACGACATCACCTTCTCCGCTAGCGGAACGGGTAATGATGGAACGGCCTTCAGCGAGCTCGCGCTCTATGAAGACATCAACGCCAACGGCCAGTTTGACGGCCCAGGCACTGATACCCTTGCTACCAATGGCATCGGTAACTTCACCGCTGACAACGGCATCTACACCGCTGCGCTCGCAAATCCTGCTCAAGCAGCAAACACGACGCGCCGCTTCTTCTTGACCGCACGCATGGCGGGCACGGCCACCTTCGGCCAGACCTTCAACGTGCGTCTCGAAGCCACGAACGCGATGACTGCTGGCGTTGGCACGGTGATCGGCGCTCCGACGGTTGACAGCCTCTCGCTGCAAATCGACGAAGGCCTGATGACCGTCACGAACAACGGTCCGACGACGGCTCAGCCGATCAACTCGAACAGCATCGGCAATCTCGGCTACGGTGAAATGCTGCTCGACTTCTCGCTCGCATGCGTCAACGACCCCTTCGTCGTCAACAGCGTGGACATCACCGCTGGCGGCACAGGCAACGACGTGCAGGCTTTCTCGGAAATCACGCTTTACGAAGACACCAACGGCAATGGCAACTTTGACGGTGCGAGCACGGACAACCGCGCTTCCGCTCAGTTGATCACGCGCTTTCCGGTGAACAACGGAACGCTGACTTTCAACTTGTCGAACAACCAGCTCCCCTTGGGTACGACCCGTCGCTTCTTCGTGATGGCCAAGTTCGCGGGCACGGCGCTCGGCGGACAAACCTTCACCGCTCGCGTCGCCAATGTTGCTGCGCAGCCGGTGAACGGTGGTGTGGTTGTAGGCGCTCCGACAGCCGACAGCGCCGGTGTGATCATCGCGCAGTCTGCTCTTTCGGTGTCGATGTCGCCGCTCCAAGGTTCGGACAAGGCCACGGTCAAGAAGACCGGTGCTCCCTTCACCTTCCCGCTGGGCGTTGTGCGCCTGAGCGTCGCGAACGGTGATGCAACGGTCACGGGTATCAACTTCAGCGTTGCTGGCACGGGCGAGTGGTTCATCAACATCGCTCAAACCAACGGCGTGGAGCTTTGGCTCGACGACGGCAATGGCAACTTCGAAGCCACGACCGACACCCTGCTCTACTCCGGCGGTGGTAACAACCCGCAGGTGCAGACGGTGTTCAACCAGCCCGTCGTCATTCCGAACTCACAGTACCGCGATGTCTTTGTGATGCTGAACGTGCTCGGCTCGGCTGGCGGTAGCATCCCGCAGACCTATCGCATGTCGGTTGCAAACGCGACTGATGTGTCGGTGAGCGGCGGTGCTTCGGTCGCCATGGGCATGCCGGCGCCGGTTTCGCGCGAACTGAGTGTGGTGGATTTCCGCGTGGTCTCGATGACCCCGCTCTCCTCCTTCAACCCGGGTGGCGCGACCATCACGCTGAACGGTAGCGGTCTGATTGGCACCACCGCGCTGCTGATCGACGGTGTTCCTTGCGGCGGTACGCCAGTCGTCTCCGTTGACGGCACGAGCGTGACGGGCTTCATCGTCCCGCGCGGCAAGGGCGGCGCGAAGACTGTCGAGCTGGTCACCAGCTTGATCGGCACCGAAACGCTGAACTTTAGCTTCACCTATCTCGGCGGCGCGCCGCTGGATGGTGGCGGTTCGTCTTCGGTCAACACGCCTTCGGCTTCGAGCTGCTCGCTCGTCGGCGGAAGCAATGATTCAGCTTGGATTCTGCTGGCGCTGCTTTCACTGATCGCAGTGGCTGGCAGCTCGCTCAAGCGCAACCGCGCCTAAGCATGGCTGAATGCAGATAATGCAATGGCGGGTGAGAGTTTGACTCTCGCCCGCTTTGCGTTCACGGCGATTGGGTGAAGCCCCGTGAACTTCAGGATTCCAGCCACGCAAGCCTTGCGCGGGTTGCGCGGGTCGGGCTATACTCCACGTCTCCCCTCTTGGAACGAATAGGTTTGAACGCCCATGCTACGTTCTCTACTTGCTCTTATCGCTCTGTCGGGCATGTTCACCGCTTGCACTACGGTGACAGCGGATACGTTCAATACGAACGAGGACAAGCCGACCAGCGGGCCGCTTCAGGTCACGGCTGATGCCGCTGGCGCGAGTGCGTTTTCACCCTACACAGCGGTGATGACCCCCAGCGAGCGCTACCAGTTCTCGGCGCTGAAGGAAAGCGATCACCAGTGGCGATACATTCGCGGCCAAGGTATCGATGTTCGGCGTGAAATGGCTGACCGTCTCCAAGTGGGCATGGACAAGCCAACCGTCAAGGCAGCGCTGGCTGGCCTCGATGGGGTTCCCATGAAGCGCAAAGATGGCTCGTTGCTTTACCGCGTGTACAACGGCACTTCATCGACCTACATGAGCTGTAGCTTCGGCTCTGAGGGTGCTTTGGTTTCTTGGGTCTCCTACACCGATAACGAGGTTGCGCACCACAGCTCGATTGAAGAGGCATCGGAAGACCTGCGCGTTCGCTTGGACGCCGTGCTTCGCAAGGGCATGGGCGTGAACGAGATTCGTCGCAGCGTGAACAAGGCCAAGCAGCTCGTCGCTGAGTTCGAGACGCAGATGCGCGATCGCGTCACCTCGGAAGACTCGTACAGCGGCATGCATGCGCCGAGTGAAGACGGCGACTTCCACGTCGCTGCTGAGATTCACCGCGCGCGCGCGATCGTCAAAGCCTACGAAGTTCTCGACCGCGACCCGGACCACATTCGTCGCGAAGTAAACTCGGAGTATTGGTACCACATCGTGCCCAGCATGTTGGACGACGACCGCTACATCGTCATTGAGTACCGCTTTGAGCACTCGAAGCTGATTTCATGGTACGTCTACCCGACGGACTTTCTCGGCTTCGGCGAGTGGAAGCACCAGTAGGCTCCATCGGAGCAAACTGTTCTAGGCTAGCGTTTCGCCCTTTTCTGGCAGCGACCTTTTCTCACACGGTCCTTTCAACGCAAAACGCAAAACGCAAAGTCGCGAAGGCGCAAAGGACCGCAAAGAATGATGGGAAGGGCATTGCCCGGCGCGCACGCCAGCGCAAGACGCGTCGACGAATCTCTCGGATTGAATTCGACGAAGCCTTATTGTGATGCCTTCTCATCTTCCCAGTTTGGAGACTCTCGAAGGAAGCTTTCGTGAAAAGAGCGGTCGGCGCAACCAGCCCGCGATGCTTGATCCGACAGGCTTTGCGAGCCTTCGCGCTCTTTCGGCCTTTGCGTTGAACTCCGAGTTCTCTCGCTCGCATGAGCGCGAAAAATGGCGAAACGCTAGACTAGCGCATCGATCTTCGCGGCCAGGATGAAGTCGTTGAGCGTCAGGCCGCCACAATCATGGGTTGAGAGTGCGAGGCGAAGGTTGCGGAAGCGCACATCCATATCGGGGTGGTGGTTTTCAGCTTCGGCTAGATTGGCAACCCGTTGCACCAGCTCGATGCAGGCAGGAAAACTCTCACTGCGAACTTTGCGCGCTATCGAACGCCGATCTGCTTCGATTTCCCAAGCTGGAACTTGAGCGAGCAGCGCTGGCAGAGCCTCGCTTGGGACGAGGTGTTCGGGGCCGCGCAGATTGCGGCAGGATTGGTCGGTCAGCGATTCCATAGGTGATCTCCTTGGTGCTTGAATTGGCATTGAGAATGAGCGCTGAGCTTAGCGCATTGGGGGATGCGCTTAAAAAGCAAACTCGCTCTCAGGTGAGAGCGAGTTTGATGCAGTGGGATGCTGGCGGAAACTACTCGTTTGCGTCTGGCGACTTGAGTAGCGGGCTGCTCTTGTTGGCATCCAGAAGGTAGTACTTCAGGGTGAGCTTGACGCTCAGCTCTTCGTGCTCTTCCGGATTCAGGTAGATGGTCTCCCACACGCGGGCCCAGCCTTCTGGGTCATCGCGCCAGCGCTCGAATGCGTCGGGATCGGTGTAGACGTTATCTGGAATCGTATCCGGATAGTTGGTCTTGAGATCCGGTTCGCTGTCGGACTCCAGTTCTTTGCGCACGTACATGCCAACCGGAACCTGCAGTGGCTCAAGGACGACGCCGCCCAGATCCATTGCCATACCGCTTTCTTCGATCGTGTTGTGCATGGAGGCCATGATGAAGCTGACCATGCGCGGGTTCATCCACAGCTCAACTTCGATTGTGCGGCGGAAGTAGGGATCATCGAGACCGTAGATCGCTTCAGGGCCGTTGATCTCGAAGCTGTCGAAGTTGAAATTGGCGATCGCAAAGGCCGAGTGGAACGCGCTGATGTCTGGATTGCCGAAGAGGGGATAGGACTCAAGGTATTTAGCCTTGCCCTTTTCGCACGCCAGCACAAAGGTATCGATCGCACTGACGGCCATCTTGCCGAGGCCCGCATCAATCGGCCCAAGCTTCTGCGTGTAAGGAGTGTTGGGACGAGAGAGGTTGCCGTTTACACCGTCCAGCGCCTTGGGCACGGTGGGATCGGACTCAATCGGGCGATTCGCGGCATCAACGTTGAGGAAGCGCGTCGGCCCTTCCGTCAGCTTTTCGATACGGGATTCGAGCGCGACACGCCATTGGCGGTTCCAGCTCGACACGAAGTCCGCGCCACCGCGGTAGTCGCCGATCATGTTGAGCGAGCGCAGATTCAGGATGCGGTCTTTGACCTCTTGAACCTTGGCAATCTCATGATCGCGAATGGCTTCGACCTGCAAAGCTTCTTGCTTTGTGATGACCGAATTGGAGGCGTTGGCGGTTTCCGCCTGCAAGGCTGAAGCATCCACACTGATGATGCCCCAGATGCCAAGGCCGAGACCCGCAAGCAGTTCCAGCCCGGCGATTCCCCAAGCAACTTTACCCTTCATAGGATTCTCCGCTTCTCTTACCCCGCAGACGAGCGCGCGTGCGAGGCATGATGGTGTTTCGTTTTCGGTGCGTGATGCACCTGGGGTCTACTCTTGAGGTCTATTCTTCGATCATTTCGCCATCTTCGTCGACGACTTCCTTCTTCACCGTGAAGGGCTGAAGTTCAACCTTCACCACGAGCAGGAAGTGAGCGTAGACCGGAATCGGCTTCTTGCCGCTGCGAACCGGAGGCGTAGGAATGCGATCGGGGCGCAGGCCGCCTTCAATCTTTCCGCTGTAAAGCTGATCGATCGAGTTCAACTCGCCCATATTCTGGAACATGCCCGTAAGCTCGACAATGCGGGCTTCCTGAATTTCGCGGGCGGTCATCTTCGGCATCAGTTCACGCAGTTGACCAACGTAGGCGGCCAAGTCGGCGTTGCCGAATTCGCGCTCCAGGGCCAATCTGCGCTCGCGAGCGCTGCCGAACTCATCGTCACCCTTGAGCACCAGCTCCATCAGTTCGCTGACTTGGACGACAAAGCCGCGCCCAACGTCGCTTGAGAGGCGGTTGGCAATGCCCTTCAGATCCGCTGAATCAGTCTGAATCGATTGCGGATACGTAAGACTCGCGATGTAGGCAGCGTAGTTGATCGTGCCGAGCACCGTGGTCGTACGCGTGTAAGGCAGCGATTCTTCGTCACCGAAGGAAGGCTCGTCGCCGAAGGCGACCTCTTCTGTCGGGACTTCGTCGGTTTCTGGCGGCGTATTCGTCAGGAGCGCGTCAAGCACGCGAACGTTGTGCCCGAACTGGCCGTATTGGCGTAGGTTCTCGTCGGCAGCGATGTTGCTGGCGAACTGCTCAGGCATATCGCAGAGAATGACGCTGGAGTCTGGCTGAGAGTTTTGCAGTTTGGCCAGCGAGTGACGCAGCAGCGAGTCGATGATGCCCACTGCGGCCGACGTGCGTCGAGCGTTGTTGAGCGAGACCACATCCCCAGCAATCACCTGATCTTTTGCGATAGCTTCGCTCACGATCGACTGATTCGAGGCGACGCGAGCGTTCAGATCCTTCAAGCGGTTGAGCGACTCTTCCACGCTTGGCTGATTCATGGCAGAGAGCACGAAGGAGAGCAGACCCGCCACCAACACGATCGCACCGCCGATGATCGCCATCGGACGCACGCGTTCAAGCTTCTCTTCAATGATCAGCTCTTGCGGGATCAGGTTGGTCGTGTTCAGGCCAGACACTTCGCAGGCTTGCAGAGCAAGACCCATGGCGACGGCCAGCGACTGCACGTTCTTCTTCACTTCGCTCGGATCGAGCGTGCGAGCCGACATAATGCTGGTCAGATCGTCCACGCGGTGGACGTCATACTGCAACTGCTGCGCGAAGAACTTCTGGATGTTGTGTTGCTTCGAACCGTTGCCCATCATGACAAGCTTGTTCAGCAGCACTTCAGCGTTCTGGCCTTTGTAGAAGCCGACTGAGCGGTAGATCTCTCCAACCAACTCCTTCAGCGGCTCCTTCATGGCTTCGATCGCCTGAGCACAGATCTTCTCCGCTTGATCCGCATCCATCTTGAACATGGTTGCGACTTCTTGCGGGCGGCCGACCTTGCGCTTGAGCTGTTCGGCTTGAGCGGGCTTGAGCTTCTTGAACTTGGCCATCACCGCTTTGGTGAGTTGCATGCCGGCGTCCGGGATGATGCGCATCCAGGTCTTCTCGCCGTCAATGATCAAGAGATCGGTGTTCTCGGCCCCGATATCCACACACACGCAAGCGTCCGACACGATCATGTCGAGTTCGTACTTCACGAAGTTGTAGATGCCGAGCGGCGCGAGCGCGATGCCGCGCACTGGCAGTTCAGCGTTCTTGCAGGCGGAAACGAGCTGATTCACCACTTCCCGTTTGACGGCGTAGAGATTCACCTCGATCTCGCCAACGGCTCCGCCAGAAATGCGCTGGTAATCCCAGACCGCGTCTTCCAGACGGATCGGGATCTGGCCGCGCGCTTCGTTAGCAATCGTCTCACGAATTTTGTCTTCGCTGACCGGCGGCAAGGTGACAACGCGGCTGAAGGCGTTGCGTCCGTGCAGCGAAACGTAGCACGTGTCGCTGGGCAGGATTTCCTTTTCTTGCACCAGTCTGCGCAGCGCTGATGACAGCGCCATCGACTCATCGCCACCTTCCACTCGGTAATCAGAGAGCTGGATGATGGTGAAATCGTTGAGCGTGACATTGCCTTTGCCATCGTGCGTCAGTTGCACTGCTTTGACGCTCGACGTGCCGGCTTCAATACCCCAGGCGGTTTTAGCCATAATGCTTCCCTCTTCGCTCCCCCAAGCGCTACCAATAGTCCACGAGCGACACATACGCGCCGGCGCACTGGTAGACTTCGAACCGTGCGGGAATCCTACGAAATCGTATAGCGGGGGGAAGGAGATTCTACGCCGTGAGGCGTGTTTCCGGCAACGAATCTTCAAAAGTTCTGCGGATTCTTTGGATAAAGTCACGCTTGAGACGGCTCTTGCGCCACTCAGCGCCTTACTGACACAGGTCACGTCTCGCGCGACGAATGCAATGATTCTGCACAGAGATGCTGAGAAAACTCGAAGGTCAGCCCCTAGCGATCCTCATTTGCTGGCAAAGGAGCGGCTATCGAAGCTCCTTCGCCAGCGCGCCTTCGCAAGTTGCTGCGTGTGTTGAGCGTGCTTTTCAGAGTTGAGCGTGCACGTAAAAGCGTGCACTTAAAAGGAAGGCGATCCGCTTTCGCCTTTCGCGCTCGCAGAAAACTGTCTGCGTCGCGCTAGAGAATAGCCCTGCAAGGCCAATCGCTTCGCGCCTCGCGCAGGCAAATCGATGGCGAATGATTCACGCGCAGAGATTCAACACACCACTTGCATCCATTTGCCAGCGAATGAAGATAGTCTGTCGTTCAATCTGATATCAAACCGAAAGCAGCCCAACGCCGGTGAGCAACCCGATTGCCAAACTCAACGAATTCTTCGCGATGGCGGGCTACACGCTCACGCTCGCGGCGACGGCGTTGAGCTATTCGCGCAAGATCTTCTTCCGCTGGCGCTTCGTGGTTCGCGAGATGTGGGTGATCGGCGTGCAGTCGCTGCCGCTGGTCTGCTTCTTTCTCTTCCTTATTGGAATGGTGTTCGCGCTGCAAGTTGGTTTGGGTCTGAAGGACTTCGACCAAGAGCAGCTCATCGGCACGCTGGTTTCAAACGGCATGGTGCGCGAGCTTGGCCCCTGGATGACGGCGTTCGTGCTGATCGCGCGCAACGGCAGCTCGATGGCAGCGGAAATCGGCACGATGGTGGTGGGCGAGGAAGTCTCCGCGCTCAAGATCATGTCGGTTCATCCGGCTGACTTCATCGTCATGCCGCGCATGATCGCCTTCATTACGATGGCGCCCCTGCTCACCGTGCTTGGCACGGCGGTGGGGATTCTTGGCGGGATGCTGGTCGCCAAGCTGCAGTTCAACGTGGAGGTGTACGTTTACGTCAACTCCCTCGAAGCGGGATTGCGTCCGCCGCTGGTGCTCTACTGGGGGCTGCTCAAGGCTTTGATCTTTGCTTTGACTGCAAGCGCTGTCGCTGGCGCGTACGGCCTCAAGACGAGTGGCGGCGCGCTGGGTGTCGGTCGGGCTAGCCGCAATACGGTGGTGGCCTCGCTGGTGCTGGTGGTGTTCCTGAACTACGTGATGACGAGCATGTACACGATCGTTGAGAAGATCGTGAATCAAGCTGGCGGTTGATCGCTCTGCGTTAGCTTTCAATCTCTCATTCGATTTGCATGGAGTGCGGGGAAGATTTCCCCTCGCCTCATGCGCTAGAATGACGTAGACCCGAAGCGGGTAGAACTCCGATTTCAAAGCGATAACTCCATCGAAACGAGCGAACTATGACCGGTGCGTCTCCATCAGGCTCACCCTCTTCAGGTGTCCCCGAGCTGCTGAGGGGGCAAGCTGGCGTTGAGCGCGCGGCTGCGATTCTGCGTTCCGGCGGGATCGTCGGGATTCCAACCGAAACGGTGTACGGCCTCGCCTGCGACGCGATGAACGCCGAAGCGATCGCGCGCGTGTTCGAGGCCAAGCAGCGCCCTTCATTCGATCCGCTGATCGTGCATGTCGCTGACCTTGCCGCGGCGGAGAAAGTCGCGCGCTTCACGCCCCTCGCGCACAAGCTGGCCGAGCGCTTTTGGCCTGGCCCGCTCACGCTGGTGCTTCCCAAGGATTCAAGCGTGCCTGATCTGGTGACGGCTGGTCGCTCAAGCGTTGGCGTGCGCGTGCCGAATCATGAGCTTGCGCTGGCATTGCTGCGCGAGTTTGGCGGCCCGCTCGCTGCGCCGAGCGCGAATCCATTTGGCTACATCAGCCCGACGAGCGCTGCGCACGTTGTCGCGCAGCTTGGAGATGACGTTGACGCTGTGCTGGATGGAGGCGTGGCGAGCGTTGGGATTGAGTCGACGGTTGTGCGTCTGCGCGAAGATGGCACGGCCGAGATTCTGCGACCGGGCGGCTTGTCCTTCGAAGAGATCGCTGAAGTCGCAGGCGCTGAGCTCGTTACGCACGGCACGCCGGTGCATGTGGAACATGCGGTTAAGGGCGAGCTTTCGCCGGGCCGCCTGCGCAATCACTACGCGCCCGGATGCCCGCTGATTCTCGTGCCGCCGCTGGAGAGCTTGCCGGATTCGGGGGATGAGGGCGAGGACGCGGGGTTGCTAGCGTTCAAGACGCCGCCGCACTCTTGGGAGCAGGAGTTCCGCGCGGTGGAGGTGTTGAGCCCGACTGGCGACCTACGCGAAGCTGCGGCGAATCTCTTCGCTGCCATGCGCAGGCTAGACGCCGCCGGCTTGCGCCAGATCATCGCCGAGCGCGCACCGGATGTCGGCTTGGGTCGCGCCATCAACGACCGCCTCGAGCGCGCCAGCTCCCGCTCTTGACCGCGCAGTAGAACCTGCTTCGCAGTGGCACCGACACTCCCGGCTTGTCCGAGAATGCTGCGCAGCCGCTCCACCGATGAAATCGGGGGAGCTGTCGAGGCGTAGCCGAGACTGAGGGGGCATGATCGCGTAGCGATCAAAAGCGCTGCTAGCCCACGTTTTTGCTGCGTTGAAAGCAAGGCCAGCCCCCTCCGACTTCGACGCTGCGCGTCTCAGCCACCTCCGCCCGCTGCGCGGGGGAGGAGCTGCGGCAGCATTCTCGGACAAGCTGTGATTGTCTGCGCCACCCTCTACCAGCGGCCTTTCCGAATACACGAAATCGAGAACTACTCTAGTGCATGGCAGGCGCTCAAGTTGTCGATCAGGTGAAGGAAAGCTCGCAGGCGAATTCGTGATGCTGCATTGGAGTGATAGCTGGATCGGGTTGGGCAACGTGTGTCGATTTCGGATTGGGAGGGAATCTCGCGCAGAGGCGCAGAGACGCAAAGCCTGGCGGGAAGGACGAAGCTTGTTTGAGCCTCGTCAATCATCGGCGAGATCACTGCGCCCTCTCAGCTTTGAAAATTTCAGGAGCCAGCAGCGCCGTGTTCACTCGACGCCCTCGCCCTCAAACATCGCGCGAGAGAATTGATGATCCGATTCGGCGAAAGCGCGACGTTGAAGCTGCACGATGCTCTCATAGATACTCAAACCAGTTGGAGCGGCTGCGTGCATGCGAACAAGCTGCGCCGCCCGAAGGTCCACCGCTCAATCCGCCAGGCTCAGCGGCCCTGCGCCTCTGCGCCCTTGAGCCTCTGTGTTGAATCCTAAAACTGACCAAACAACGAAGCACTTCGCGTTGAAAGCTTGCACCCCGCCGAAGTCATAGAACCGGCACGAATGCCGGTTCTACTGCGATTGCTGCTAGTCCGTGGCCTTGGCAAGAGGCTCGGGCGGCGCGTCTTTGAAGTGTTTTTTGAAGGCGTAGGGGAGCCAGCGGAACACGTCGTTGGCGGTCATGCCCCATTCGCCAAGCTCGTCGCGCGCCATGTCGCCAGCCAGTCCGTGCAGATAAACGCCGAGCACTGCTGCTTCGAAGCTGTCGTAGCCTTGGCCGCGCAGGGCTGCAATGCAGCCGGTCAGCACATCGCCCGTGCCAGCCGTTGCCATGCCGGGATTGCCCGTCTTGTTCACATACACCTGCGTGCCGTCGCTGACGACCGTGTTGTGGCCCTTGAGCACCATCACCACGTTGTACTTGGCAGCGAAGTCGCGCGCGGCCTGCTCGCGCAGGAGTTGCTCGATCGGCGGGCGTTCAGCGCCAATCAAGCGCGCGAACTCGCCAGGGTGAGGCGTGAAGATCGGCAAGCCCAGATCGCGCGGGAGCGTCTCAATCACCTCGGGCTTTTTCGAGAGCGCGTTGAGGCAATCTGCGTCGAGCACCAGCGCGTGATTTAGCTCCGGCAGAAGCTGGTAGAGCATGCTCTGCGTCTGCGGATTCTGCGAAAGCCCCGGCCCTGCGGCGAACACGTCGTAGCCCTCGGACGCCGCCAAAATCTTCGGCTTGGCAGTCAGCGAAAGCGTGCCTTCCTCGGTATCAGGCAGCGCCGAAGTCAGCGCGCACATCAGGTTGGGGTGAGACGCAGCGAGCGCGCTGAGGCGCCACGGCAGCCCCAGTCGAACGTAGCCTGCGCCGGATCGCAGCGCCGCTTCCGTGGTCAGGAAGGCCGCGCCAATCATGCCCTGCGAGCCAGCCAACACGAAGACGCGACCGTAGTCGGACTTGTGCGTGTCTTCTGCGCGCGGGAAAAGAGGTGGGATGGATACGCTCATGGTTTGATCGGGAATGCGTGAGCGCTGCGGTGGTGATCGCGCTGCGAAGCATTCCGTATGCTGCTCCGAACAATGCTGCGCGATGCTCGTCTGGCTTCGCGCGAAAACGCAGGTTACCTTTTTCGCGCGGGCTTGCTTGGCAAAGATTGCGCGCTACTTCTCCGCATCATCGGCGCGCTCGGGTACCGCTTCAGTCTGGGACTTTTCGAGGAGAGCCTTGGCAGCAATTTCGCCAGTCAGCGCCATTGAGATGCGCCAGCCTCGGCGTTCCCACACGCACCAGACTTTCGTCCTCGCTTCGCCTTCGCGCACATCGACCCATGCGCGCTTGCCGTCGACAAACTCCTCGCCGAGCTCAGCGCTCAGCGTGCTTTTGTCGATCAGGCGATCTGAGCGCAGGAGCAAGCGGCGGTCATCCATCGCCGTCGCCATCTTCGCGGTGAGCTTGACCTCTTTGCTGTATTCAACATCGCGTGCGATGCGATTGCGCATGCGCGCCGCCTGCTGCTGCACATCGCGATCGGCGAGCAACTCGACCACGGTTTCGCGATCATCAGCGCGGGTAGCTTTCAGGTAGAGCGTGAGCGCTTCGGTAGGAGTCGCAGGCTCGATCGCATTGTTTTGCGCGAGACTCGTGGGCGACGGGCTTGCATCAGGTTCTCCCTCGCCATCACACCCAATGAGTGCAGCAAGCGAGCAAAGCGTGAGAGCGAGTGCCGTGGTGAAGCGCGTCATATGGATCTCGTTGGCTCAGGGGAGCTGGGGATGCGCGAGATTATAGCCGTGAATTGCAACAAGCGGACGGCCCGCGTGGAAGGCTATCCGCTTGTCGCGTTACGAAGATGCGGGTGAGGATTTACTCGTCGCTTGAGTCTTCGTCATCTGAAACTTCTTCGTCGGCGTCATCGTCGGCGCCGGCATCTTGCATGGTGACTTTCCACGAGCCATCTTCTTTCACGCAGTTCATGGTCATCGCGTTGCCAGCCATCTTGAGCTTGACCGTGGCTTTGTCGCCGTCGATCTTCTCGTCGAGGTACTCGATTTTGCTCACGTCCATGCCGTTGCCTTTGCTCGGATCTTTGAGCAGAAGCTCTTCGTCGCTGAGCTTGTCGGCTTCTTCGCCCGTCAAGCCCCACTCCTTGGCGCTTTCTTCGTCGCTCTTGATGAGCTTGCGCGTGCGAGCGGCTTGCTGCTTGATGTCAGCCGCTGCCATGTAGCTCAAAGCAGCCTTCACATCGCCCTTGGCGCCGGCTTCAAAAGCGCCCTTCACTGCATCGGTCGGGCTTGATGCGCCGCTGCCACCGCAGCCGGTGAGCGCAAAAGGAAGCAGCATGAGCACAAGCACCACCGCGAGGAGGGATTTCGTTCCCGTCATCTTTGATCTCCAGTTCAATAGAAGAAGCGCCCCTTCCCCAAGAAGTGGGTCATTCCCTGAGCGCGTTTCGATGAGTGATGTTTCGGCCCGGTCTTGGGGGCGAGAAAAGTGCGATCTTTTTTTGAACGCGGCGAGGTGAAGCAACCTCGACTGCGCGCAAGGATATGATGGAAGATTCCAGTCCTACTGGGTTAACTGCAAGGCGACACGATTCGCGATCCAAAACACCGGGCCAAACGTGCACATAGCGATCATCAGACAACACTTCGATAAATCCCACGGCGGTGCTGAGCGCTACGCCGTTGGTCTCGCGCAGGGCTTGCTCGGATTGGGCCATCGCATCAGCGTGGTCTGCGCCAGCCACAATCCCGCCGACGCCGAAGGGATTCAGATCGTTCATACCAGCAAGGGCAAGTGGGCAGGGCCATGGCGGCACGCAGCCTTCGCCAGTCAAGCTGGCAAGCGCGCTCAAGCCCTCGGCGCTGATGCGGTAATTGCGCTGGCTCGCGCTTATCCCGCCGATGTGTTTCGACTGGGCGACCCGCCGCACAACATTTGGATGCGTTTGCGTGTGCCCGATCCGAAGAAGCGCAAACGCATGGAGAAGCTGCCTCGCCAC
>Ga0213866_10001139_pt1 | contig 20027 bp, 17 predicted proteins | sample PICome_11_FD_160079 | JGI IMG/M metagenome (GOLD analysis project Ga0213866, IMG submission 160079) | Coastal seawater microbial communities near Pivers Island, North Carolina, United States - PICO284 | ecosystem: Environmental > Aquatic > Marine > Coastal | place: USA: North Carolina...
CCGTGCTCAGGAATGGCGACCAGGGCTACCGGTGTGAACCGGGCAGCGGGCGCGGTGAGGTCTACATCAAGAAAGACAGGGGCTACGAGTCCTGACCGCCGGCTGGCATCACTATCCCCTCCAGCGCCGCGCGCAGTTTTTCAGGAATCGGCACAGCCGTGTCCGAGGCGCGCTCAACGAAGACGTGCACGAAGTGACCGTGCGCACAGGCTTCTTCCCTGCCCGCCCTGAAAATACCAATGCCGTACTGCACCGAGCTGTTGCCCAGTCGGTCGACCCGCACACCTGCTTCTATCTCTTCCGGGTAGGCGATGGGCGCGTGGTACTCACAACCTGAGCTGACCACGTAGCCGACGATACGGCCATCCTGTGGATCCAGGCCGCCTTCCTCAATGAGGTACTGATTGGCAGCCGTGTCGAAGTAGGAGTAATACACCACGTTGTTCACGTGACCGTAGATATCGTTGTCTTCCCAGCGCGTCGTGATGGGATACAAGGCGCCGTAATCTGCCCTTGTCGGTGGCGGTTTGCGGCTCATGACGCCTCCCGGTAGGCGGCGCGATAAATTGCCAGGGCATCCTCGTAGGCGACCTCGCGCGGATTATTAACCAGCAGACGCTGCTGCAGCATTGCGTCCTCGGCCAGCATTTCCAGGTCGCTCTCTTTCACGGCTGCCTGCTCCAGTGTTGCGGGCAGTTGCACATCGTCGATCAACTGGCGCAGTGCGTCCACCAGCGCAGCCGTTTTGGACTCGTCGCTGCCGGATACGTCCGCCCCCACGACGATGGGCGCCAGCTCAGCGTATAGCGAGGCCGCCTCGGGCGCATTGAACTCCAGCACCGAGGGCAGTACCAGCGAATTACTGAGCCCGTGGGGTATGTGGTAGTGCCCTCCCAACGGATACGCCAGGGCATGCACTGCTGCGACCGGCGCGTTGGCAAAGGCCTGGCCTGCCAACATGGCGCCCAGCAGCATGTTGGCGCGTGCGGCCTGATTACTGCCCTCGTGAACAGCCGTGCGGATGTTGTCGTTAAGCAAAGCCAAGGCCTGCCTGGCGAGGTTGTCTGACACCGGGTTTTTTTTGTGCCTGGATGTATAGGCCTCGATGGCGTGCACCATCGCATCCACGCCGGTCATGGCAGTCACTGCGGGGGGCAAACCCAAGGTAAGGTCGGCGTCGAGTACCGCCACGTCAGGTAGCAGTACCGCAGAGGACACCCCGGCCTTGGTGGTTGCGCCGGTAGTGATGACGGCAACGGGCGTCACTTCAGAGCCTGTGCCAGCAGTCGTCGGAACCAGGATGAGTGGCAGCCTGCCACGGGTGACCTGGTCAACGCCGTACATCTCGGAAAGCGCCTGATCGCCTGCGACTAGCGCCGAAACTACCTTGGCAACGTCCATCGAGCTGCCACCGCCAACCGCGATCACACCATCAACGCCGGCCTTGCGGCTTAGCGCCGCCGCGGTCAGCACGGTTTCCTCGGGCGGATCCTCTCGGACCTGGTCAAACAGGGTAACCTCGAAGCCGGCAGCGGCCAGCGACTCTATCACCGGCTGCACCAGACCTATGGCCATCAGGCCCGGGTCGGTGACTACCAACAGATGTGATGCACCCAGCGTGGCGCACTGCTGCCCCAGGTTGAGTGCCGCACCGGGTGCGCAAACCACCTGTCGCACGGTATTGAAGACAAAAGGCTGCATGCGGTCAGTCTCCGCTGGTAATGATCACCTTGCCCCGCGCGCGGCGCTCAATCATGCAGTTGAAGGCTTCCTCATACTGCGCCAGCGGGAACACGTCAGTGACCACCGGATTGAGCTTGCCCTCGGCGAAGAGCGTCCAGAGTTCCTCGATGTTGGCGACATTCACTGCCGGCTCCTCCATCGTGAAACGTCCCCAGAATACACCAACGATAGCGCAGCCCTTCAGCAGTGCCAGGTTCAACGGTATGGCGGGAATCGGCCCGCTGGCGAAACCGATCACCAGGAAACGGCCGTTCCAGGCCATGCTACGGATCACCGCCTCGCTGAAATCTCCACCCACTGGGTCATAGGCAACGTCGACACCTTTACCGCCAGTGATTTCCTTCACCCGGGCGCGCAGGTCCTCGGTGCTGTAGTTGATGACTTCGTCGGCGCCCAGTTTCTTGCACAACTCAAGCTTCTCGTCACTGCTGGCGGCCGCAATCACTTTTGCGCCCATTAGCTTGCCAAGCTCTACCGCCGTGCTGCCCACACCGCCGGCGGCGCCCAGCACCAACAGGGTCTCTCCCGGCTGCAGGTTGGCGCGCTGCTTGAGCGCGTAGTAAGACGTGAAGTAGGTAATGGCAACGCCAGCGGCCTGCTCAAAGCTGAGGCTGTCAGGCATGGGGAACACCGCCATTTCGTGGGCTGCCAGCTTTTCGGCAAAGGCACCCACACCGCCCATGGACACCACCTTGTCGCCAGGCTTGAAACCGGTCACCGCGGAACCGACGGCGCTGACCACGCCGGCACACTCACCGCCGGGAACGAAGGGCATATCCGGTTGGGTCTGGTATTTCCCTTGGATAGTAAGCACATCGGGAAAGTTAAGACCGGCGGCCTTGATGTCGATCAGCACATCATTCTCGCCCACGGCGGGCTCTGGCCAGTCTTGCTCCAGCGACAGTTTGTCGGGCATTCCGTGTTCACTGCAAACCACTGCTTTCATCTGTATCTCCAGTTCGTGTTCGGGCCCTGTGGCCCTAAAACAAGAACGGCGCCCGCGGGCGCCGTCAGTGTAGCGATGTCGATCAGGCGACCTCGAACAGGCCGGCTGCACCCATGCCGCCGCCAACACACATGGTGATGACCACGTACTTGACGCCACGGCGCTTGCCTTCAATCAGTGCGTGACCGACCAGGCGCGAACCGCTCATGCCGTAGGGGTGGCCCACAGAGATGGCACCGCCATTCACGTTGAGTTTGTCGTTGTCGATTCCGAGCTGGTCACGACAGTAAATCACCTGTACGGCGAAAGCTTCATTGAGCTCCCACAGACCGATGTCGTCAACAGACAGGCCGTGTTGCTTCAGAAGCTTGGGCACGGCATAGATCGGGCCGATGCCCATCTCATCCGGTTCCAGGCCGGCCACCGCCATACCGCGGTAGATGCCCAGGGGCTCCAGGCCCTCTTGCTCGGCGAGCTTGGCGTCCATCACCAGCTGCGCAGACGAACCATCAGACAGCTGCGACGCGTTACCGGCGGTAATGGTGCCACCTTCGATAACGGTTTTGAGGCCGGCAAGGCCCTCAGCGGTCGTAGCGCGCAAGCCTTCGTCGGCCGTCACCGTAACCTCTGCTTCTGACTGCTCGCCGGTTTCCTTGTTCCAGACAATACGGTTACAGGTAACGGGTACCAGTTCGTCGTCGAAAGCGCCATTTTCATAGCCAGCCGCGGTGCGTTGCTGCGACTGCAGGCCATATTCGTCCATGGCTTCCCGCGAGATGTTGTAGCGCTTGGCGACGGTTTCAGCGGTCTGCAGCATGGGCATGTGAATGTTTGGGTGCATGGCAACCAGCTCGGGGTCCGACGCTCGGTGCAGGTTCATGTTCTCGTTTTGCACCAGCGAGATTGAATCCAGGCCGCCACCGACCACGATATCCATCCCGTCATGCAGCACCTGCTTGGCCGCGGTGGCAACTGCCATCAGGCCCGAGGAGCACTGGCGGTCAATCGTCATGCCGGACACAGACACCGGCAGGCCGGCGCGCAGGGCAATCTGGCGGGCAATATTGGAACCGGTCGCACCCTGCTGCAGGGCACAGCCCATGATCACGTCGTCGACGCGGGCAGGATCAATACCGGCACGCTTGACCACTTCGGCAACGGATGCCGCGCCCAGCGTTGCGCCGCCGAGGTTATTGAAGCTGCCGCGGTAGGCTTTACCGATCGGCGTGCGGGCGGTTGATACGATTACTGCTTCTTTCATGTGAAATCTCCTTGTTCGTAGTCGGGGCTATCAGTCGAGCTTGATGCCTAGGCCCTGAGCGGCCATGCCGGTGAATTTGACGGTCTGTTCAAAGCCAGCCTGCGGGATGGTTTCGCCAGCGGTGTCAGTGATGGCATCCCAGTTGGCGGCAATGCCTTCAGGCGTCTGGTCCTCTGGCGAAAGCCACGCGCCTTGTGTTTCGTGGATTGTCGCCACCGAATAACAACCGGCACCCGCGGCAATGATGGTGCGGTTGGGGGCATCCTCAGACACCATGTACAGCACAGCCGGGGTAACAGTCTCGGGCGTCAGCAATTCGAAGGCTTTCTCGGGAATCAGGCCTTCGGTCATGCGGGTACCGGCGGTCGGCGCCAGGGTGTTGACGCGAATGTTGTACTTGGCACCTTCCTGGCACAGCGTGTTCATCGCGCCCACAACGCCCATCTTGGCAGAACCATAGTTGGTCTGGCCGAAATTACCGTACAGGCCGCTGGAGGACGTGGTCATTACGATGCGACCGTAGGCCTGATCGCGCATGATGTCCCACACTGCCTTGGTGCAGTTGATGCTGCCCATCAGGTGCACGCTCAACACTGCCTGGAAATCCTCCAAAGACCCCTTGGCGAAGCTCTTGTCGCGCAGGATCCCGGCGTTGTTAACCAGGATATCGACTCGGCCCCAGGTGTCCATGGCCTGTTTCACCATGGCCTCTACCTCGTTGTACTTCGCCACATTGGCGCCGTTGGCGATAGCCTCACCGCCTGCGGCTTCAATCTCGGCGACCACGGCCTTTGCCGCATCGCTGGAGCCGCCGGTGCCATCGGTGGCACCGCCCAGATCGTTGATCACAACCTTGGCACCGCGCTTGGCGAGTTCAATGGCGTGACAGCGGCCGAGGCCCTGCCCTGCGCCCGTTACGATGGCGACTTTGCCGTCATAGCGAATTGTCATACTGCGTAATCCTTGATGCTTGTGGAATAAATTTGGGTGAAAGGTGTGGCGCGTATCAGCCCGCCACCACCATGGACAGCCACTCAGCCACCAGGGCCGGCGTTTCTTCACCCTCAATCTCCACCGAGACAGCCTGGGTGATCAGGAAGCGGTTGCCGTCCTTTGCTTCAACATCCACGACCTCAACATGTGCCCGCACGCGCTTGCCGGCGCGGACCGGTGCCAGGAAGCGCACCTTGTTGAAACCGTAATTGATGCCCATCACGATGTTTTCCGGGAACAATCCCGAGTCCTGGCACATGGGCACCAGGCACGACAGGGTCAGGAAGCCATGGGCAATGGTGCCACCAAAAGGCGTCTGGGCAGCCTTTTCTTCATCCAGGTGGATGAACTGGTGATCATCGGTCACATCAGCAAACTGGTTGATACGATCCTGATCCAGTGTGATCCAGGGGCCGGGATCAAATTTGGTGCCCTTCTGGTTGACCATCTCGCTGGCCGGGACAACCTTAACTGCCATGGTGTGCTCCTTGTAACTCGGGTGAAAAAGTTCGATCAGTGTAGACCACCGCTGGGCGGGCGCTGGCTCCTGGAAGCCGGGCGGCTGTCGGCCGGGACCCTCGCGACGGTGGGTAAGGAGACGGCCTGACACCGGCCCCAAAAAACGGATTTGAACATACAGTATGTCTTTTTGTCGTTCAAGTATTTTTCCGGCTCCGGGCAGCTGCTAACCTGTGAGCAGACCTCGCTGAAACAGGTGTCAAACATGACTGCCTCATTCCCACCCCCGGAGGCTCTGATACACGCGCTGGCTGAGCGCAGCGCCGGGAGAACGGGGGGGCCTCCGCCGCTGCAAGTGAAGATTCCGGCGGCTGCCTATACAGACGAAGACCGGTTTCACAAGGAACATCAGCGGCTGATCATGGGAAAGCCGGTCATCGTAGGCCACGAATCCCAGATTCCAGACCCCGGCGATACCCTTGTTTACGATTGGCTAGGCCTGCCGATTATTACCATCCGCAACACCCAGGGTGAGATAGGCAGTTTCCTGAATGTTTGCCGCCATCGCGGCATGCGGCTGCTGGAGGAGGAAGGCCAGAGCTGCCAGCGCTCGCTGGTCTGCCCCTACCATCAGTGGACGTATGGCCTGGACGGGGCTTTACGAAACATCCCGCTCCAGGAGAGCTTTGGAGACATCAACCCCGCAGAATTCGGCTTGAAGCCAGTACCCACCGAGGTTCGTGCCGGGATGATCTGGGTGCTCGCTCAACCGGGCGGCACCATGGACCTGGAGAGCCATCTCGCTGGCCTTGATGCAGAGGTTGAACGTTTCGGCCTGGGCCAGAGCCAGTTTCACCGTCAGAGCGTCAAGCGGGTTCCGGCGAACTGGAAGCTGATCCAGGATGCCTTCCTCGACGGCTACCACGTGGTTCGCTTACACAAAAACACAGTGGGCCCCTTCTTCCCCGATTCGATGGCGGAATCAGACTGGATCGGTGATCACATTCGCAACGCCGTGGCACGCAATGAGATCACCGAGGCCGTCGACCAGCCCCAGGAAGGCCTGGACCTGCGCCACCATGCCACGTTTTCCTACACCGTTTTTCCGAACTCGGTGCTGGTCATGCACCCCGAGTACACCAGCATCATGAGCTTTTTCCCCCAGAGCGTAGACGAGACCCTGTTCGTACATAGCATGATGACGCCACGGGCACCGAAGAACGAAGAAGAGCGGGCGCATTTTGAGCGCTCTTTCGAACTCATTGATCGCGGCGTCTTCGAAGCTGAAGATATTCGGGTCTGCATCGGCGCCCAGAAAGGGTTGCGCAGCGGCGCGAATGACGGGCTGCTGTTCGGGGGTTTCGAATCCTGGGCGGTTAATTTTCACCGCCGGGTGGAGGAATACCTCCAGGATTGAATCACGCCCTGGTCAGGGCGCTGCATCGCTCACTGTATCGGCCAGTGGGCTTTCATCGGGCAAAAAAAACCCGCGAAACACAGTGTTCGCGGGTTTGTGCCAGTTTTTCCAACCGGCCGGCCAGACTGGCGACAATCAACCGTCGCGGAACGTGGCGTTAACCGGCTTGGCCTCCATGTATTTCCGGAACTCGTGGCGGCCCACCACCATGCGGTGCACCTCGTCAGGGCCGTCGGCCAGGCGCAGTGTCCGCTGTCCCATGTACATCCCAGCCAGTGGGGTGTCCTGGGAGACGCCGGTCGCACCGAACATCTGGATGGCCTCGTCAACGATGCGGATAGACATATTAGGGACCGCGGTTTTGATCATCGATATCCATACCCGCGCCTCTTTGGGGTCGGCATTGTCCATCATCCAGGCGGTCTTCAGGGTTAGCAGGCGTGCCTGCTCGATGTCCATCCGGGCATTGGCGACGATATCGATATTACCGCCCAGGCGGGCCAGCGGCTTGCCGAATGCCGTGCGGCTGACAGCACGCTCGCACATCAGCTGCAGTGCCTTCTCCGCCGCGCCGATGGCGCGCATGCAGTGGTGAATACGGCCGGGGCCAAGGCGACCCTGTGAGATCTCGAAGCCGCGGCCGGGGCCGAGGATGATGTTGTCCTTGGGCACACGCACATCGGTGTAGCGCTGGTGCATGTGGCCGTGAGGGGCATCGTCCATCGCAAATACATTCATAGGCCGCAGGTTTTCTACGCCCGGCGTGTCCAGGGGAACCAGGATTTGTGACTGCTGCTGATGGGTGGGGGCCTCGGGGTCAGTCTTGACCATCACGATCAAGATCTTGCAACGGGGGTCGCCCGCGCCGGAGATGTAATGCTTCTCACCGTTAATCACCCATTCGTCCCCGTCCAGCACCGCCTGAGTACAGATATTGGTGGCGTCCGAGGAGGCAACCCCAGGCTCGGTCATGGCGTAGGCTGAGCGAATCTCGCCGTTCATCAGCGGGTCCAGCCACTGCCTCTGCTGGGCCTCAGTACCATACTTCGCGAGTACCTCCATGTTGCCGGTATCAGGCGCGGCACAGTTGAAGACTTCGGCGGCAATATGTGACTTGCCCATCTCCTCGGCCAGGTGGGCGTACTCCACTGTGTTCAGGCCCGAGCCGTGATCACCCTCGGTCAGGAAAAAATTCCATAGCCCCTTGGATTTGGATTTCTCCTTCAGGGTTTCCATGATTTCGGTCTGGCGATCGGTGAACTGCCAGCGATCGCCGACACCGATTTCGTGGATGTACTCTTCCTCTACAGGCGCAATTTCCTCGGCAATAAAATTCCTGACTGCCGCCAACAGCGGCTCAACGTTCTTACTGACACCCAAATCCATAGCTACTTCTCCTTCTAGTGATCGATTCGGCGCGGCCGTCAGGCAGCGCCCTTCGCCAACTGCTCGGCGTAATCCGCCTTGAGCTGGCGTTTGAATATCTTTCCTGACGCGATGCGCGGCAGCTGCTCGTCCCGGAAGAACATATGCTCCGGGATTTTGAAGCTGGCCAGGTGTTCCGCCATAAATGCCCTGAGCTCGGCGTCGGTCAGCTCGCAATCCTCTTTGAGCACAATGGCAGCGCCGACTGACTCACCCAGGCGCTCATCGGGCAATCCGAACACGGCCGCTTCCGTTACCGCAGGGTGGCTGTAGATCGCGGCCTCCACTTCGAGGCAGCTGATATTCTCTCCGCCACGGATGATAATTTCCTTGATACGGTCGACGATGTAGACGAATCCGTCCTCGTCCATATAGCCGACGTCGCCGGTATGGAACCACCCGTCAACAAATGCCTCGGCGGTTGCCTCCGGCTTGTTCCAGTACCCGAGCACATTTGCCGGCGTCTGGATACATACCTCTCCGCGCTCACCGGCCGGCAGGGCATTGCCCTGCTCATCCACGATGCGGAAATCGGTCACTGCCGGCACGGGCCGACCGGTACTACCGGGCTTGGCCAGGTACAGCGAGCCGCTGTTGACCGCCCCCAGCGCGTTGGTTTCGGTCAGTCCGTAGCCAATCCCGGGCGTGGACTTCTTAAAAGTGCTGGCGATTTTACTCACCTGGTCCGGAGGCCGGGCCGCGCCACCGGCAAAAATCTCGGTCAGTGATGACACATCGCGGTCACTGTTCTCGGCGGCGGCCTGAAGTTCGGCAGACATGGTCGGCACACCGGTGAACCAGGTAACGCGTTCCTGCTCGATCAGACGCAGCGCCTCCTGGGGGTCCCATTTGTACATGATGACCAGGGTGCGACCGACGATCACCGACAGCATGAAGGCCGAATGGCTGGCGGTGCAGTGAAACAGGGGCACCACCAACAGACCGACAGCGGGGAAGCTGACTGCGTCCTCATCGGGCGGTGGCCCCGCCATCTTGCCGGCGGTGCCCATCAGCATCCAACTGTACAGGGCTGCCAGGATGCCGCGGTGTGACGACAAGGCTCCCTTGGGATGACCGGTGGAACCCGAGGTATACATGATGGTGGCGTAGTCATCCGGCTGCACATCCACAACCGGCATTTCGCTGCCCCGGTACTGCGCGAGCAGCTCATTGAACGGCGTACTTGGCACCGACAGGTCGCTACAGTCCTCGACGGCGACGAGCTGGAGGTCAAACTTCTCCGCCAGCGGTGCCAGCCGCTCCATGCGCTGGCGATCGGCGATCACCACCCGGCTGCCACTGTCCTCAATGCCGTAGTCCAGCTCCTCGGTGGTCCACCAGGCGTTCATCGGAACCGCTACAGCGCCGATGGACAGGCAGGCGATAAAGCTCATCAGCCACTGCGGATTATTGCGGCTAACAATCGCCACCCGGTCGCCGGCTCTCACGCCGTAAGACTGGATCAGCGCAGTGGCGAATTCTGAAGCGTGCTGGTAACCCTCGGCGAAGGTGTAGCGCTCGTCCCGGTAGACGGCAAAGTCTTTCTCCGCGTGATTCAGCATGAACCGAAAGTACTGGCCGACGTTAGGCGGCGCATTCGCATAATTGCGATAGCTCACCCCATCGACCTCGACGGTGTTCAGCTCAAAGGGCTGACCAGCAGCGGTAAGGTCAGCAACGATTTTTTCAACAGCAGCGATTTCCGGGTTCACTATTGTTATCCCCGTTGGTGGGTGGAGCCGGCTCAGAAGCCGGCCAGTTGCGCGTATCGATCGAGATGATAGTTGTAGTCGCCATACGTGTGCTGGGCAACCCGGGCCCGTTTCAGGAAGAAACCAATCTCGTGCTCATCGGTCATGCCGATGCCACCGTGCATCTGTACGCCCTCGTTACTGGCGCATTGCGCGACCTCACACAACTTGGCCTTGGCAGCACTGGCTAAAAGGCTGAGGTTCTCGTCACCATCGTCAATGGCATGCAGCGCCTGGAGCACGATCGAGCGGGCCAGTTCCAGCTCCGCAAACAGCGCTGCGGCGCGGTGCTGCAGACCCTGGAAGGTGCCGATAATGCGGCCAAACTGGCTGCGTTCCTTCAGGTAACCCACTGTGCGCTCGAAGGCCTCGGTAGACAGCCCCAGCAATTCCGCAGCCAGGCCGATATTGGCGATATCCAGTGTGCGGGTAAGCGAGTCCCAGGCAGCTCCGGTCTCGCCCATCAGGGCATCGCCTGTTACCTGCACATCTTTCAGTGACAGGGCGCCCGCATTGCGCGAATCCACCATGCTGCGCCGCTCAACGGACAGCCCGGCCGAGTTCGCCGGCACCAGAAAAGCGCTCAGGCCATCAGTATCTCCGGGACTGCCTCCAGTACGGGCGATCACCACAAACTGGTCTGCGCGATGAGCATCCAGCACCATGCACTTGTCACCATTGAGCACGAAGCCGTCGCCGGCAGCGGCGGCAGTCGCAGCAACACTTTCCGGCGCGTGGTGAGGGCCCTCCTGCAAGGCCAGGCTGACCACAGTCTCGCCGGCAGCAATCGCCGCCAGCAGCGTTTCTTTCTGGGCAGCACTGCCCATTTCAGCCACCGCCGTAGCGCCGACCAGTACGGTCGACTGCAGCGGCGACGCGCTCAGGTTGCGACCCGCCTGCTCCAGAACCAACCCAAGGCCGGTGTAGCCATAACCAAGCCCGCCAAATTCCTCGGGGATCGCGATACCGGCCCAGCCCATCTCAGCCATTTCCTGCCACACTGCGGTGTCGTAGCCGTTCTCGTTGTTGCTGTCGCGCAGCGCACGCAGGTGCTCGACCGTTGCCTTCTCTGAGAGAAAGCCGGCGGCCGCGTCTTTGAGCATGACCTGCTCTTCATTAAGTACCAATGCCATTGCTTTTGTCCTCTGAGTCGTACGGTTCAGGCGTCAGGCAGGCCGAGCACGCGCTTGGCCACGATGTTGAGCTGCACTTCCGAGGTGCCGCCCTCAATAGAATTGCCCTTGGAGCGCAGCCAGTCACGGGAAAGTTGGCCGCCGTGATACACGTCGCCCTCCCAACCCAGGGCCCGCTCGCCATACACCGCCAGGTTGAGCTCGTTTCGACGTTTGTTCAGTTCTGTACCGTAGTACTTGAAGATCGAGGATGCCGCACCCAGTCCGTGGCCGGCTTTCACCTCATCTCCCACCCGGGACATGGTGGCGGCGAACGCCAGAGCATCCAGCTGGTACTGGGCAATCGTCTGGCGCAGAACGCCATTGGACAGACGGCCACTGGCATCACGTCCCATGGTTTCGGCCGAGCTTACGCCCAACGATTTCTTCGGCGCGGTGCCGAATCCGGAGATCATTTCACGCTCATGCGTCAGCAGGTACTTGGCGATGGTCCAACCCTTGCCCTCCTCGCCAACCAGGTTTTTCTTATCGGCCCGGGCGTCATCAAAAAAGGTTTCGCAAAAAGGCGAAGAACCACTAATCAGCTTGATCGGGCGCGCGGAAACACCGGGCTGGTCCATGTCGAACAGCACAAAGCTGATGCCCTCATGCTTGCTGCCACTGTTATCTGTGCGTACCAGGCAGAAAATCCAGTCCGCCTTGTCAGCGTATGAGGTCCACACCTTCTGGCCGTTGATGATGTAATGGTCGCCGTGGTCGTCTGCGCGGGTCTGCAGGCTGGCCAGGTCTGAGCCGGCGTTGGGTTCCGAATAACCCTGGCACCAGCGGATCTCGCCGCGACAGATAGGTGGCAGGTGTTCTGCCTTCTGTTCCTCGGTGCCGAACTCCAGCAATGCCGGGCCGAGCATGGAGATGCCGAAACTGTCCAGCGGGAGACGGGCACCAATGCGCGCCATTTCTTCGCGAAGGACTTTCACCTCGCCACTTGAGAGACCGCCGCCGCCGTATTCTTTGGGCCAATGGGGTACGGTCCAGCCACGCTCGGCCATGCGGTCGCACCACACCTTCTGGTCGGGGTCATCTATCTCCGGATTGCGCCCGCCATTGTAGATTCCCTCGAATCCGAGGATCGGCGTACGCATGGATTCAGGGCAGTTTTCCTCTAGCCAGGTACGGGTATCCTGGCGGAATTGGTCAAGATCGCTCACGGGATGTCCTCTCTGCGTGAAACAAACGGCCGATGGCCTGCGGTCTGGATCGGCGCGCCGAAAGTCTAGTGGGATGACGGCGCCACCGGGGGAATTTGAACTTACAGTATGTTTACTTGCCTTTCAAGTATTGCCGGGGTTTGCGAGGGAACCCAATGCGGGCAGAACGCGAACAGTGGGGCTCAATGGCCGGACATGAAAAAGCCCCGCGTGGCGGGGCTTTTTTTGGACCGATCGGCCTAAAAATCCAGTTTCACATCCACCCCATACATCCGAGGCATGTTGTACTGAAAGCCAAACCCGGACAGGTCGTAAACCACTTCTTCTTCATCCGTCAGGTTTCGGCCCCAGGCCGCGATCGTCCAGCGGGCACCCGCCAGTTGGATGTCAGAGATGGCGATACGCCCGCCCAGCAATCCCAGGGAATCGGCGGGCAGGCCCTGCCCCGGCTGCGAGAACAGCTCGTCGCGCCAGCTGTAGTTCACATGGAAATCCAGGCTGCCAGCAGCGACGCTTGTTCCGCCGTCATCGATGGTGGCACTTCATCCGGTGCTTCCGCCAGCGCTGACGAGGCGCTGAACAGGCCGAACAGCACTATAAGGAACAGGGCTTTTGGTTTCATCAAAGCCTCCTGGTGCGGGTATCAGAAGGCAGTGTAGTCGCGCTCGTACCGCCCCGACGAGCGGGGCGGTACAAAATCAGCGAGGGTTTAGTTTACTGGGCGTGGCTCAATGGCAGGCGCCTGGTCTCTGTGCAGACGCTCCAACACCATCACCGTCAGCGAGGGCAACATGGTCAGGGTTACCAGGGCAGCGCCCAGTATGCCGAACATGACGATGGCTCCCACACCCCTGTAGAGCTCGGTTCCTGCACCGGGAATCATAACCAGTGGCGCCAGGCCAAACAGCGTGGTGATGGTAGACATGGCGATCGGTCTCAGGCGAGCCTCAACCGCTTCCTTCACCGCGTCCACCGGCAGCATATTGCGTAAGTCAACATTACGCACCGCACGATCAACGATAAGGATGGGGTTGTTCACCACCGTACCCATCAGGATCAGGAATCCGAGCATGGAAATCATGTCGAAAGGCTGGGAGATCGCCGGCAAGCCGATCAGGGGCAGGACAGCGCCGACCCCGTTCAGCAATGCCAGACCGACAATGCCGCCGGCAATACCCAGCGGGATCGAGGTCATGATCAGCAGGGGATAGCCCCAGTGGGAGAAAATTGCGACCAGCAGCAGATAGATAATAACCAGCGCCACCGCATAGTTACCCTGCAGGGAATCCCTGGTGGCATCAAGCTGGTCGGCTGCGCCGGAAATGGCGATATCAACGCCGGCTGGAATTTCACCGCTGTCTCGCAGGCTGGCAACCAGTTCGTCGCGCACCATCGCAACACCCGTCTCCAACGCGATGCTTCGTGGCGGGATGATGTTCAGGGTCACGGTTCGTCGACCGTTAATGCGGCGCAGCGAATCGGTATCGATGGTTTCTTCGATGGTAACCAGGGAGGCCAGCGGCAGCACCGCGCCACCCGAGGTGTACACGGGCAACTGGCCGAGGTTTTCCAACTGGGCGTTCTGGCCGACGTCGCTATACAGATAGATGTCAATTTTGTCGTCGTCGAGGAAGAACTCGTCCACGTAACTGCCATCAGTCAGTGCAGCCACGGTGAATCCCAGTTCCTGGGCGCTGAGCCCGACTTCCGCGGCCCGCTCCCAGTCCGGACGAATCTCTACCATTGGCTGCGCCAGCGTCAGCGAGGACGGCCGGCTCTGGATACGCGGGTTATCGAACACCTCACCTGCCCGGCGATAAGCGGCAAGCGCAACGCTGTAGATCTCCTCCAGGTTGGCGCCGGATACATCCAGGTTGATGCTGCGAGTGCCGCCGTCATTGGAACTGATAATGGAGCCCCGGCTGGCGAATGCGCGCATGCCCGGGTATTCGCGGTACTTCGCCGTCATCACGTCCATCAACGGCTCGATGTCTGAGGGGTCGATGGGTTCGGTAACAATACGCAGGTTGTCTGCGGCAACCCGGAAGTTCAGATATTTGAGCGCAGGCACCGGCGACTCGCCGAGCTGAAAGTCCCGGGGATCTGCACCCACGTAAGCGAGAAAGTAAGCCTCTACCTCACTGCCGATAGACTGCATCGCCTGCAGGTTGTACCCGGGCGGTGCATTCATCCGGGCAAACACCTTGGGTTCCTCTCCCTCAGGAAGGTACTCCGCCGGTGGCGTCAGCAGTAGAATAATCGCCACGCTGACCACCACGGTTCCACCCACTGCGGCCATCCGCCGCCGGGTGTTTGCCAGCAGCCAGCCAACCGCCGCCAGACTGCGCTCTCGCCAGCGCCTCCCGGCATTCTTGACTGAGGAATCGGCGCGCTCGGTGGGCGTGAAACGCGCTGCAGCCGTGGGCAGCACTGTGATGGCGACTACCATCGACGCCAGGATGGCGGCTGAAATCGCAATGGCCACATCGGAGTAGAGCTGCCCGGCTTCCTGCTGCACGAACGCCACCGGAATAAACACCAGTACCGTTGTCATGGTAGAGGCGAACACCGCGGGCCAAACGTTTTTCACGCCTTCCAGCGCCGCCTGCAGGCGCTCGCGCCCCTTGCGGCGTTCCAGCTCGATGCTTTCAAGCACCACGATACTGTTGTCCAGGGTCATGCCGATGGCAAAAGCAATACCGGCCAGGGAAATCACGTTGATCGTGCGCCCGGCTATAAGCAGGCCAAGGAACGCCACGATGATGCAGATGGGGATACCTATGATGCCAATCAAGGTAGTGCGGAAGGAACCGAGGAAAAGAAACATGACCGCTGTCGCCAGCAAGGCACCGATAGCCAGGTTTTGCCAGACGTTGCTCACTGAGTTTTCCACGTACTGCACGTCGTCGCTGGTTAAGGTCAGCTGCAGTCCCGCCGGCGCCATGAGCTCCTGATTGATCGCCGCGATTTCTTCGACCACCGCGCGCTTGATCTCGATGACGTTGGAGCCCGCTTCCCGACGCATCGCCATGCCGATGCTGGGTTCTCCATTCATGCTGGAGTAGCCCTGCTTTTCAAAGTGGTCAAGTTGTACGTTGGCGACATCAGCGAGGCGGATGATGGTATCGCCGCGACGACTGAGAACGAGGTCGTTCAAGGCGTCGATGGATTCAAAGCGACCTATGGTGCGCAGCAAGTATTGGCGTTTGCCGGATTCGACTTCACCACCAGAGCGATCTCGATTGCGTCCGCGAATCGCGTTCCTGACATCCGACAGAGTCAGGCCGCGCTGGGCCAGTCGTGCGGGGTCTATCAAAATCTGAATTTGCCGCTGCGCGCCACCCCAGATCGCCACCTCCGATACACCGGGGATACGCGACAGACGAGGACGGACATTGTCCTCAATAAAATCCACGGACAGGTCCAGATCCAACTGGCGCGGATTCCCCGGAAGCGGGGTGACTGCAAAAAACATAAAGGAATTGGAGCTGAACGAGGTGGCGAAAATTCGCGGCTCATCCACATTTTCCGGATACCCGGGAACCTGGCTCAGGGCATTGTTCACCCGGATCAGCATTTCGGTGATATCGGTACCGAAGGGAAATTCGAGTTCAACCCGGGCGCGACCGCTGGACGCAGTCGACTGTACACGCGTGAGACTTGGCAGGTTTCGAAGATACTCTTCCTGCTCGATGAGAATTTCTTTCTCAACGTCCTGGGGGCTTGCCCCCGGCCAGGAGGTGACCACCGTCACCACCCTAACGTCGAGGTCCGGAATCATCTGCACGGGAATTCGCATCGCAGCGACAACTCCCAGTACACCTACAATCAACACCACCACAGTAGTCAGCGTGCCGCGACGAATAATTTGTTCAAACATGTCGAAGCTCAGCGATTCGCGCCGGCAACCGCCGTGCGATTAACCTGCACCGCCTGACCAGCGCGCAGTGATTCGTTGCCCCGAATCACAATTTCCTCACCTGCCGCCAGCCCGCTAACGATTTCTATCTGGCCTGCAAACTGAAGGCCTGGCCGAATCAGGCGCTCAGCCGCCACCGGGCCGTCTTCACCGGCCTCCACCACCCAGACCACACTTCGTCCGTCGGGGTAACGAACAATGGCATCGCGATCCACCACTACGCCTTCGCGACCCGCGGGAATCTGCAGTTGTGCACTCACCGACATCCCGGGCACCAGCACGGGTCTCTCGACATCCGGCGACACGCGTAACAGGAAGGTTCTCGCAGAGGGGTCACTGACGGGCACAGCCGTGGCAATCGTGCCGGGATAGACGTCTTGTCCTTCCTGACCGACCCGGTAGCTCACGCTGACAGAATCGTTGATGTCACCCAGGTAATCGTCAGACACGGCGAAGTCCAGACGCAGTTCCTCAGTAGAGACCAGCGTGACCACAGCGAGGCCTGGATTCACCCACTCGCCCTCTTCGACCAGCTTGGCAGCAACAACGCCGTCGAAGGGCGCTCGCACCTGGGTACGCTCCAGCAGTGCCTTGCGGCGCAGCGCCTCGGCACTGGCTGCCCTGAGTGCGGCGTCGTCTTCAGCGACCTCGGCTTCGAGGTCACGTACCACGGACTCGGCGATGCTGCGCTGTGGCACCAGCTCTCGCGCTTCCTCCAAACGGCGGCGAGCATCCTCCAGGGCCAATCGCGCCTGGCGCTCCCTGGCGTCCGCGGAGCGAAATTCGAGCTCGGGAATTTCCGGATCCAGTGTGACCAGCACGTCGCCCTTGGCCACGCGCGATCCGGCATCAACCGCCACCGTCGCCACCTGACCGCTGGTGGCGGCCGACAACCTCGCATTGCGCGCGGAGGTCACCGTTCCGGTGACTTGAAGCTGCTGATAGATCGTCTGGGTCGCAGACTCGGCGACACCCACGGGAGCACCCGCACGACCCTGGGCGCTTGCCGTCAGCGGTGCGAGGGCCAGCAGGCCCGAGACCAACAGCATCGTCAGTGACAGCTGAACATTGTGGAAAGTACGAAGTGAGCACATAACGCTTGAAAGTCACCCTCTGGTGCAAATGCTGTTCCGGTTCCTGCAGGCGAAAACGCGCCCCCGAGCCAGCCGGATATTGTACCTTTTACGGGCCTTTAATGCGCGCAGACCACCGAATCTCCAGACTATTAACGCTCAGCCACAAACAACGTCGGGTGCTACACTGAGCGACAAAAGCGCGGCAGGTCACAGTCGAGGCACAAAGCAACAGCCAACCGCCTTGCACCGGCGCAGCAGACAAGCATTCAGAGGAACAGGTACATGGCATCAGTCGTCATCACGGGCGTATCAACCGGCATTGGTCACGCTGCAGCGAAGACGCTGCTCGACAAAGGTTTCCGGGTTTTCGGGTCTGTCAGAAAACAGGCAGATGCCGATCGCCTGAGCGCCGAGTTTGGCGAGGCATTCTCGCCGCTCATTTTCGACGTCACCGACGAGGCAGCCATCAACACTGCAGCCGGCTGCGTGCGCGGGGCACTTGCCGGCGAAACACTCGCCGGACTGGTCAACAACGCGGGCATCGCCGTACCGGGCCCGCTGACAGAGCTGGCCGCAGAGGAGTTTCGCCACCAACTGGAGGTAAACCTGGTAGGGCCATTCATGGTCACCCAGGCCTTTGCACCTTTGCTGGGGGCTGACCAATCGCTTACTGGCAAGCCGGGTCGCATCATTAATATCAGCTCGGTGTCGGGCATTCGCGCGATGCCGTTTGTAGGTCCATATGCCGCTTCTAAGTTTGGGCTTGAGGGGTACTCGGAGGCGCTGCGGCGGGAACTGCTGATCTACGGTATCGACGTGATCGTTATTGGCCCGGGGCCCGTTAAGACGGCCATCTGGGACAAAGCAGAGGACCTGGATGTTTCCGCCTACGCGGATTCGCCCTACGCGGCCATCCTGCAGGAATTCAGCAACATGTTTATCGCGCAGGGTCGCGACGGGTACCCGGCAGAACGCCTGGGCGACCTGATTCACCAAACCCTCACCATGGCAAAGCCCAAGGTGCGCTACGAGGTAGAGAAAGGTCGCGCCATGGAGAAAATCGTTCGGGCGGTTGCCAGTAAACGCACGCTGGACAAGCTCATCGGCAAAACACTTGGGCTGCTGCCACCCATTCGCAAATCCTGATCGACCACGCCTGCCCAGAAATGACCGCACCACCGGACTACGTCGATACGCTCAGGCGCGAAACCGCGGCGGGCAATCCCGTTGCCAGGGCAATGTTGGTGAATCACTGGCTGGCGGCCGGCGCCAGCAGCGAGATCCAGTCGATACTCGCAGACATGCAGGCCGCTGGCGACCAGGTCGCGTCGATGTTCTTGCAGGCGGAGCTGAGTTGTTTTCACGGCTGGGTTGGCAGTGCTGGCTGGCGAGCTCTGCTGGCCGAGTGTTGCGAGGCACAACATCCCGAAGCTGTGTACGTGGCAAACCTCTACCGCGAGTGGCAGGCCCTGTCAGATATCGAAGCGGCCACCGACGATCCGAAGCTGGATCATTTTGGCCAGTGGCAGGTTCCGCAGTGGCAAGCAGTTGCTGAGTCAGAAGGATTGCACGTGGAGCAGGCAACGGCGTTTGCTCCTGAGCGCCTGCTGCGGTTTCTCTGCGACAACCTCGGCCGCTTACTGCGTCCCTCTGCGGTCATCGACCCTGACACCGGCCGCCCCGTTCAACACCCGGTGAGGATTAACCGAGCAGCACAATGGCTGCCAGAGCATCTGGGATGGACCGGCAAGCTACTAGAAAGCCGCCTTGCTAAGGCAGGAGGCTATGAGCCCGTGCGGGGCGAAGTGTTCAGTCTCCTCCACTATCGGGTGGGAGAGCACTACAAAGCCCATTACGACTGCCTGCCCGCCGACCAGGCTGATTCCGAGGCGGGCAGAGCGCAGGGTGGCCAGCGCACAATGACCGTGTTGCTTACATTGGGCGCGCAGGGATTTGAAGGCGGGCACACCTGGTTCCCGAGACTGGAGCAAGGCGCCTCGCCCCCGGTCGGTGGCCTGCTTCGCTTCAATAACGTCGACACTGCGGGCCAACCGCTGCGTGCCTCCCTGCACGAGGGCCAGCCAGTTACCGGCGGGGAAAAATGGTTGTTAAGTAAGTGGATTCGCCAATACCCCACCCCTTATGGCAATGAAATCCAGTTGAAACGTTGATTCATCACGACCCGGAGCCTCCATGCGCATAGTATTTCGACTCGTCCTGATCGTTCTGGCACTGGTACTGGCCGCAGCCTTGCTGCTCTACCAGGTCTACTTCAGAGTCAGTGACTACCAGCATTCGGGCCCGCTACCTGCCTTGCCATCGGCGTCGCTGCCGGAACAAGCCGACTGGCTAACATTGTTCGACGGGGAATCACTGGCAGGCTGGACACCCAAGTTCGTCGGCCACGAGGCCGGCACCAACTACCTGGACACCTTTCGTGTCGAGGGCGGCGCGATTTCCGTTTCCTACGACAACTACGACAGCTGGAGCGGTGAATTTGGCCACCTGTTCTACCAGACACCCTTCGAGTCGTACCTGCTGCAACTGGAATACCGCTTCCTGGGCGAACAGATTGCTGAAGGCAGCGCGATGGCCTGGGCCTGGCGCAACAGTGGCATCATGATCCACAGCGAGGCCGCAAGCTCGATGGGGTTGGCACAGGATTTTCCAGTGTCGTTGGAAGCGCAGCTTTTGGG
>Ga0213866_10001140_pt1 | contig 20020 bp, 58 predicted proteins | sample PICome_11_FD_160079 | JGI IMG/M metagenome (GOLD analysis project Ga0213866, IMG submission 160079) | Coastal seawater microbial communities near Pivers Island, North Carolina, United States - PICO284 | ecosystem: Environmental > Aquatic > Marine > Coastal | place: USA: North Carolina...
TAGTAACGATAGACTTCCTGCAACCATTAATAGTGACATAACAGGTAATGCTGGAACTGCCACCACTGCCACTAACTTATCTGATGCTGCTAACATTACTACAGGAACCATTAGTAGTGATAGATTAACTGGTTCTTATGCTATTGATATTACTGGTAATGTAACTGGAACTGCTACTACCGCAACTAATCTTGCTGATGCCGCTAATATTACTACAGGAACCATTAGTAGTGATAGATTAACTGGTTCTTATGCTATTGATATTACTGGTAATGTAACTGGAACTGCTACTACCGCAACTAATCTTGCTGATGCTGCTAACATTACTACAGGAACTATTAGTAGTGATAGATTAACTGGTTCTTATGCTATTGATATTACTGGTAATGCTGCTGGTCTTACTGGAACACCAGATGTTAATCTGGGAGTAACAACAACCGGAAATCTTACTGCTGGATCTATTGTTGGCACAGGACTCTCGGTAACTTCTATTGGTATTGGAACTGCCATACCTGCTAATACATTCCAACAGAGAGCAACTGGTAATACAGAACTTCAAGTCACAAGTGATACTGGATCAGCAAGTGTAACTATCGGTAGAGAACCAGGAACTGCTAAAACAAATACTTCAGAATTTAGATATGGTGGTGGTGGATTCCTATATAGTACTTCAGAATCACTCGATTTAATTAATTATGGTAATGGAAACATAAATTCATATCTGCAAGCGGGAGTAGTTGGTCTGAACACAGGATCTTTCCACTGGCATGATAAGAGTGATGTAATAATGTCTCTTACCTATGAAGGTAACTTAGGCATTGGTATAACAAATCCAACAGAAAGATTAAATGTTCAGGGTACTTCATTCTTCTCCGGTCCAGTAACTTTTGATGATAATATTAGTGTTAATGGTTCTATAACCTCACCAGTTAAAGGTAATCTTCTAGATTTATCAGACGATGTTATTGTTGATGTATCAGAAAAATTATTTTTTGGAAATGTAAATATTAGTAGTGGAATCTCCACATTTAATCAAGTTTCTGCTGGATCTACAGTACGAACAAATAACATCGTTATTGGTGGAAATACAGTTTCACGTTCCTCAACAACTCATATTATTACCGGTAATAATGAGCAAAATAGATTCTATGTAAATGATAGTGGAGCAATAGGAATATCAACAACAGTTGATTATGGACTAGATGTAGGAATAAATGCTCCATCTAAATTTGCAGTTTTAGGTGGTGTTGGTGTTGGAACTACTGCTCCTAGATGTGCAGTAGATTTTGCAGATGCTGGTACTGTGGGACTTACAACGTTCCCATACTTTTTACCACCAAAAATATCCAACACAACTAGAAATGGTATTGGTGAAACAGTATCTGGTGCCACAATTTATAATACCGACTTAAATAAATTACAAGTTTACACAGGATCTGCTTGGGAAACCTTAACCAGTAGCTAATTATGCCCTTACCATCAAGTCCTAATCAAATAAGTGCCTCCCAAATTAAATCAGAATTTGGGAAAAAACCTAATAGTGACTGGAAAATTGGTGATTATAGAAGGACCGTCAATAAAGGTGAAATAGAATGGCCAGTTGATGATGGTATTCCTACATCAGGTACAATTAGTTTCAGTGATTTTCATGGTAAACAGCACAATATAGTCATTGTGTTATCGGGAGGTCAGACCTACAGAAAAAAGATACTTAATGATTACGAGAGTATTGATAGTACAGCATTTAGGGGCACAGGTTCTGGTACAAGAAAAACTTCTAAAAATATTGTTTATGTTAATCGAGTAATAGGATCTTCACAGGGTTCTAGAAATAAATGTGCATTACGAACGGGAACTAAAGATAATTGGTTTGGTGGAGATCCCAATGGTGGAAAAATTTTGATTAGAATTGGTAGTAGTGGAGGATTATATGGTGCTGGTGGAGATGGTGGACTAGGTGGTACTGAGGAAGAAAAAGGTGACGATGGTGAGAATGGAACTAGCGCATTAGGTTTAGAAGTGAACGTAGAGTCCATAACCATTGATGATGGTGGTGTTATTCACGCAGGCGGTGGTGGTGGAGCTGGCGGCGGTGGAGCTAGAGAAGATTCTAGTGGAAAAGTGAGAAGAGCTGGTGGTGGAGGCGGCGGTGGCGGTGCTGGTCTACCTCCTGGAGAGAAGGGTGGTATCAGAAAAAAAGACAATCAATCCGAAGGAGGGAGCGGAGAGGATGGAGAATTAACTTCTGGTGGAGCCGGTGGAAATGGTGGTAACAATGATGATGAAGCTTTCGGAGGCGGCGGTGGCGGCGGTGGAACAGTTGACGGATCCGGAAATGCTGGAGGAGGTGGTGAAAAAGGTGGAGCCGAAGCGGGGGATGGAGAAGATGGTAATGGATCTAATGGCAAAGGTGGAGATGGTGGAGCTGGAGATGATGAAGGTGATGGGGGTGCAGGTGATACAAATGGTGGAGAAGGTGGAGAAGGAGGATATGCAATTACAAGAAATAGTGGAATTTCTGAACCCACTATCCTTGGAGAAACATCTGAGGTAAAAGGAGATACCGGTCAATACGGAGTCGATTAAAGTTGGTTAAATAGTAGAAACCATTGACTTTTTTATATCATGGAAGAAGAATTGTCGGCAACAGCATGTGAATTTCCCTTTCCACATTTGATTATAGAAAATTTTTATAATGATGAAGAACTAGAATTGATATGGGAAGAATTAAATTTTTACACAAAACCTAATAAATTACTGCCAGCAGAAAAATATGGTGGAGTCGTAGATTTTACAGAATCTAAAGGACTTGTTTTAGATAATCTTTACAAAAATTATAAAGATTCTGGTAAAAACTACAGAAATATTTCTAACATTTTAACAGTTAATCGGAAATTATTCAACAATGCTATTCTAGATGTATTTTCAGAAATACATGATTGCTGTTGTATCGCTAATAAATCAAATGACGATATTACAAAAGTTAGATATTATCACAATGGTGAGGGATATAAACCACATACAGATAAAGGTTTTCAATTTTTAGCATTTTCATATTTTTACAAAGAACCAAAAAAATTTAGTGGTGGGGAATTATTCTTTCCAAAATATGATTATGAATATTCTTGTGATAATAATTCAATGATTATCTTTCCTGGATGGGTAGAACACGGTGTGAAAGAAGTAAGCATAAGTGACTCAGAATACTTTGAAGGATATGGTAGATACGCCATCACTTCATTTTTTGGTTCTAAACCAAGACAGACTTGACAAGTTAAGAGAATCTCTGTAGACTACCTTTGTCTGGGTTGAAGATGAGAGTCTAAGCCGCTTTAAGAACCGTCCACTGGGTCGCACCAGAGACGGTTTTCTGCTATAATAAGAAGGTATTCGAGAGACACCTGATGACCACCATCACTCTGCGTCCTCACCAGCAAGATGCCTGTGATGCCATGCTGGAGCATAAGAAAGGCACTATTGTTATTCCGACTGGTGGTGGAAAGACTCTCACCATGATTCAGGATCTTATTCATCAACATGCTGTGCCGACTGGTACAACTTCTGTTGTTGTTGCTCCTCGTATTCTGCTTGCAGAACAACTTTGCAGTGAGTTTCTGGAGATTCTGAATACTACTCACACTCACATCATTCACGTTCATAGTGGAGAGACACATCATTTCTCCACCACTAAGTCTGAAAAGATTCACCTGTTTGCTAACACTGCACGGACTGCTGGTGAGAATGTTATTATCTTCACCACCTATCATTCTCTGCACCGTGTGATGGAAGCAGATATTGAAGTCAACAACATTTACTTTGATGAGGCACATAACTCTGTTCAACGTAACTTTTTCCCTGCTACAGAGCACTTTGCTGCTGAGTCTGATCGGTGTTACTTCTTCACTGCTACTCCTAAGCATTCTCTGTCTGTATTCAAACCAGGTATGAATGATGCTGAGGTCTACGGTAAAGTCATCTGTAATGTTCCTGCACCTAAATTGGTAGAAGAAGGTTATATTCTTCCTCCTAAGGTTGTTGTGAAGCAACTGGACATGGTTCAGGACAAGCAGATGATTGCTGACCGTGATTCTCAGAATCTGATTGATACGATTGATGAGAACTCTCTGAATAAGATTCTGATCTGTGCTCGTTCTACTAAGCAGATTATCAAACTTCTTTCAGAATCTGACTTCCGTAATGAACTTGCAGAACGTGGTTATTCTTGCATGTATATCACTGCCAAGACTGGTGGTGTGATTGACGGTCAGAAAGTCAATCGTGAGGTATTCTTTGATACTCTCAATGCCTGGGGCAAGGATCCTAACAAGAAGTTTGTTGTTCTGCACCACTCTATTCTGTCCGAAGGTATCAACGTTTCTGGTCTGGAAGCAGTCCTGTTTATGCGTAATATGGACTACATCGGAATCTCTCAGTCAATCGGTCGTGTAATCCGTCTGGGTGGCACTCAGAAGACCTTTGGACTGGTCTGTGTTCCTGTCTATGATAAAGTGGGTATCAGCACCGCCAAGTCCGTTCAAGCAGTCGTTGACACCGTTTTCCAGCAGGGACAACCTGCCATCTCCGTTATCCGTCGTTGACCTATGAAAACCACACTTGATCTAGTCCAAGAACTTCGTTCTCTTCCTGATGCCATTTACCAAAATTTCTGCAATCAGGCAAAGATGGTGGCATTGGAGTACCCTTCTGCACACGGAATCGACTGTTTTGCCCGTGGTGAAACGATCGAATATGGGTTTATTGATATCGTAGGGCAGTACATTGACCTGAAACCTAACATAAAGGAAGATTTCAACGATCCTGATGGGGTTTATGCATCAGAGCACCTGACGGACGTAAAAACGCAAGGAAATGGGTTTTTACCACGTAAGGACAAGAAAGCTCTGTTTTACTCTAAACAATGGGACATTAAAAAGACTGCTAGTGGTGTATCACAATTTGAATCTAAGGCACATTCATACATTATGATTGACCCTATTTGTGCTCGCATTGCAGTGGTAGATGCTAGTGTTTTCTATCGCAAACCATTCCGCAATAACTCTGCACGTATTTCATTCAGTGTAAAACCACAGGATGTTTATATGATCTATGATGGTATCAGCAGTGTGATTGATACTTCAATTGTTCCTGATCCTAATGCAATCTATCGTGAGATTTGGAATAAAGCAGGGAACCGTCTGCAAGAGATGACCACTTTCTGAACTGTCTACTGGCACTCTGTGCTATAATTACAAAGTAATCAAAGGAACACCATGCGTTGCAAAGTTCAACTCTATGTTGCTGGTAAAACTTTTTACGAAGAAATGGAGGCAGTTGATTATCAACACGCTCGTCAGATTGCACTTGCCCGCAACCCCGGTGCTACTGTTGTAAGTGTCAATGCAGTATTTGATAATGGTGGTTATCAATCTTCCTCGGCGGATGTGTATGAGGCACCTGAGGAAACATATCATTCTAATGACACTAGTGGATTTGGTGGTCTTGCAGTTCTGGCAATCGGTGGCTGGTTGGCATGGGAAGCATGGAAATTTGGTTCTGCTATTGTAATGGGTGCTTGGAAATGGTTCGTCGGATTGTTTCCATTCATGACACCACAACTTTTTGTGGGTCTTGTTCTAGGATTCTTCTTCCTTGTTCTTATTCTCGGTGCACTTGATGACTAAGTTTCAAAAACCTTTTATACATCATCAGAGTATTCTAGATCCTAAAATAGGAGACCCTGATGGTTATGTAACAAACGATGGAATGTGGGCTGCTATTCCGTGGGCAGGAAATAAGAAAGGGTTTGCCATTATACATAACGGTAGACAAGTGCATGATATGAAGACGTATAAACAAGCACTTGCTTATATTAAAAAAGAATCTAAAATTAAAAAGAAAAGTACATCCACTTTAGAGGAGTTTCTATGACCGAGAAGGAACAAAAACGTAAAGATGCTTTCTTCATCTTTTATGAGAGTGTTTTGAAACCTGACTCAGAACTTCGATTATATGCACATGACGAAAAATGTTTTCATGAGTTGATGGAGTGGAGAGGAGAAATTATTGAGTATCTTGATCGACGCAGAAACGAGGAGTTTAGTTAATGAATGCTCAATACGTTTGGTTCCTCGTCTTTGGTGTGTTGGCATACATCATTGTTACTGATCCAAACGTTGCTAGAGCATATAATTATGTTCTTGACTTGGCAAACACTAACATTAAACGTTGGTGGTGGTGGACGACTAACAATCCTGCTAATCCTGTAGTAAAATATATGTTATATCGTAAGAACCTCAAACTTGCAAAAGAATTACGTGCAAAGATTGACAAGTATTATGAGGAAAATAAATATTGATAAAGCAAAAATTATTATGCTTTCTACTCAATACCGTCTCCGTTTAGAATTCATTTGTAAATGTATTGCTAATGGAGAAGAAGTTAAACTGGATGATATGGTCTGGACGCAGAAATTAGCAAAGGCAAATACCTCCGCCAGAGAAATGTTAAAAAAGGCAAGATACCTTGCTGCTAATCCTGACATACAGGAAGGCAGTATGGATGCTTTTATGGGTTCTATGGGATTAGGTGACCCGGACCCATCCAATTATAAGACGGGTTTTGATGGTGCAGATGAAATTGTAGATTGGTTCAAACAAGATAAACCCGACGACTGGAGGCAAAGAGACTAATGCAAGCATCAATTTATTCTAACGGTAGTCAAGAATGTGAGAGAGCATCCTCTCTTATGAAAGCAGTTCATCTTGATGAAGTTGTTGTATATGAACTTGATAAACATTTTACTTCGAAACAATTTGAAGATGAGTTTGGTGATGAGGTAGAATATCCTATGATTTCTATTGGTATGTTTAGAGGCACATTGAAAGAAACTCTTAACTATATGAATAATAAGGGAATGTTCACATGAAGTTTGACCTGACTATGGAGGATCATACGATTATCCTTAATGCGTTACATTACTATAAAAAAGTAGAAAAACGTGGTAATTTTCAGCAATATCATGATCAACGCATTAATCAATTGAGAGATAAGTTAGCACATCAACTTATTTGGGGTAATAGTGATATAGATAAATTTGTAAGTAAGGAGTAAAATGAAACCAGCAGTCCTTATTGCCTGCCTATCTCCAATAGCAATAATATGGATTGTGATGAAACTTACATTATGGTTATCTGCTACTAATACGGAACGAAAGTATGTCGCAGGAGAAAAATATAGAGTCAGAGGACCCTACGTGGCAGATGCATATGCAGACGTTGATGAAGAGGAAGAGGAGTATGGAGATCGCACAGATTATAAATGAAGCACTGGAAGAATATTATGCTGAACAAGGAAAACCTGTTCCGAATTGGAGACAAAATAGAAATCCTGAGTGGTGGATAGAATATCTTAAGGAACTGGGACTTGACCCAGACAACTCATAGTGCTATAATACCATTACACAAAAACCTTATCATGGATTACAAACCTTATTCACCAGAGTGGCATCGTAAAAGATACCTGAAAGAAGCACTGGATAAGTATTTTGATGACTACATTGAGAATGAAGTCATTTGCGGTGACCTGATGGATATTCTTTCGGCAAGAATGTCTGCTGCTGTGGATGAAGTGAATAAGGTGATGGATCTTAAAGATAAACTCAAATATAATTGAATATACTGTTAAATAGAACACAACTTTGTTTTATTACAATGGATCCTAAAGAAAACTCTGAGATATTGTGGCAACTTCATAGCATAGGACAAAAACTTGACAGTGACTATAAATTATCTCATTATTGCGTATCGGATAGAACTACTCAATGTGGGAGATATGTAATAGAATATAATTATAAAAAAAAGAATGAAAAAGAATGATACTGTAGAATATCTTGGATGTTCTGATGAACAAGTCAGATGGGGAAACAATGATGACCCTAAATCATTTCTTATTGTTGGAACAGAATATAAAATTGAAAAGGTAGATGTTCATAGGCAACATACAAAAATCAAATTATATAATAAGATGGGATGGTTCAACTCAGTCTGCTTCAGATTAGTGGAAACTGAGTTAAATACTTATTCCAACTATGAGACAGACATGGACCCATCTGATATACAACTTGAAAGCACTGCAAAGATGTTTGAGTATGAAAAGTTATCGCGGGAAATTGAAAACTGTGATGACGTAGATGCTCTCAAGCAATTGGCAAGATCTTTCGTTAAACTTTATCTTAAGCATCAAGAAGTTGCTGCAAATGTTATTAAAATGAAATGAACCTGATTCAACCAACTGACCCGAGGTATTTCACCGAAACTTCAAGTGAACCTTATGATCGACATCATTATAAGGTAATCAGAACCACAGGTGAACATGTTGTGGTAGAATCGTGGGAGCAAGTGCAATCAATCTGGTGGAACAGTCCACCACACTTTCTCTCACACATTGAAGTGCTAGATAAAAAGGAGACCAAAGGATTTAAATGAGTGTTCAGTTTCGTAAGCATCGGGTGTTTCGTGAGACTCCCGATGTTGTTTTCTATGATATTAGTGTAGATGATTCAAACGCATCTGATCTTGTGGTACACGAAGGACCGGCAGTATCACCACCAGATGATGTCATCGGTGCAAAACAGTTCTACATCCACCATCATCAAGTGGACCATAATCGTGTCCTCTCAGGTGAAAGAACGTTTGAACTTGTGAACTTTGATTGGAAGTTTCCCTATCACATTGTTCACATGAATCGTAAGAGTGGAGCACTGGTAGTGCCCATCGGAACTTATCATCGTAGCATCTCAGGTGAACAAGGTTCGATCGTAATCAATCAGGCAGTCCGAGACGATGAGTTTAATCCAGACACAGAGTTTATTCCTGTGAGTGCTGGAAACAACCCAGAACTTTACCGGGTTCTTGTCCATGAACAACCTGTAATTCACGAGATAGGAGAGTAAAATGCATGATTTTCTAGACAATTTGGGTGCACAACAGTATGAAAAAATAATGGAGAGAAATGCCACCAAGGAAGAAATCACCAACACCTGCGAAGAAACCTACGGCAAAGAAAAGTGCCACGAAGAAACCTATTACGACTCCCAAAGCGAAGGCAAAGAATTCCAAACCAAAACGGAAGAAACTTCCACCTGAAGAAATGCACCCATTTCCAACATTTCCATATCGTTTAGAATATCAAGATGGAAACGACACCAGAGTCTGTCACTTCGAATGTGAAGAACACAGAACCAAACACATCCAACGATATAAACTCCGAAAGGGAAAATACTTCATCGACAACTTTACCTAAGGATCCTATCATCCCCTCCCTAATGTTCCTGGGAGTGATACTTGCCACATTGTGCGTGATTGTGTTAGGATACTTCAAAGGTAATATGCATCTCCTCACTACACTTAAAAACGCAAAGGAATTTTATGGCTGACACTGAGAAAAAACAGTTTGTAAACTCCAAAGGTGATACTTGGGAGTATGAAGAGACTGAAGAAATGCGGAAGGCAGTAGAACGACTGCATCAAACTATCCGAGAACTTGAAGCAAAAGCACCTGATTATGGAGTAGGTAAGTGAAAGAAAGAGTCACTCCCGAAACATATAAAAAAATGAATGAAGAATTTGAAGAGGAGGGCACTCCTTTTAGAATTATTATTCCTACTCAAGAACAAATAGATCAATGTTTAAATCAAGAAAATCATGAAACTACTAACACTTGAAGATTATCAAAAGGCAGGAGAAGAATTCTGGCCAAAGTATTGGTATGTTGCCAAAGAACTGGGAGAAAATGCTAAACCAGAAGACGTGCTAAAAGTTATGGAAGCAGTTGGTGGTCTTGCACTGAAACTTAAACTTGAAGAGAAACTTCCTCCATTTGGATTTAACAAAAAAGATAATGATTGAAACATCTGCAAAATCTAAACTCTCCACCTCTTTTGGTGGTACTGTAGAAAAAAATATCCCTGAGGATGTTGAATGGATTGATGATGTCTTTTACATTAAAAAGACACGTTTTGGACTTTATACGTCTATCCTAAAAGAACCTCTTGGGCAACATTTCATCACAGGACCCACATATGAAGCAGTGCTGACTGTTTCTAGATGGCATCTTAAGGCATTGCAAGATGGTTCCCTTGAAGATTATACTAGAGTGGTAAATAGTGGTGTTGTTGGTGGTAAACTCTAAATAATAATGCTTTTGTTTGTGGTTATTCAGAAGCACAGTAAAGAGGTCGCAAGACCTCTTTTTTAATAAATAGTAGTAACCACAAACAAAAAGCAGATGGAAGAACTAATCAAGGGCTTATAGTCCTTTGATGCTGGTGTGCCAGATCCTAGTGAATTTATGGATTGTAAATGGCATCCACCAAAGGGACATATGGAAGGTTTCGTATTTACTGATGAAATGCGAAGAAAGATGAGTGTAGCAGCAAAGAAAAGAGAACCATTCTTTCTTGGTAAAACTCACACAAAAGAGGTTAGAAATAAGTTAAGTAAACTATATAAAGGTAAACCATTTGTTGGTGAACACAATAGTCACAAAGGAACTAAATGGTGGAATGATGGACAAATTAACAAACGTAGTGTAGAATGTCCTGGTAAAGACTTCGTTCCTGGTAGAATACCACTAGGACCATATAAAAGGAGGTGATTGTCATTTACGAAGAATTAAATTGCTTTGAGGAAGCATTGAAACACTTTGGCACCAGAGTAGAAGTAATCACTGCTATGGAAATGTCTAAACGTATTTCTGCAGAAGATGCATACCAGATGATTAAGGATGAACTTAAAGAAGTGAAAAAGTGTCGTAAAGAGTTTAAGAAAGATGGATGCTGATGATGGTCTGAAAGTACATCAAAATGATGATGGAACATTCAGTTTAGAATGGGACAAAGAAGATCCCAAATGGAGTTTTCTGAATGGAATGACATCCAAAGAAATCGTTGCTATTATTGAACAAGCAGTAATGGAGGATTACTCTAATGTCGAACATAACAGAGGCGACTAAAGAAGATTGGGAAGATTTTTGGAATGAATTAGAATCTTCAGAAGAAGAAGATTTTGAAAAAACATGGAAAGAAATGGATGAAATTGAACCACTTACACCGAGGACAACAAAATAATGGCACTATCACAATCAGTTGAAGAATCACTTAAAGAAGCAGAATTAAATCTTCGTAATGCTCTTGCATATGCTGCAAGACAGGAACGTCCATTTGTTTGCAATGGTATTGCTGAAATGATACAAAAAATAGATTGTATGAGGCAAACTGATTCTATTTTTGATAAACTTGAAAACCGTCAAGAAGGTGATTCTGGATTATTTGGTAACATGTTTAACGATTAATCCCAAAGAAAATCTTAAATTTCTAGATAGTAGTAAATTCTAATGTTAGAATTTGAAAACATCGCAAGGGACTTATGACACTTCCATCTCATGGCAGAAAACTCACTGAAAATGAAGAAAAAAGTATAGAAAATGCCGTGAGAGAGGCAGGGATTCAGCAAATTCATCCCGAAAAGATGGAAGCATTTGCAGAATCTATGGTGGAAAAACTTAAAGGAAATGCCACAAATGCCCAGGGTTGGCGCACTACAAGTGCTCTGAATGAGTAATTAACAATAAATAGTACAAAGCTTTACAAAAAACTTCACATGGAAAGTATCGAAAAGCATATTGAAAGAGATAAGGAAATCTTACATGATCCCACTGTCTCACCACAAATGCGTCGTCACATTGAAGGTGAACTGCACGATTTAGAAGAATATGCAGAACATCATAAGAAAGAAATTGAGGCAGGTGATCATCACGATCCATCATACCTTGAGTTGTTCTGTGATCAGAACCCATCAGAACCCGAATGTTTGATCTATGACGATTGAGTGTGACAGTTGAAGAGGTGGCACACGGACTCTTAAGGGGTCTTTTTTTATGCTCTATAATTACTATGTAATCAACGGATAACCCCATGGGAACCCGCAGCAGAATCGGAATCCAACTGGCAGACAACAGTGTTGTTTCGATTTATTCGCACTATGATGGATATCCTGAGTTCAATGGTCGTGTGTTGCGTGATCATTTTGACACTAAAGAAAAGGTAAAAGATCTCATCGACGGAGGAGACATCAGTTGCCTGTGGACAAATGCAGGTTGGAACAATGAAACTCTCCCTAAAATGGGTCCTCTTTATTACACCATGCGTAATGAAACTCTGGAGAGCAATGCACCACGATATGATGAAAGCATCTTTGATTTTCTTGACAAGAAGAACAATGAAGAGTATGCTTACATCTGGACGGTCAATAATAAGTGGGTCTGCACAAAGATGAATCAGTTTGATGATGATAAGCAACCTGAAAAGGTTGAGATCCCTGCCGGACCAGTTGCATAAGTGGCACAGGGTGCCCTCAGAGGCACCCCTGATGCCCTATAATATGTTCATACAAGGGAAACGACCCATGACCACCTCCTTCGCAGACTACGTTGCTCAGCAGGACGCACGCAACACCATCCAGTTGAACGTCCGCAAGTGGACTATGATGCTGTGTGATGCTCTCAAGCAAAACTATATTGAGCGTTCAATCAAATCACACGAGCGTTCACTCTTTCGTGACTTTCATCAAACCAGTGTTGATTATCATGAAGCATGTATTGAAGCACTGAAAAATGGTGAGTGTGATTATGACTTCTTTATTGAAGAAGGTCGCAAGTATCTCAAAATTGTGATGGATGCTAATGGTTCTAAATCTGTTCATGCTTTTGTTGACAAGAAAACTGGTGAAGTTTACAAGCCTGCTTCATTCAAAGCACCTGCAAAGATCGTTCGTTTCAATCTCTGCCTGATTAAAGATCGTGAGTGGTTGCTGGAAAATGCAGACTGGGCAGGTTCTTATCTCTACATGAAGTGATTATGAATTACACCAGAGAGCAACTGATTGATGCACTTGTGGCAGAGTGGGAGTATCTCTGCCATGATGATTTTGATCCTGAGCATGATGATACTCCCGAAGAATATCGTCTCAAACTTGAGTGTTATAGTGATGAAGATTTGATTGCGGAAACTGACACTGATGATGAATTTTTCACACTTGACGAATACATGGAGCGTTACTTATGACTATTGACCGCGATTGGCTTCAGGAACGATACATTCAGTGGGATCTGAATAAGATGTCAAATGAAGAACTTCGACAGTTCTTTATTGACACTCAAAATCGTGAGTTAGGTGATCTTGATGACGATGAACTGCTTGAAGAAGTGGAACAATATGCTCCTGAACTGTTTGTATGACATCTAAGGAAAAACTCCTGTTCACTGCATCTTTTATTTGGTTTCTACATTGGGGAACATGTCTAGCATCTACCATTCTGGATACAGTTATTCTAAGAAACTCTGTGAAGATGTTACCTCTTGGTTTCTGAATAAGTATTATCCACGTCATAAGATTGATGTGGATATTGTTCATCGTGGATTGAAACGTGAAAGTGTACTGGGGTATTGTGATGTTATTGGTCGTTCTTATCGTCCAAGACACTTCCTGATTGAACTCCAGACCGATATGTGTAAGGAGTTGTATATAAAAACTCTTTTGCATGAACTGACCCATCTGGCACAGTGGGTAGATGGTTCTCTGCGGTTTACGCATGGAAAAATGTGTTATTGTCAAGAACCGGTCGAAAACTATGATTATGAGGATCAACCTCATGAAATTGAGGCACGGGAAAGTGAAACAATCCTATATGATCTGTATATGAGTGATAAACAAGGTAGTCCAGTCAAACAAGTGTCACAGGGGTCATTCCCGAACCGTCTGACGGCTGTATAATTACAAGGTAATCAAGGGACGGCACCCATGGGCAACACCAACGTTTTCTACAAGGTTGAGATCGACACCAAGGATGCAGTGCAACCGATCATCTATTTCCGTAAGGCAAAACGTTGCACCACTGCCAAGGGTGCCGATCGTCAGCACAATCGCATTGTGAATGAAACTGTTGATGCCTGGCGTCAATTCTCCTCTCAGATCCGTCGTTACACCATCTCCCGTGTGCCAGCTGACGTAGTGGTCGGTGGTGAGGTCCGTGCTGCCTGATCGGCACCTATAATAAGTTCATCAACGCAAGAGACCCCATGCAACTCACCACCAACGTCACCATCGTTGACTTCTTCCCCGAAGCATATATTGCTGATGAGGGTGTCAAGCGTTTCCAGAAACGTGTCACCTGGCGCAAGAATGGTCTGAAGTCCTACAGCACCGTCACCATGCTCACTGCTAAGAATGAGTGGGAATCCCGTATTGCTAATGGTGCTGAGGTTACTGGTTACAACACTGAGAAACTTCCTCAGTCTGAGTATATGCCGATGATGTGCTGATGTTGTATCTTCTCTCCATTATTGTTATCATTGTTTCACTCTTCTCATGATTACTTCTAAGCAACAAATGATCCGGGTGATGTCTAAATGCACCGATGCAGATACACTCACCCGTGCACAAAAGTTTGAAGTCTTCTGTAGAGTGTGTGATAACATGCTCAAGGAAGGTAGAATCAGTAAAGTAAACCACAAACGTTGGACGGAGATTTGGTGATGTTTTCCAAAGAAGATCATGAGTTTATCGACTTCCTGTTCGGTAAACTCACCTCTCTCACTGATACTGAGATGATTGATTTGCAGGATGATGATTCCTGCGATGACCACCTTCAATTCAAACAACTGGAGATCAATGACAATGTGTGACATCAAACAGGGTGACATTGAGACCATCATTGGTGGTCTGGAGGATGCGATTAATGTCTGCTATCGTGTAGATAGTAGCAGTGATGACTGTGAACGCAGTTATCCTTATGCCGCCGGATATTCCCGTGCTGCAATGCAAACTGCCATTGAAGATCTTCGAAGACTGATGTGATATAATTAGAGTTGTAGTAAGCAAGAAGTACAATGACTTTTGAGAAGAATGTACCACTGAATGTTCAGGAAATAGGTGTTATTCTCTCCGCACTACAACTCTTAGAATATGGTGATGAGAATCGAATTGCCAAACATTATGGTAGTGCATCATCACTGTACCGTCGATTGGAGGAGATCTATGAACAAATGGATACCTCAGTCTGCGGACCTCAAAATGACCCAATCTGCGAACCCTCGTTTTAATTATGGACAAACAAGTCAAAGATATACTCCTGGCATACATGGACTGGGAGAAAAAACAACCAAAGAGCACAAAGAATGTGCACCAGATTGATACCGGTGAATATAAGATTGTGATTGATGGTGTGGAGGTTGATATTCCAGAGGAGGAGGATTTAATTGCTTCATATGAGAGGGAAGCAGCAAAGTTGGAGGTGACGGTTGATTATTATATGGAGGAGTTCCTGTGAAAAAGATTGAAGATCCTGTATTCAAACTCCTATCGGCAAAACACCAGGTCGAAAATGTGATGAAACTCATTGAGGATAATCCTTATGAGAAGTATATGTACATGCATTTGAACACGGTTTATTATGAGCTCGAAAGACAGTTATCTTTACGTTCTTGACTACTGGGTGCCATTTCCTGCATCTGAATATGGTGGATTGATTGTATTGATTGCCGAAAATGATCAGGATGCCTTTGAAATTCTATCTAATGAGGAACAACTAGAGAGTGATTATGGTCACCTGATCATGGAACAGATCGTGAAGTCTACCAAACTAAAGTTGGCGGATGACCACGAATCTGGTATAATAGATGTATTCTGCACTTAAACAAATGGGACAAGAACGTTATCGCATCGAAGAAGAATTGACCGTTGGTTGGGAATGTCCCGGACCAGAGTATCAGCACGTTACTAAAGAACGTGCAAAAGAATTGCTAGAGTATTTGTATTCCCGTGGTGCATCACCCGAACGTATTCGTGTCGTAAGAGAAAAGTGAACAGTGAAATCCCCTCTGACTTCCCTCACCAACCACCTGATGGATACAGATACGAAGCAGTTCGTAAAAACTCTACTACTATTGCAATTTGGACTGTATGTAATCCTGGGTTTGTCTACAATGATGGTAATGATGTTCGTTGTATCTGGGGATTCTACAACACAAAGAAGGGATGCTATTACTCCCCTATTAACTCCACCAAGCAAGGAGATCAGGTAGACATTAGTTCTACGACTCCTTATTCGGCAATTCAGTTAAACTTGAATCCTTTGATGCAATGTCTTATGTCCCCCGGTTAGATGATTATGTTGTATGGAAAGACTCTTTAGGAAGAGTCAGTGAAGGGTGGGTTTATTTTGTCAATGAGGCATATATCACGATTGAAATCAGTGTCAAAGATAAACCACCTTGTGAGTATACGATGAACGAAAAGCACAAGAAAGTTCATTGTCTAGTTTGTTGTTTCCCTCAATACTGGCATGAATTGGAGTATGTGAAGAACAGAAGAGAGAGCAATATTGATGAATATAAATCACAGGAGGGTATTAATGACTGATAATAATAACAACAAAGAAGAGTTTCCATCTATTAATGAACAAGGAAAGAACCTAGCAAAGTTTACATTTGAAGTGGTAAAGAATGTCATTGATATATCACCTAGTAATGAAACAAAACTTATACTATCAGAAGAAGAACAAAAGAAAAGATTAGATGTATGTAAGAAGTGTGATTACTATAGTGTAAGACAGAATAGATGTAGACAGTGTGGTTGTTATCTGGCAACTAAAGTAAAATTCGGTGTTTCCGCGTGCCCGATAGGTAAGTGGTGATCACGCCTTAAACCAATAATATCCTTTGTAAGAGTTTTTACGGGGATTATTAAGAGACTTTCTTACACCACCTTCACTACCAAATATTCTACCTGCTTCTTTTATACTGTTGTAGGTTGGTGTTCTCTGCCAGGTAATCTTATTGATGCCATATACCTTAACACATTGCTTAGATTGTTCTAATCTTTTCCATAGATGTCCCTGACACTTATATCCTTTATTCATTGCACGGGTAATGTTTCCTGCAATGTTTTTATTACCTGTTAGTTCTATTGCTGCTTCTACTATACTATTCCATACTCTCTCTTCTCCTGTTTCTACATTTACAGACATTATCTTAGTTGCTAAGTGTTTGCCATTGCCCCTATTCTTTGCTATATGAAATCCCCAATTATCTAACTTATCTTTTAATCCATTACTGATATTATTACAATGTTTTTCTGATTTACTTACACCAGACATCTTATCTGATATCTTTTGTTTTGTTTCATCACTTAGTAATCCACCTGATGTAGCATTATATCCTTCACTACTATTGAATGTATTGAACTTTTGTATATAATATTCTTCTCTCTCATTCAATAGTTTGGTATCACATTCTTCCAATTCTTTAATCATAAAGTTGTGATTACCGTGTTTTCGCATTGCATTATGTAACGGATACGGAGACATACGCATTGCTTCCTGTATATGTTGTGCCCATCTCTTGTTCATCCCCTGAGATGTTTGTCCGACGTATTTGTGCCCGTTGATCTTATTGATGATGAGATATATCTGTCCTACTGCCATTTTATGATAAGATGCATACCAATATTTATAGAACTGTATTGCTTTGTGATAATATACAATACATTTCTGTATTATTAGATTAAATATAAATAACCTGATTTTATTGATTCTCAATTGCAATAAGTTATTGAGAATAATACCCTGTAGATACTTGTGAGTAACCGTCAAGTAACCTCTGAGTCATTGTAACCTTTGCCTGCAGCCTATCACACTCGGAGTATTTTGTCAAGGGGGACGCACAGAAATTCTTACAGGATACGGATTTTTTATAAATATTGCTTATGAGACCCGCTTGACATTCAAGAGGGTGGTCGGTATAATAACAAAGTACGAGATTCACCCGCACGAGATCCCATGTACCAGGACTACGAGATTGCATACGAGTTATCATACGAGTATAACAACGAGTCTTATTCATATAATCTCGACGAGATGTGCGAGTACGTGATGCGAGATACACATAATCAATATAACATACAAGATACATACGAAATTGATGACGAGTATGTACGAGATTCATGTGATTATAACGAGCTTGCATACAGGCACTATGCATAATCATATACGAGATACATGTATACAACGAGATGTACATGTATCATCATATATGGTATAATACACACACATCGCATGAGATTCACATGTACACACAAGCACGCAAACGTATTGTAAGTGTAACACTAGATATCGAGTGTTATGATGACTTTCCACTGGAAGATTTAGAGTGGAAAGATCTGTTAGGTCTAGAAGGAGACGAGAAAGTAGACATTAGCATCAGAGAATTGGCAGATATCTTTTAAACCACCAGTTCGTAGATTGGCACACACGTATTAATATTTGGTTCTCAATAAGCATTCGTTATTGAGAACAGTGTGCCAATCTACGAACTGTACACTATTTCCCCACAGGGGCAAGATTTCGTGTATTGTGTATACAAGTTCAAAAAAGTTTCATGGTTTTCGTTAAATCAAACAAGAACGGTTGCACTTACACTTTGGATGCAAATAATGGCGTGGTTTTGATGTATCATCCGTTGTATTCTAACGGAGATATTGAGACAAACCGTGGCGCTTATGAATATGTTGAATGGGATTGTTTGGATGATGATGTTCTCGAAGAGGCAGATCGTTGTTATAACTTACTCAAAGAGGAGTTAGTGTAAACAATATGTGCCAATAGTTTTAGTGGCACAGTAAATGAGCACTGTGCCCAAAATCGTGTATTGTTAACTCAAGTTCAAAAAAGTTCTCTTGAATTACACTCTCTCACAACTTCGTGATCGTGTCAATCAACTCATCGAAAATCAAGGTGAAGATGCACATTGTGCGGCATGGATTTACACCAAAGAAGATTGTCATTTGAAGGATGAAGATGGTGAGATTGATTATGATAACTTTGTAGAAGATTCTGAGGTTGTTGAGCGTATCTTCAACGATATTGGCAACATTGATTACATCTACACTGTGATTCAAGAATGTGTAGATGAAGTCACAGAAGAGCAGGTTATGTTACAACAACAGGAGTTAGTGTAAACAATATGTGCCAATAGTTTTAGTGGCACAGTAAATGAGCACGAACCCCAAAATCGTGTATTGTATACAAGTTGAGACATTTCACTCCAATGATTGTTCCTTTCTCTGAAGTTTGCATCGGCAACTCTATTGTTCTCAACAGAGAGGCAGGTGTGAAAGTATCATCCCGCACCGCAGATATTATTGTCGGTGAAGTTGATGGTAAATCTATTTGGAAGAAAGTGTGGGTGAAGCAGAAGCAAAATGTTGTTATTGCTGACCCTGGACAGGGTATTGTCCTCACATTCTGATCACTAACTGTTCCTTTGCTATTTGATTATGTTTGACGAAACTTGGTCTGAAATTGTTGATGCACCCGGTGAGATCTACGATGTCATTGAGTATAAAGAAGAATGGGAGAAAGATGATAAGTTTGACGTAGAATCTTACATCAAAGGTAACACCGACTATTGATGTCTTTCGTATCAACTTTCACCTATTCCAAAATGAACACTAATCTTGAAATGTTGACTGCTCGTGAACAATTAATGGAGGATATTGATTGTATTATCAGTGAATACTTTCAGGGCATCGATGATGCTGAACTGAGTCAAGTTACAGAGATTCTCTGTGATGCTGTCTGCCGTAACTTTCCTGCTAACTGACATGAATCGTTCTGAACTCCAAGACAACATGATCCAGCAAATCCTGGATGACATGGACATCAAAACTATGATGGCAATTCTTTACGATAACATGAGTGAGAGTTATGATAAGTATTCGGATGAAGAATTGATGGAAGAAGTGAAAGAATACTATCCACACATTTTGGAGGAAAGTAACACTAACTGAGTCGGCTGCCCGACCAGTTGACAAGGTGGCACATAAAATGGGCACGGGGTCCGTTTCCGTGTATTGTAGAAGGGTCAAAGGAACACACGCAATGGCAACTCCAATCTTCACACTTTCACC
>Ga0213866_10001141_pt1 | contig 20020 bp, 20 predicted proteins | sample PICome_11_FD_160079 | JGI IMG/M metagenome (GOLD analysis project Ga0213866, IMG submission 160079) | Coastal seawater microbial communities near Pivers Island, North Carolina, United States - PICO284 | ecosystem: Environmental > Aquatic > Marine > Coastal | place: USA: North Carolina...
TGCTGCGCCAACATTTTTTTGTAAAACTTATATCATAATACCTTAGTGCATTAACTTTCTTAGGCAGAATTTATTATCTGATATTGTAAAGCATTTATCTTCATAATAGCCTACACCTTTGCATTTTTTATGTACCGGTTCATAAACTGGCATTATTATATATGAGGGTATATGCATGCATAGTAAAATTAGAAAAAGTACAAATGCTGTCCATTTGCGTATGTTATATTTAGTAACTAGCTTTTTGTTTTCAGCTTCGTTTTTGCCCTCTTTGTTTATTCTTTTGTTTATTTTGAATGATAATATAAAAGATATTATGCAATAAAGAAGTAATAATAATGTAACGCCGTTCATTATAGGGCCGTTGAGTTCAGCTAAAACAACGTCGCATATAATATCTGAATCCCATGCTTGAGCCGCCCATGCAGCAGATATTTTTACGTTAAATAAACAAAAAGATATTAAAAAAAATAAATATTTTTTCATAAATAAGGGTATCTTTAATTTTAGTTGATTGATGGAATATAAAATTCTAATTATGATTTCAATCTATAAACATTACATATACTTGAAAAGTAATAATTTATATCTATGATTCGAAAAAAATATAACGAAAATAATGATTATGACTAAAAAAATTAATGCAGCAATAATTGGAGCTAGTGGTTATACTGGTGTTGAATTAATAAGGATATTGCTGACACATGAGCATGTAGAAATTAAATATCTAATTGCTGAAAGCAATGCAGGTCTTCCTGCATCTGAAATATACCCTCATTTGTCGGTATTTGAATTGCCTGATTTAGTGAGGTTATCAGAGGCTGACTTTAGCGGTGTTGATGTAGCGTTTTGTTGTTTGCCCCATGCTACCTCACAAAAAATAATAAAAGAATTGCCTGAGCATTTGAAAATTATCGACCTTTCAGCCGATTTTAGGTTAAAAGATGTCGACGTTTATGAAAAATGGTATGGAAATGAACATGCGGCAATTGAGTTGCAAGAAGATGCTGTTTACGGACTAACAGAAATATTCAGAGAAGATGTTAAAAATGCAAGAATAGTTGCATGCCCGGGATGTTATCCTACAGGCGCTACATTGCCATTAGTTCCTTTACTTAAAAATAACCTCATTGAAGGGGTGGATATTATTATAGATGCTAAAACTGGTGTTACTGGGGCTGGTAGAGCAGCTAAGCAGTCATTCTTGTTTACTGAAGTAAATGAAGGCGCAAAGGCTTATAATGTTTGTAAGCACAGGCATATTCCTGAGATAGAACAAACGTTATCTATTGCAAGTGGTAATGATATCAAAGTTAACTTTACTCCGCAGCTTGTTCCAATGAGCAGGGGGATATTATCTACTATATACGTAAAAATCAAAGATGGTGTTGAGGTTGAGCAGTTAAGAAAGTCATTGAACGATTCATATTCGCAGGAACCTTTTGTAAATGTCCTTGCAAAAGGCAAGCTTCCATCTACTCATGATGTTTATAATACTAATATGTGTAATATTGCAGTAGTGGAAGGAAGTACTGATAACAGGGCCGTTATCATATCTGTAATTGATAATTTGACGAAAGGATCATCGGGGCAAGCAGTACAGAACATTTATATTATGTTTGGACTTGAAGAAACTTTTGGTTTGAAATATATTCCTGTTTTTCCATAAAATCGTGAGCAGTTATTTTGGCAAATATATATAAATATAAGGGCGTAAAGCCTACTATTGAAGATGGTGCTTTTGTTGCTCCTAGTGCGGATATTATTGGTGATGTTGAAATTGGCTCTAAGAGCGGTATATGGTTTGGATGCGTTTTGCGGGGGGATGTTGCCCCTATTAGAGTAGGGCAAAGAACGAATATTCAAGATGGAACGGTTATACACGTAACTAGAAATGGACACCCTACTATAATTGGTAATGGGGTTACTATAGGACATCAAGCATTGTTACATGCATGCAAATTACAGGATTCATGTTTCATAGGTATGGGGGCTGTAATTATGGATGACGTTGTTATTGAATCTGGAGCAATGGTAGCTGCTGGAGCCTTGATTACACCTGGCAAGGTTGTAAAAAGCGGTCAGATATGGGCTGGGAATCCAGGAAAGTTTTTTCGTGATTTAACAGAAGGTGAGGCTGATTTTATTAAAATATCAGAAAATAACTATGTTAAGCATGTAGAAGAATATTTAAATTAAATCAAATAGTTTTTTGTAAAATTAACTTAAAAATTGCTTGTTATTTTTTTATTAAGGGCTATTAAATAAAGTTCGCTAAATAATTACTAAAAGTTGTATTGAATATGAAAACTAAAAAAGCACTAAAAATTTTATCCGCATTGTCGCAAGAAACTAGGTTAGCGATTTTTCGCCTTCTTATTCAAGAGGGGGAAGAGGGGCTTTCTGCTGGAATGATAGCTGAGATATTGCAAGTTCCTCCAGCGACTTTATCTTTCCATTTGTCCCAGTTAAATGATGCTGGAGTTTTGAAATCAAAAAAGAATGGTAGGGTAGTAACATACTCTGCTAAGTATAAGTCTATAAAGAAGTTAAGCGATTATCTTCTGGAAAACTCTTTCAAAAAACGTAAGAAAGAGGATGAGGAAGAAAATGTAGTTGAAGAGTTAGTTTAGCTTTCTTGCTACTGTAGCGTTGTTGCTATAAAGATTGTGCTGTTGCAAGCATTATGGCCTAGGCGTATGTCTAGGCCATTTTTTATGTGTGGTATAAATAATTTATTTAATCATTGAAAGTGTAGATATAAAAAAAGCCCCCTAAAATAAGGGAGCTTTTTCCGTATATTGCTTTTAAAGCACTTCCAAGCGGTTTGTATATTAACGCTTTGAGAACTGGAAGCTCTTTCTTGCTTTTGGACGTCCTGGCTTTTTACGCTCAACAGAACGGCTATCACGAGTCAAGAAGCCACCTTTGCGTAGTATTGAGTGAAAGTCAGGATTGAATTTGTCTAATGCTCTTGCGATACCGTGCAGAATTGCTCCAGCTTGTCCTGATAAGCCACCACCTTTTACTGTGCAGGTAACATCAATTTCACCTTTAGTGTTTGTTACTTCGAAAACCTGACCAATAATCATACGTAATACAGGTCTTCCAAAGTATATTGTAGCGTCTCTACCGTTTATAGTAATTTTTCCGCTTCCTTTTTTTATCCATACTCTAGCTGAAGAACTTTTTCTACGACCAGTTGCGTATGAACGACCATATTTATCTATCTCAGGCTTGCGCTCTTCTTGCACTACTAATTGTTCTGTCATGCTGCTTCACTCTTTTTGTTTTTTCTATTTTCACTACCGAAATCCAAAGTTTCAGGTTTTTGACCTGCGTGCGGATGTTCAGAGCCTGTGTATATATGTAGTTTAGACATTTGCTCGCGACCAAGAGGGCTTCTTGAAATCATTCTTTCAATAGCTTTTCCTACAACACGCTCAGGGAACTTGCCTTCAATAGTTTTGCGAACATTTCTTTCTTTGATTCCACCAGGGTAACCAGTATGCCAATAGTATTTCTTACTTTCATACTTTTTGCCTGTTAAATGAACCTTTTCGGCATTTATAATTATAACATGGTCACCACAATCAATGCTTGGAGTGAATGTTGGCTTGTGTTTTCCACGAAGTAAGATAGCAGCTTTAGAAGCAAGGCGCCCTAATACTAAATCTTCAGCGTCAATAACATACCACTTTCTTTCAATCTCAGAAGGTTTTGCACTATAAGTTGTCATTTTTTCTACTTTTTCCTAAGTTTTCTTTGAGCTAACTCTCATAAAGAGGGGCATATATAAGCCATAAGACCCATACATGTCAATCAAAAATTGGTATAAGTTTGCTTTATACTAAAAATATTGTGTATTAAGCACATTTATATGAGGTTTTTTATAGTTATGGATGGTATAAGGATAAGTAAGACTTTACAAAATACGTAAAATATGTTGAATGATACTTTAATTTAATTTTCGTTACTTTGGAGTTACTAATAATGCCTGATTTGCTTGAAGAAATTAAAGAAGATATTAAGCAGGAAAAGTTAGAAAAGCTTTGGCAGGATACGGGAAGTTATATAATAGGTGCTATAGTAGCTGCTATTCTTACAACTGCGGGCTATGTTTTCTATAAAAATTATAATATCGGCAAGTATGAAAAATTCGGAACAGAGCTATACTCTGCTTACATGAGTGAGTCTCAGCAAAAAGTGGATCAGTCTATAAAGGGTTATGAAAGTGTTTCTAAAAACTCCGATCCTAATATTTCAGCTATTGCAAGTATGAGAAAAGCAAACTTGTTAGTTAGCGAAGGGGAGAGTGATAAGGCAACCGAGATCTATAAGGATATTTCAGATGATGCGAAGAATCCTGTCGAAATCAGAGACTTGGCGGAGATACTTTATTTGCATAACGCTATACAATATAGTGAAAATAAGGACGTTTCCTTGATAAACAGACTTGAGGAAATGGCAAGCACCAGTGGTCCATTTCAATATACGGCAAAAGAGATGCTGGCGTTTGTTTTATTTAAAAATCGTGAATATAATGAAGCAAAGGTTCATTTTACGGAGCTTTCAAAAGAGTTGTTAGTTCCTAATAGGATGAAAGACCGAGCTAACGAGATGATAGATGCAATCAACTTAAAATCTAATGATGCAAATGGATAAAAAACTTTTCTTAGTTGCTTTAATTTTTCTTTTAAATGCTTGTGCAATGTTTCCTAACTTAGGAAAGGAAGAGGAAAAATACGGCAATGAAGATGATAGAGTCTCAATTTTAAAATCTGGCTCCAAAGCTTTTATAGATTATAGAGCTGAAAGTATGCCTGTGACAGTGCCTAAGGTTAGATTTAATAATAAGTGGTATAAAAGCCATGGCTTTAATGAATTGACCCCTGAAAATATTTCGTCTCCTCTTGAATTCAACGAAAGGGCAATAGAGTCAATAGGAAAGAAAACATCAAAAACAGTGAAATATAGAATTTCTCCGATCATAGCTAAAGATAAAATATTTACAATTGATAGCAAAGGTAAGGTTACTGCATTTGATGTTAACGATATAAGAAACAGAATATGGGTATATAATATAACTATTGATGAAGAGGCGGGTAACTTCTCAAATGCAGGTATATTATACAATCAGGGTCGTATTTTTATTTCTAGCGGATATAATAAAGTAGTAGCACTGGACGCTGAGACAGGTGAGTTGATATGGGAGCGTTTAATAAACGGTATCGCTCGTTCTGCTCCTGATGCACATGATGGTATTTTGTTGGTAAATACCGCAGAAAATAAGTTATATGCATTAGATATTGAAGATGGTGCTATATTATGGAATCATAACGGTACGGCTGAAGAGATAAGTGTTTTGGGTACTGCCTCACCAGTTGCACATGGCAACCTTGCATTTGCTTCGTATTCTTCAGGGGAATTATATGCTCTTAATATAAAGAACGGTAATATAATTTGGTTCGATAGTCTTTCAACAAGTTCTGACATAAAAAGTGGCTCATTTGTTGATATTGATTCAGCTCCTTTAGTTGTTGGAAATAAAATTTTCGTTATAAACCATCAAGGAGTACTGGCGGCTTATAGTACATTTAGCGGTGAAAGGATATGGGATATTGAGGTTTCAGGAGGCAAAAATCTTTGGTATGCGGATGGGTATATTTATCTTGTAAATAATAATAGCCAGCTTATTGCCGTAAATACCGAAGTAGGTGGAATTGCATGGATTAAACAATTAGACCAATATAAGAAGCCTGAAAGAAAAATTGGTAAGTATAATTGGGTAGGCCCTGTTTTGGCGCAAAATAGACTATTAGTTGCTGGTGAACATGGTGTTCTTTTATCGATATCGCCTAAGAATGGAGAAATATTGGATAAAACTGATATTTTGCAAGGTGTATCGCACTCTCCTGTAGTTGCACATGATACGGTTTACACCATAACTCAAAGTGGAAAACTGGTTATCTATAAATATTCTGAAAAGGCTAGAAATAAGTCATTAACAGAAAAAATCAAAAATATTGTTAATTAGCCTTTTGAATGTGCGATTTTGTTTAGCTGTTACTTAAGTCGCTTGAAAAAGTGCCGATGTTTTTATAAAGCTTGATATAAAAACTAATAAAGGGTATACACGCTGAGATAAAAAATCTTTGGTATATAATTATGTCATTTACAGTTTGTATAATAGGTAGACCTAATGTTGGTAAATCTACTTTATTTAACCGTCTTACCGGGAAAAAGCATGCGTTAGTTGATGATAGACCCGGTGTAACTCGTGATAGGCGTGAAGGTGTTGCTAGAATTGCCGATATGGAGTTTAAGGTAATTGATACCGCAGGTCTTGAAGAGGCAGAAAAAGATGCCATTGAGAGCCGTATGATGGAGCAAACGCTTCTAGCTGCTGAAGATTCTGACCTTTGTATGATAGTTATAGATGGTAGGGCGGGGCTTACTCCTGAGGATAGCTTTTTTGCAAACTGGATAAGAAAAAAGCATCAATCAGTTATCTTGATAGTCAATAAATGTGAAGGTTCCCAAGGAGATTATGGGTTAAATGAATCTTATAAGCTTGGATTCAGGGATATAGTTCCTATATCGGCAGAACATAATGAAGGTATGGCAGATCTATATGATGCAATCGCTCCATATAAGGCTCAATATGATTATGAAGTAGGTGACCTAGAAGTTGGTGAAGAGGCAGAAGGCGGTGATAAGTTCATTCAGGTTGCAATAGTTGGTCGTCCTAACACAGGTAAATCAACTTATTTGAATAGGCTTTATGGAGAAAATAGACTCTTAACCGGCCCTGAAGCTGGAATAACCCGTGATTCAATATCGATAGACTGGCAATTTGAAGGTAAGAATATCAGGCTTATAGATACTGCTGGGATTAGAAAAAAAGCCAATGTGCAGCAAAAGCTAGAAAAACTTTCTGTAGCAGACTCGTTGCGAGCGCTACGATATGCACATGTTGCGGTGCTTATGATAGATTCAAGCATGCCATTTGAGAAACAAGACCTTAGTATTGCTGAAACAATTGCAAATGAGGGAAGGGCAGTTGTTATTGCGCTAAATAAGTGGGATTTGGTCAAAGATAAAAAAGAAGTTCTAAAAGAGCTGAAATACAGGGCTGATGAACTTTTGCCACAAATAAAAGGTGTTCCATTGATAACTATTTCTGCTTTAAATGGTGAGAATATTGAAAAGGTAATGAAGTCAGCATTGCAGGCATATAATGTATGGAATAAACGTATAACAACCTCGAAGTTGAATGATTGGCTAAGGGATGCAGAAGGGCGACATTTGCCGCCTTTAGGTAAAAACAAGAGGCGTATACGCTTAAAATATGCTACTCAAGGTAATACACGCCCGCCAACTTTTACTGTATTTGTTAATCGTCCTGAGGATCTGCCTGCAAGTTATAGGAAATACATAGAAAATGCTCTAAGAGAAGATTTCTCAATGCCAGGAGTGCCTTTAAGAGTTATGTTCAGGAAGAACGAAAATCCTTATGGTAAAAAGAAGTAGGCAATTAAAGTTTATTTAGGTACCATTCCATTATACAGTCTCTTGATGTGCTGTTGAGGTTGTAGTCAGCTGATTCAGCTGGGTATGCAGCGGTTGTACAATTGCCGTGTGTATATGTTATTAAGAGTCCTGTATCGGCACTTCCATCATCAATTTTCATATCCACAGCTTGAGCTTCTTTTGCGTTCAGGCTATCAGATGAGGCGCCAGCTTCCCAAGGTAACCCTGATGCATCAAGTGATGTTACTCTTATTCTTAACCCAGTTATATTCTCATACATATAATTATTACCTTTCATTGAGAATAGTGCAAAAATTATTGTTTTAAATGCATCTGATGATGGTAAATTAGTTCCGTTTGTATAATGTGTGGCTCCCGCTGAGGTTACGACACCAGAATATTGTCCAGTAATTATTTCCGCTGAGCTAAGGTGAGCCCATGCATATAAGTCTTCATCATTTTGGTTTACGGTCATTGAAACGAGTCCATCCCCATTGCCATCTGTAATTGTGACACCTGTTGGTGGTGAAGTCCAAAAAGCTTCGGCTTGATTAAAATCTCCCGGCCAATAATGGTATTCTTCCTTGAAGGTTTTTATAGCGGTATCATATTGTATTATTTCAGTAGATAGTCTTCGTAGTTTTGATGCTTGGTAAAGGTTTGTGCCTCCAAGTGTACCGCAAGTAGCAAGGCTATAATACTGACGACCACAGCCATTTCAATAAGTGTCACACCTTTTTGATTTTTTAATGTGTTTTTTCCTAATAAATGATTGTTCATAATATTAAAATCTCTCAATGTAAAATTGCAGCTTACAGTCCTTAGTTGTATTGGATAAAGTATACTCTCTGCCAGTGAAGCAGCTTGTAACAACCAAGCGCCCAGTCGTTGCTTTTCCATCGTCAATTTTTTCGTCAACAGCTTTTGATTGCTTGGAGTTTAAGCTTTCAGCTGTTCCCCATGGCTCTCCGTTTGCATTTAAGGTTGCTACCCTAAAAAAGTGACCTGCATGTGTACCATGTATGTATTCTGTTGCTGCAGCACTATCACTTTCAAAAGCGAAAACGAGGTTTTTAAATGCTTGAGATTGAGGAACGTTAACTCCAGCTGTAAAATGCACATTTCCTGGGTCAGTTATCAATCCTGTATATTTTCTCGGAATAAGCTCTGCATTACCGAGGTGGTTAGGTACTTTTAGACTCTCCCCGGTTGCATCCATGTATCCAGCTTGAACAAATCCATCACCCCCGCCGTCTGATACGTCTGAGTCATCGCTGCTCCAGAAAGCCGTCGCTTGATTAAAATCTCCCGGCCAATAATGATATTCTTCCTTGAAAGTCCTTATTGCAGTTTCATATTGTATTATTTCAGTGGATAGTCTGCGTAGTTTTGATGCTTGATAAAGGCTTGTGCCTCCAAGCGTGCCCGCCAGTAATAAGGCTATAATGCTGACAACCACAGCCATTTCAATAAGGGTTACACCTTTTTGATTTTTTAATGTATTTTGTCCTAATAAATGATTGTTCATAATAATGTATTTTTAACTATTTATAGCATTGTTATATACCATTCTAAGATACACCCTGTAGTGTTGCTGGATAATAGGTACGTTCCATTGTTTGCTGCATTCCATTTATTATCAATACATTGACCAGCTGTATCAGTAAAACCAATTAATTTACCTGTATCTGCAACTCCATCATCAATTTTTATGTCAATAGATTGAGCTTGTTTAGCATTTAATGTGTCACCGCTTCGAGGAAGTCCGCTTCCATCAAGGGCTGCAATTCTAATTGATAGTCCTCTTTTTGAGCCGTAAACATATACGTGGTTTAGAAAGGTAGAGAAAGTTACGTCTTTAAATGCTTCAGACCTCGGAACATTAACTCCTACAGTGTATTGCACTGAACTAGCAGTTGTTATTTGTCCTGAATAAGCGCCATTAATTAATTCAGCTTCAGATAGGTGTGCCCATGCGTAATGATCTTCTCCTTCGATTAAAGAGGTAGCATTCCAGCTTACATCTCCATCTCCATTTCCATTTGTAATTGTCACACCTGTTGATGGTGATGTCCAAAAAGTTTCGGCTTGATTAAAGTCTCCCGGCCAATAATGATATTCTTCTTTGAAAGTTCTTATTGCAGTTTCATACTGTATTATTTCAGTGGATAGTCTGCGTAGTTTTGATGCTTGATAAAGACTTGTGCCTCCAAGCGTGCCCGCCAGTAATAAGGCTATAATGCTGACAACCACAGCCATTTCAATAAGGGTTACACCTTTTTGAGAATTTAGCGTTGATTTGCATAATAATAGCTGTTCCATAACATTGTTATTATACAGGAAAAGGCTTAATAAAGCATTAAAAAGAAATTATGTGTTCTATATCAGGTGTTTAGCTTGCACCATACTGGAGTGTGGTCAGAAGGCTTTTCCTTAGTGCGTGGTTCAAGATATACATCTGAATTTGCCATAATATCAGCCGCTTCGGGAGATAATAGAAGGTGGTCAATACGCATTCCTTTATTTTGCTGCCAAGCACCAGCCCTATAATCCCACCAGCTGAACTGTTCTTTATTATCATTAACCGCACGGTAAGCATCGGTTAGGCCAAGCCCTTCTAAACTGCGGAATTTCTTGCGTTCGTCAATATGATAGCATGTTGTTCCATCTAGTTGTTTAGGGTCATGAACATCTATTGGTGCTGGAGCAACGTTATAATCGCCACCTATAACTAAAATCTCTTCATATTTTAGAAGCCTTTGTGCATGTTTATATAACCTGTCAAAGAATTTCATTTTATATTGGAACTTTTCCGAACCGGGAGTCTGACCGTTTGGTACATAAACAGAAGCAACTCTTATAGCCTTATTATCAAGGGAAATAACGGCCTCAATGTAACGAGCCTGCTCGTCAGAGCTATCTCCGGGTAGTTCTTTGGTGATATCATCAATTGGGAATTTTGATAAAATAGCCACGCCATTATATGTTTTTTGACCATGTACTGCAACATTATAACCGCAATCCTCCACTTCCATATAAGGGAATTTATCAGTCATACACTTTAATTCCTGCAAAAGTAATATGTCAGGTGCTTCATCCCCTCTTAAATACTCAACAAGATGTTCAAGTCTGGTTTTAACTGAGTTTACATTCCATGTAGCTATTTTTACCATTATGAATCCTTGTTCTTAAGTTCTTGAAGTTTTTTATCTTTTTGTTTATCAAACCACCATGTATCAAAACCCAGAGAATATGGAGGGGTGTTTTTTGGTCGGCCAAATTTATTCCAATAAATAACTCGGTGTGTTCTTGAATACCATTGCGGTATTATATAGTAGCTCCATTGCAGTATTCTATCAAGTGCCCTTGTTGCAGTTACTAACTCGTCTTTTGTTTTAGCGGTTGTTATTTTATCGACCATATAGTCAACCGCTTCGTTCTGTATGCCAATATAATTGCGGCTACCTTTAGTACCTGCTGTTGAAGAGTGCCAATAATTTATTTGCTCATTACCTGGAGCAGGCCCTTGAGTAAACCAGCTTACCATTATGTCAAAGTCATATTCATCACGTCTTTTTATGTATTGTGATGAGTCAACGGTGCGAATAGTACTTTCTATCCCTAATTTCTTTAAGCTACGTACAAATGGCGCAACTACCCTTTCAAAAGATGGGGAAACCAATAAAAATTCAATTTCCATTGGCTCTCCTGTATTTGGGTTAATTCGCTTCATGTCTTTTAAAACCCAGCCTTCTTCGTCTAGAATTTTTTGTGCTTTTAGTAGGTTTTCTCGATGCCCTTGTTCATCTTTAGAAAATGGAGGGGTATATTCCTTGGTAAAAACTTCTTCTGGTATCTTGTCTCTAAATTGTTCGAGTAATTTTAATTCCTCATTACTTGGCAGGCCTTTTGCTTCATATTCTGAATTGCCAAAGAAGCTTCGATTTCTTGAGTATGCGCTATAAAATAATTGCTTATTTGCCCACTCAAAATCATATGCATATTGGAGAGCTTCCCTTACTCTTATATTAGAAAAGTCAGAACGACGAGTATTCATAACAAAGCATTGCATGCCTGTTGGCGTTCCGTCTTCCAGCTCTTCTTTTACCATACGACCATCTTCAACTTGTTCAACATTGTAAGCTTTGGCCCATGTTTTTGAGATGTTCTCCCTGCGAAAATCAAATTCTCCTGCTTTTAACGCTTCAACAGCAATAGTTGGATCACGGTAGTAATCAACAGTTATGGTATCGAAGTTATAATAACCGATATTTACAGGCAAATCCTTTGCCCAATAGTCTTTTACTCTTTCGTATGTTATTGAGCGGCCGGCTTCAAAGTTTTTTACTTTATATGCTCCATTACCAAGAGGTGGGTCTAAAGTACCTTTTTCAAATTCATTTTTTGTATAATATTCTTTAGAAATAATTGGTAATTGACCAATTATTACCGGAAGTTCTCTGTTGGATGGGTCTGAAATGGTGAATTTCACTCTTGAGTTATCTATTTTTTCTGCAGACTTGATGTCTTTATAATATGATTTATAATATGGGTGCCCTTTTGTGGTTATTGTTTCAAAAGAAAAGACAACATCGTCTACGGTTATTTTGCTTCCATCGTGCCACCTTGCCTGAGGGCGTAATTTGAAGGTTACCCAATCCCTTTTTTCAGATACTTCTACGGACTCTGCAATCAGGCCGTATTCAGATGCTGTTTCGTCATAAGATTTTTTCATCAATGTATCAAAGGTCATTTCTATCCCAGATGCGGCAACTCCTTTAATGACAAATGGATTGAAACTATCAAACGTTCCTACACTTGCTATTTTCACATCGCCACCTTTCGGGGCTTTGGAGTTAACGTAATCAAAGTGCTTGAAGTTTTTAGGATACTTTAAATCGCCGAAAATTGATATTCCATGTGAAACATCAGGCTTACCAGCGTTACTTACACTGGATATAAATATGACTATAATTGTAATAAAGATGGAGCGTTTTAGCATTTTAGCTTTAAATCATATTAAAATTTCAAAGCTACATAATATTCAGTATTTAATAAAATTGCATAAAAAAATGAAAATTTCGAAATTTTGTTTTTATAAGTGACTATTTTAGCTACTACCTGTTTCTATTTAAGTCCTGATTGTCCATAAGTCTTTGTACAAAAGTTTCATTACTTTGAGGTGGAGTCTTTTTACGAAATATCTCGTTAAATAATTTTTCGTGTATAGCTTCTTTTGTATTAATATCTTTTGTTTTTAAGAAGTCTTCGTTTAATTCTGGTGTTAAGAGTTTGAAATATACATTCGAGTCAATTTCACTCTCAGGGTTCGAATCACTTGAATTGCCTGCATATGTTGTAATGGTGCTTTGGGAGTCATTGCTAGGTAGTGCAAAAAACTCAAGATCGTTGCTATTTTCAGAAGAGTTTGAGTTGGCAGTTAAATATGAAATCATGCTACTGTCGGATTGCTGTGACGTTGTGTCAGCATGAGTGTTTCTAATGCTGGCTAGGTCTATATCCATAGTTAAAGATGAGGCTATGCTTATGTTTGAGAGGTCAAATTCAAGGCGGTCTATGTTTGATGTTTGGTTATAGTTGTGAGTGTGCTCTAATGAAGAGGTTCTTAACGAGTGGTCACTTTGAGAATACTCAAGACCATCGTTAATGTCATGCCTAAAATAGTGCGACCCGCCATATAAATCACTTGAACTGCTATCAGATGTTTCTGATCTAGTTGTTGCTGTCCTAAATGATTGAGCCTGACCTTTTCTATTGTCCATTTGTACTCTTTAATTTTTATGCTTTTGAATTTTTTTAATCATATAGCATAAAAAAAGTTACAAATCAATTCTCCAATTGATTTTTGCTGAGTTGTAACTTAAGAGTCTTGTCTTAGTTGCTGTTTTCTAGGAATTTTACTATATTAGCAATTTTTGCAGGCTTTTTATAGCCACCAAAGCTCATTTTAGTGCCTTTTGCATATTTTCTAGGGCTTTTCAAGAATGCAAAAAGTTCTTCATGAGTCCATGAAACTCCTTTTTCTTTTAAAGCTGAAGAGTATGAGTAGCCATCTTTACCAGCAATTTTTGAGCCAACTATATTTGCTAAATTAGGCCCTACTTTATGTGAACCACCAGTTTCATATGAGTGACATGATGCACATTTTTTTCCAAATTCTTTTTTGCCTTTTTCTAGGTCAGATGCTGCCATTAAAGCAGCTACGTCAATTTTTTCTTCAACAGGCTCAGCTGCAACGGCTGTATTGCTGCTTTCAGCAACTTCAACTTTAAAGCCTCTTTTTTCAGGGTTCTTTACAGGGTGGTATAGACCATCTGCTATCTTTCCGACAAACAATGCTATTAAGCCGGCAACTAATACGGATGCAAGAATTTTATTGTTTTCTAAATCTTTCATTATTACGAACCTAAATTTTTTATATTACTTGCATGCGTATATAAACCCATATGTCGATTTAATCAATAAAAAATCTTGAGGTTGGTATTGTTATCACATTATATTGGTAGCAATTTGTAAAATTTAAGTTTGTGAGTTTATGTAATGAAAGAGTTGTCAGAAGGTATTAAGGTTTCGAATGAATTATATTCTTTAGTTGGGGCTATTTGTGATCAGCGAACAATAAAAGTTGATGATGCCTTTAATAAACTTGTATCTTTGGTAAGAGAGTTTTCAAGTGAAAATAATGAGTTTTTGAAGAGAAGAGATGAACTTCAAGAGGAAATAAACTCTTTCTTCAACAATAGTTCTTCTAATTTGGAAGTTGGTGATGTTGTAGGTAAGTTAAAGGAGATAGGTTATATTGATAGCGATGTATCATCGAAAGATATTGCTTCTTGTGATGGAATAGCCAAGGAGATAAGCCCAATGGCGGCTCCACAGCTTGTTGTTCCCGCTGATAAGGTAAATATGGTGCTTAATGCAGCTAACGCACGTTGGCAAAGTTTGTATAACTCACTTTATGCATCCAACATCATTAATGATAATCTAAAAGGTGAGGAAAGAGAAGCCGAAGTCATAAAATATACAAATGGCTTCCTTGATAAAATAGTTACTTTTGAAAGTCATACCAGTTGGAGTGACATGGTAAGTTTCTATTATAATAATGAGTCTAACTCGTTATATGGTAATACGTTAGATGGTGATTCGCTTGTTCTTGATTCAGATAATTTTATTGGGGTTACTTTAGATGGTGAAAACCTATCATCAATATTGCTAGAGAATAACGGATTAAAAATTGAGATAGTAATCGTAGATAGTAAAATTAAGGATGTAGTTTTGGAATCTGCCATTACGTATATAATAGATTTGGAAGATGCTTCCATTTCAGCCCCTGAGAATAAATATGAAGCTTATAGGATCATAAAAGGTATCAATGATGGTGACCTTGAATGTGAGGTGAGGGGAAAAACTCGTAAAATAAATCAAGATTCAAAATACATTTGTGTAAAAACGCTTGAGGAAAAGGTTTTAAAAAGAAGCTCTTTGGCTTTAGTTAGAGATGTTGGACCGCATATGATAGCTGATACTGATATTATAACAGTTGATGGTGAGGCTATTCCAGAAAAGATACTTGATTGTTTTATAACTAGCTTTATTGGATTTCGTTATCATGTCGCGCCCAAGATGCACGGCAAAGAGGAAGTAAAACATAATGTAAAGCTGTTTGAGCGTGTGAACGAAATTCTAGAGCTTCCAAAGAATGCTAATAAAATCGGCATAATGAATGAAGAGATGCGGACGAATGCACAGCTTGCACAATGTATATTAGAAGCTAAGGATGTCATCTTTTTTACTAATACCGGCTTTCTTGATTATACAGGCAGTTTTATTGACCTGATGATGTATCAAGGAGCAATTGCCCCTTATAGGGAGTTACCTTCGAAACTTTATAAAACATCGTATGAAAAACATAATGTTAATGTTAGCTTAAAATATAAAGTTCCTCAGATTGGCGCAGGGATGTGGGCTGCAATTAAGGATATGAAAGGGCTTCTAAAGAGTAAGGAGGAGCAGGTTAAAGGGCTTACGGATACGGGCTGGTCACCGTCACCTTCTGCTGCCGGAATTCATGCTATGGCATTTCATTTATTTGGAAATGTGAGGGATATGCAGGATGAATATAGGGAAAATATTGTTGAAGTTAATATTGAAGAGCTATTCGATTTCCCTGCTGCCGATTTGGATGATTTGGATAATGATAACAAAATAGAGAATCTTGATTTTGCCATTCACGGACTATTAGCATATGCAGAGCCTTGGGTGAGGCGTTCTATTGGTTGTTCGGGAGTGAAAGAGCTATCTGGAGAGCCGTTGATGGAGGATAGGGCCACTGCAAGAATTAAAGCTGCTTTTGTTAGGAATTGGTTGTTGCATAAGGTTATTTCAAGGGAGGATGTTGAAGATAGTATAGTTCGTATGTCAAAGCTTGTAGATGAGCAAAATATTGATGATGAGGATTATGAAAAATTGGTAAGTGATGCATTGCTAAGTGGAGACTGGAAAGGCATAGAAGAGCCAGTTAAGGCCGTTTATGATGTAGTGTTTAATCCAGACAACTTGCATAGTTCATATGTTGAGCCTTATTTTTATCCGGCAAATCAACGTGAAAATGCTTGAGTATTAAAGTTTACCTGAAGTTGCTTTTTATAGATTGCATTCAATTAAATAGTTATTTATCTTAGTTATGTTATGTAAATATTGAGTTTTATTATGAAAGTTGTTTATTCATTTTTTGTTCTAGCGTTTGTAATAGGTGTGGCTGTTCTAGCTGGTATTGATATTAAAAAAACAGAGCCTGATTATGTTCAGGTATTTACACCTTTAACTATGGAGTCATCAATTTTACCAGTTGATGAAGTGCAAAATGCTGCTGGTAGTTCAAATGATAAAAGCGATATATCCTTGTTGTTAGCGAAAGTTGAATCGGAGTATTCTTCTGATAACAAATCCAAAGCTGTAAGCGAATTAAATGAAGTAATAAATGTGATAAGGAATAAGCAGTCTAAGGAGTTGCAGGAATTTTTACCTAATCATGTGTATGGTTGGACTTTAAGAACTGAGATGATTGAGGGGGAGGTAAAAACATTTCCATTAGATCAGGCCGTTGCATATAGAGAATTCGTAAATGATGATAAATTAATTAATATATCGATAATAATGGGCTCTTTATTGAATAAGGAAATATATGAGCTTGCCACTTTGAGTGATGGAAGTGGAGGAGTGGGTGATTATAATGGCTATGTCACTAAATTCTATCGTTATCCCGAAATCAACAAGCTTGTTATTGCAACGGGACAAAATGCAGTGGTGGCTATAGAAGGATTTAAGCTATCGCACACTGAGGCACTTAAAATTGCAAACTCTGTAGACCTGTCAAAAATATTAAACTATGCAAATAAATAACAACTAAAATCTAAGTAATTAATGATTATTGAGATTTTATAAAAGTTTTGTCTTGTCTATTTGGTAAAAAGATATTAATAAAATACGCTTCCTTTAGGGGCCATAGCTCATCTGGTAGAGCGCAACGCTGGCAGCGTTGAGGTGGTCGGTTCGAGTCCGACTGGCTCCACCATCTTTTAAGCTAGTTATATCAATGTTATATAGCACCTTTTTAACCTTAATTTTCAATTTTGCCGTTGAGCTTGTGTAGTTGTTCATGTAGTACCTCACGAATTATTTTCGTCATAGGTAAGATACGATCTTGTGTATTTCATTATCAATACTGAATTGGATACATTTGAATTAAAGTATTGGGGTATCAAAATCCTTTTAACTTTACATCATTTATGGTACGATTAATATCCTATGATTTACTGAATGGTCACCTTTTAATAATGGGGGATAGAAGTTAGAATGAAATATTCAGATAAAAACGCTATAAATAAAATACTAAAAGAATCTTCGCTTGAAGAGTTACCCGGCAGAGATATGAGTGAAGTAAAATACGCTGCTCCCAAAAGAGGGGGAAGTGACCCAGGTGCCGTGTTTAACGATGGTGAGTCAAATATAATGATTAAAGGTCGTCCGACTGATAACTCTGGCGATCCAAAAGATTGGCCAACAGGTACTAGAATTCCCTCATACAAGCCATTTGAATATGCAAAAGAAGCTTTTTTTGGTGAGTTATATAATGCAATTTTGGGTGATGAACACACACCAAAAACTGATATATACAAAGAAAAAGTTGGAGGTAAAAATAAAGTATATTCTGGTTCTGGATTCATTGATGGCTTTGAGGAATTGAGTTCCCAAAAGGAGTTTGGAGATAATGACAAAATCAGAGTTGATGGCCTTGAAGACGTTTTAATGGCCGGAATATTATTGGGAGATTCCGACTTACATGCAGAAAACATTGGATATGTTCAAAATGGTGATAACTTAACAGCTGTAAAAATTGATCATGGTTTTGCAGGTCAAAAATTAACTAAAGATAATACTCAAGGAAGTGGACAATTCAATGATCCAGCATTTTATGATACTTCAGAAAATGGCAAGTTCAACGAGCTAATTGAAGATTATGGTTTTAAAGCAAGACCAAGAGAAGATGATCCAAATCTATCAGGCTATAAATTTAAACAAGAGGATGTAAATAAAGCAGTAGAAAAAATTGCAGATTTCCCTCAAGAAACATTGGACCAAATTGCCGACAAATATAAAGGAATCATGGGAGAAACTGCAGTAAATTACTACATGGATCAAGTAAAAGATCGGAAGCAAGGCTTCAAGGAAATTTCGGAACAGTTAAAAGAAAAGTCAACATCCCGCGAAGAAGCCAAAGAGGAAGGTAGAACGGAAAATAAAGAAGAGGTTAAAGAGGCTAGAATAGAAGCAAAAGAAGCTACAGAAGCTAAATCTTCAAAATTACCAGCATCGGTAATTGATGAAGCTAGGTCCGTTCGTGAAACAATTCAAAAGAGTGTGTCAGCTAATAAACAGGAACAAGGCTCTAAAGAAGAGCAACCAAATGTTGCAAAAAAAGAAGTGGCAAAAAAAGAAGAAGGTCAGGGCGAACAACAAGGAACTAACTTTTCCAACAAATACGGTAGAGCAACAAGAAGTGATACAAGTTGGATTAAAAGTTAGACTAAGAAACTTTGCTGGCATATAGAGTTGGGAGCACTGAAAGCAAGAGTTCTCTTTTTTAGAAATTTATTATCTATGAACTGTAAAAGTCACAATTTAATCTGACGATTGTTAATTATCGTACACTGAGAATTTAATAAGTCCTATTGTCCGACAATTTGCTAATCTTAGTCAGATTTTTACTCTGAACAAGAGTTTTGTTTTCGAGGAAAGTTTGCATAGGAGTTTTACCGTAACAATGTTTCCCCGAATGAGGTCTTGATTCGTTGTATTGTAAGAGCCATTGATTTACAGTATTATTTTAGCGTGTTTTTAGGCATTGTAATTTTCTCCATGTAGTAGTTGTGTTGTTGAAAATTTTGGAGAAAAAGGCGTGTATTTGCGCAAATAAAGTTCGAAAAAGCCTTATATGTGTTGTGTTTACTATTGATACGCCTTCTTGAAGGCGGATGCTGGCAGCGTTGAGGTGGTCGGTTCGAGTCCGACTGACTCCACCATCTTTTAAGAAGAGAGATTAACGTTTTATTAGAATTTTATGCTAATATATATTGTAACATAATATAACATAACATTTTATGCATAAAATGAAACAAAACAAAGGTTTTACTTTAGTTGAACTTTCTATAGTCATAGTTATTATCGGGCTAATCGTAGCGGGTGTAGTTGGGGGGCAGAGTCTTGTGAGGCAGGCTAAATTACGAGGAGTAATGACAGACCAAAACTCTATTGAAGTTGCATTTAATACATTTAAACTTGAATATGATGCAGTTCCTGGTGACATGAACAATGCTTGGAACTACTGGGGGGCGGCTTGTGGAGGCAACGTTCAGGCTCATTGCAATGGTAATGGCAATGGGGCAATTGACCTTTTTGGAAATAGAGAAGATGACATTGTTTGGCAGCATTTATCATTAGCGAAACTGGATCCAGGAAATTTTACTTATGTTCCAAATGATACTGTTTTAGGTTTAAACATTAAAACTTCTCCCATTAATAATGCTGGCTATTGGATATGGCAAGGATTTGCTACAGCAAATGCAGATTTTTTAATTAGTTTAGGTACTGATAGAACAGATGGCTCTCCTTACTTTAATAGTGGGGCATTAACTCCAACAGAATCTTTCGCTATTGACTCTAAAAAAGATGACGGACGGCCTGGACAAGGTAGGATTCGTACTTTTAAAGATCAGGACAGGTGGGCTTTAGCTACTATTTGTATAGATGAGTCGTATGCTAGTCCAAATTTAGAGAATTCTAACTACATCTTAACTGATAAAACAACATCCTGTAATTTAAGACATATAATGAAATGAACTGATGTATCGTTTTAAAGATGGTAACAACATAGTTTTCTGCATGTATAAATAAATTACTAAGAATG
>Ga0213866_10001142_pt1 | contig 20012 bp, 16 predicted proteins | sample PICome_11_FD_160079 | JGI IMG/M metagenome (GOLD analysis project Ga0213866, IMG submission 160079) | Coastal seawater microbial communities near Pivers Island, North Carolina, United States - PICO284 | ecosystem: Environmental > Aquatic > Marine > Coastal | place: USA: North Carolina...
GCGCAGCAGTGAACCCGCAGTACTACCCGGGCTTCGACGATGCGCTAAAGGCGGACATGAAGCAGGAGACGGTCGAGTTTGTCAGTGAGATTCTTCGCAGCGATTTGAGTGCGATGAATCTGATCGATTCGGATTTTGTGATGGTGAACCGCACGCTCGCCGAGCACTATGGCCTGTCGGGACCGAAGGGCGATGCGTTCGAGCGCGTGCCGTTAACTGGCGCCGAACGCCGTGGGGGGCTGCTGACTCAGGCCAGCGTGTTGCTGATGAACTCCAACGGCGAGGACTCACACCCGATCCGCCGAGCGGTCTGGTTACGCGATCGTCTGCTGGATGACCCGCCGGCCCCGCCCCCGCCGGACGTCCCCGATCTCGATTCGGAGAACCCGGACACCGCGGGCCTGTCACTCAAGCGGCAGCTCGAGCTGCACCGGGAGAAACACTCTTGCGCGGATTGCCACATCGGCATCGATCCTTGGGGCATCCCCCTAGAGAATTACGATGCGGTCGGGCTCTGGCGCGAGGAAGTGACTCGGCGGGTTGGCAAGAAAGCGGTCAAGACGCCTGTCGTTTCGGACACGGAATTACCCGGCGGTCAGAAGGTGATGGATGTCGCTGGCTTGAAGGCTGTGCTCAAGACCGATTTGAAAGATCGATTTGCCCGCGGGCTTGTTCGGTACATGCTTACGTACAGCCTCGGCCGTTCGCTGGATTACACTGATAGCGATTCCGTCGATGACTTGGTGGCGCGGTTTGAGGCGAGCGGCTACCAGCTTGATGAGTTGATAGTCGCGATCACGAAGAGCCAGGCGTTTAATACGAAATAGGAGCTGCGCGATGGCCCGTAAATCATGGCAACTGGATCGCCGGACCTTCCTCAAAGGCGCGGGTGCGAGCCTCGCGTTGCCCTGGCTTGAGTGCATGACGACGGTGAACGCGATGCCCGCTGCAGCGGTTGCGCTCCCTAAGCGGCTGTGTGCCGTGTACATCCCCTTCGGCGTCAGCCTGCCCAAGGCCGATAGCGATTTCGGGAAGTGGAGCTGGTTCCCGACCGGCGAGGGCAAGGACTTTAAGTTTGGCGAGTCGCTCAACTGCCTGGACCCAATGCGCGACAAGCTGACGGTGATCGGCGGGCTCTCGCACCCCAACGGCCGGAAGATGGGCGGGCACGACACCGGTGACACCTTCCTCACCGCCGCCCACCTCGCCAGCGGGCACCTGACCAACAGCATCTCGATCGACCAGGTCGCGGCGATGCACCACGGCACCCAGACGCGGTACAGTTCGCTGACACTGTCCAGCGACGGCGGGGTGGGTGAGCCGACGCGTGCGACGACGCTCGCTTTCTCGAAAGAGGGGCGGCCGATTCCCGCGCAGAATAAACCGATGCAGATCTACGCCCGGCTGTTCGGCGTCGAGACATCCACCGATGCCAAGCTCGCGCGCCAACAATTGGCAAACTCCGCGAACATGCTCGATCGCGTGCTGGACCACAGTAAAGCGATCGAGCGTCGCCTGGGCAAGCACGATCAACAGAAGCTCGAGGAGTACCTCGACTCGGTCCGAGCCGTAGAGAAGCAGGCCGACCGCGCCCAGGCCTGGCTGGATGTGCCTAAGCCCAAGGTCGACCCCGAGACGCTCAAGCTCAACTCGACACCCGAGGAGCCCATCGACTACCTCAACACGATGTTCGACCTGATGGCGCTGGCGTTTCAGACGGACTCGACGCGCGTCGCGACATATATGGTCGGCCAGGTCGCCGGTGCAACCACGATCGCCAACGCCTTCCCCGCAGCGATCGGGCTCAAGGGCAACTGGCACGGCCTGGCGCACGGCGCGGGCAAAGGCAAGGGTGCGGAAGACATGGGTCGCTTCGACCAGTTCCTCGCCCAGCAATTCGCCCGGTTCCTGCAAAAGATGGACGCGATGTCCGAGGGCGAAGACTCGGTGCTGGACCGCACCGCGATCCTGTTCGGCTCGAGCAACAGCAATACACACCGCAATATGAATTACCCGCTGATCCTTGCCGGCGGTAACAAGCTCGGCTTCAAACACGGGCAGTACTTGAAGTTCGGCAGCGAGACGCCGCTGTCCAACCTATTCGTGTCGATGCTCAACCGGGTCGACGCACCGACCAAATCGTTTGTGGACAGCACCGGCGAGCTCGAGGGGATCGCGGTCTAGCCCTATCCTCAGCCGGCCGACGGTGTTAGTCTGTAGTGCAGACCACTAGGGGCAAACTATGTCTGACAACGTTCATCTGATCGACCACCCACTTGTCGGGCACCTGCAGACGGAGATGCGCAGCCTAGATACGCAGACCGACCGCTTCCGCTCAATCGTTGAGAAGCTCGGCGCGATCCTGGCCTACGAAGCGCTGCGTGGTGCGCCGGGCAAGCCGCACACCGTGAACACGCCCATCGAGCCTTATGAAGGGGTTCAGTTGGCGGGGCCGATCACCATGGTGCCGATCCTCCGCGCGGGGATGGGGCCTGCGGCGGGGATGGCCCGGCTGGTCCCCGGATCGCAGGTCGGACACATCGGCATGTTCCGTGACGAGAAGTCGCTGACACCCGTGAGCTACTACGTCAAGCTGCCGGCAGACATCGCCAAGGGTGTCGTCCTGTTGGTCGACCCGATGCTCGCGACCGGTGGCAGCGCATCGGCGGCCGCGCATGTGTTGAAGCAAAAGGGATGTGAAGACATCCGCTTCACCTGCCTGGTCGCCGCGCCAGAAGGGATCGAGCGGTTCCACGCGGACCACCCGGATGTGCCGGTCACGACCTGCGCGATCGACCGCCAGCTCAATGAGAAGGGCTACATCGTCCCCGGCCTGGGCGACGCGGGCGACCGAATTTTCGGCACGGTGGACTGACGCCACGAAGACCGAATAACTTCCAAATCATGTCGCCCGCGATTTGTGTATCTAAGTTGGACCTTAATCGCTGTGTGCGATCAAACGATACGACCCTCATGACCGGATTTCCCCCTCCGGCGGAGTCGTCGTATGCATGCACCTAAGCCCTCGTTATTGAATAAGCCCGCCACCCATGGTCTGATCACCGGCGCGATCCTTATGCTCGTGGTTCTGGCACTAGGCGGCTGCTCCAGCCGGGTCACCGCGGGGCATGGCCAGGCCGATGGCTTCCAGGCCAAATGGGACAAGCTCGTGGTCGAGGTCGCCGCTTTCGAAAGCAAGCAGCCCGCGGGCATCGCCGTCTCGCAGACCGGCCGGGTGTTCGTGACCTTCCCCTGGTGGAATGATCGGCCCGAGCCCTCCGTCGCAGAACTCATGCCCGACGGCACGCTCAAGGCATTCCCCTCGCCTTATTGGAACGATTGGGACGGCAAGTCCGGACCCTCGGCGCTGCGCGGCTTTGTCTGCGCACAGGCGATGTACGTCGACAAGAACGACTTCCTCTGGGTCCTCGACGCGGGAAACCCTGGCGTCGACGGGCGGATCGTCACCGCCGGTCCCAAGCTCTTCAAGATCAACCTGGCCGACGACACGATCGCGCAGGTCTTCTACTTCGATCACAAGCGTGACTTCACGCGCACCAGCTACCTGAGCGACTTCCGTGTCGACAGCACCCGTCAGACGGCCTACATCGCCGACTCGGCGCGCGGCACGATCTACGTCGTCGACCTCAAGACGCGGCAGACCCGCCACGTCTTGCTCGGCGACCCGACGACCACGGCCGACGCCGACGTCATCGCACGCGTCGGCTCGACGGAGTGGCGGAAGTTCACCGGCGTGGTTCCGCAGGTCAATGTCTCCGGCCTCGAGCTCTCGCAGGACGGCGACTGGCTGTATTACCACACGCTATCCGGCCGCCGCATCTACCGAGTGCCGACCGGCGTGCTTCGTGATGCCCGGACGACGGAAACCCAGCGTTCCGCAGCCATCGAAGACCTTGGCCCAACGGGCTCGGTGATCGACGGCATGTGGTTGGACCGGGACGACAACCTTTACCTTGCCGCGATCGAGCGCGACGCGATCATCGTGCGTCGGCCCAGCGGCAGGATCGAGACCTTCGTCGCCGACCCGCGCCTCAAGTGGCCGGACTCGTTGTCGATGGGCCCCGACGGCTACTTGTACTTCACGACTTCGATGCGTCACCTGCGTCAGCCCTACCGGCTGTCGGACCAGGTGGACGAGCCGTATTTTGTAATGAAGACCTCGCCTGACCTAGTCGCGCGTGCGAACGTGACGCGCCAGATCGCGGATGAGAAGCAACAGGAAGCGGCGTGGTACGCCAGTCAGGCCAGCGAGGCCCGCCGCTTGGCGAAGATCGCGGAGCAGCAGGCCGAACTTGAGCGACGCGAAGCCCAGGCCCGCGCGGATCTGGCCAAGTTCGCCGACCGCGATGCGCAGGCTTCTGCTCATCGGCACGAGATGACGGTCGTGAAGATCGAAGAGGCCGCCGAGCAGCAGGCACAGGCCGCCGACCAGGCTGCGGTGCTCGCGAAGACCGCCAGCAAGCAGGCCACCGCCGCCGAGACCGCCGCGCAGGAGGCACGCAAGGCCGCGGAGATCGCCCGTCGCATGGCGGAGCGGGCCGCGAAGAAGGCCGAGGCGATGCGCCTGGCACAACTCGATGCCGATCGCGGCGCGGCACAGGCCCACCAGGCGAAGCGTCAGCACGAAGCGGCGATCGCAGAGGCAAAGAAAGCACAAGAGGCCGCCGCACTTGCCCAGGCTGTTGCAGAATCGTTGCACAGCCAGGCGGTCAAGGCCGTGGAACTGGCCGAGCAAGCCGAGCAGATCGCGGCCCGTGAGAAGCAGGCCGCCGAGCATCTTCAAACCCGCGCTTCAGAAGCACGCAGCGCCGCGGCCTTGGCCGAGAACCTTGCCAATGACGCGGAGTTCGCCGAGATCAACCGCCAGGACAAGCCAATCACCGGAACGGCAGACGTCCCAACGACGACCGACTAAGTTTCGGGTCGTCACTTAATAACGCAGAGGAAGCGCTGGTCTGCTTCGGTGGGCCGGCGTTTTTCATTGCGCTGCCCGCACCGTTATCATCGCGTCCATGAGCGATACCGCCCCTGATAACCGCCCCGACCACGTGACCCTCCCGCTACGAGTGCGCTACGCCGAGTGTGACCCGATGCAGATCGCCCACCACGCGTCGTACCCCGTTTGGATGGAAATGGGGCGGACCGAGTTGCTCCGGGCTCAAGGCGCCAACTACCGCGAGTGCGAAGCTAACGGCATCTACTTTGCCGTTGCTCGGCTGAACATCCGTTACAAGAAACCCGCCAAGTACGACGACGAACTGCAGCTCCTGGTCGTCGGCCTGCCTTGTGCGGGCGTCAAGGTCGAGCACCGCTACGAGCTGCGTCGGGGCGATGAATTGCTGATGACCGCGGAGACGACGATCGTCTGCATCACCGACGAGGGCAGGGCGGTGCCGGTGCCCAAGGGCCTGCTGCCCTAGTCGCTGTTTCCCATTGCGGGGTACACGTATCGATTGTGCGGGGCCGATCCGGCCATTGTGCTGTCTTATGGCTGTGCCCGCCTAAGTCGCCCTCTGATCGAGCCGAAAGCCTTTACGTCGACCGTGATTCTTCACGTGCTCGGCGGGCCGGTGTTTCTGCCGGCTGGAGGCAGACGGATGCCGGGCTCGGCTCTTTGGTTCATTGGTGTATTGCTGGCGTTGCCGACCGCGTGGTTCGTGGGCCGGGCTTGTGCACGTATCAAAGATCCGCTCCGGCGTGGCTGCGTGATCGGCGCGGGCTTCCTGCTGCTGCTTGGATGGTCGGCCCTGATCCGGCATCCCGCGGTCGCGGTCCAACTGATCCCGCTCGCCGCCTTAGCAAGGCTTGAAGGCATCGGTGCGGCACCGCTTTTCATCTTCGTTATCGGCGTGGGCTGGTACATGGCCACGCACACCCGTCAACGTGCTGTGATGATCTTTGGCATGTGTCTGGGCGCGGGGTACTTCGTGCAGGGCGGTATGTGGATGATGCGCCCGACCCCGACCAACGCGTTTGATGAACGCTCGCACTGGCTGGTCGTTTCGCAGACCCAGGACTATTCTTGCGTGCCCGCCGCATCGGCGACCGCGATCCGTTTGCTCGGCTTGCGAACCACTGAGGCGGAGATGGCCCAGCTCACCGAGACGCGTGAGGGCTCTGGCGCGACGCTCCTGCGTGCCCTCAACGGCCTGAACACGAGGCTAAAGCACACCGGGATCGAGCCGCGCCTGCTTGAGCCGGACTACGAGGCGCTGATGCGGATCGAGCCGCCGATGCTGACGCCCGTCCAGTACGAGGCTGCTCGGCTGCACATGGTGACCGTCATCGAGGTCCGGCCGCACCTGATCGTCATCGCCGACCCGCAGGCCGGCGTGGAATTCATGTCGCGTCATCAGTTCCTGGAGATCTACCGCGGGCAGGTCATTGCCTTTGATGGCGATGCCGACCGCGCGACCACGGGGGATGTGCTCGAGCAGAACACCTACGTGATCGACCCCGACCTGGCGACGCAGGCCCGGCATTAAACATCCCATAGCACGGCAGCACGCCCGACTCCGCGAGCGCGGATACAGTATGCAAAGCGATCGATCCGATCCGATCCGACCGAGCCGACCCCGGAGCCCAGCCATGATCATCGTGATGCGAGCCGAAGCGACCAACGAACAGGTCCAGCATGTTGCGGGCCTCGTTGCTGAAGCCGGCCTGAAAGCCCAGCCGATCCAGGGCACGGACCTCGTGGTTGTCGCGGTTATCGGTGACGACCGGCTTAAGGACTCGAGCAAGTTTGAGCAGGTGCCGGGCGTCGACCGGATCATGCGAGTCCTCTCGCCCTACAAGATGGCTGCGGTAGAGACCACCGCCGGCCAGCGCACTGAGGTCCGCATCGGGGAGGGCGACGGCTGCGTCTTTGGCGGCAAGAACATCCCCGTGATCGCCGGGCCCTGCAGCGTTGAGGGCGAGGACAAGATCATCGAGATCGCCAAGCAGGTGAAGGCCGCCGGTGCTCACGCGTTGCGTGGCGGGGCGTTCAAGCCACGCACGAACCCTTACGCGTTCCAGGGCCACGGCGAGGACGGCCTGAAGATGCTCGCCGCCGCACGCGACGTGACAGGGCTGCCGATTGTGACTGAGGTGTTGACGCCTGCGGACGTTGAACTCGTTGCGAAGTACGCCGACTGTCTTCAGATCGGCACGCGTAACGCGCAGAACTTCAAGCTGCTCGAGGCGGTTGGCGAGGTAGGCAAGCCGGTGCTCTTTAAGCGCGGCATGTCGATGACGATGGACGAGTACCTGCAGGCGGCGGACTACATTCTCGCGGCGGGCAACCCGAACGTGATCCTGTGCGAGCGTGGCATCCGGACGTTCGAAGACCACACGCGCAACACGCTCCCGCTTGCATCCGTGCCCGAACTCAAGCGGCGCAGCCACCTGCCGATCGTCGTTGACCCCAGCCACGGCACGGGGCACGCCTACCTCGTGCCGGACATGTCACGTGCCGCGGTCGCCGCCGGATGCGACGGTTTGGCGATCGAGGCGCACCAGGACCCAAGCCATGCGATGACCGACGGCGCCCAGTCGATCACGCCGGCGGTACTGACCGAGTTGATGGCCTCGTTGGCCCGTGTGGCCGAGGCGGTCGACCGGACCTGCCTGCCGCTCGCCGCGGTCTGATCCTTCCGGTTGCAAAAACTTTGCAACCCACCCGCATCGACACGCGTATCATTCCTTGACCAAGGTGTGTGCGTGATGATTCAGACAACCGACCTACGTGTGGACTACGACGGATTCACCGCGGTCCACGATCTATCCCTCGACATCCCCGCCGGCCAGGTCTTTGGGCTCATCGGCCCCAACGGCGCGGGCAAGACCTCCACCATCCGTGCCCTCGCGACGCTTCAGCAGCCGACCTACGGCGAGGTCCGCGTCGGCGGATTCGATGTCGCGGAGCAGCCCGACATGGTCCACAGCATCCTCGGCTACATGCCCGACCTCGCGCCGGTCCACGACGACCTGAAGGTCTGGGAGATACTCGATATGTTCGCGGCCTCGCACTTTGTAGACCGACGCGAGCGTCGCCGCCGGATCGATACGTGCCTGGACATGGTCGACATGGGCGCGAAGCGCAATGACAAGGGGAAAACCCTCTCGCGTGGCATGATGCAGCGGGTGATCCTGGCCAAAACACTGGTCCACGACCCGAAGGTGATGCTGTTGGACGAGCCGGCCAGCGGCGTGGACCCGGTCGCACGAATTGAGTTCCGGCGTATCTTGCGCCGCGCCGCGGAGCAGGGCTGTAGCGTTCTCGTCTCCTCGCACATCCTCACCGAACTGGCAGACATGTGCGACGCGATCGGCATCATGCGCGAGGGGCGGATGGTGGTTTCGGGGCGGATCGACGACATCGTCCAACAGATGCAGCCCAAACGCGTTGTCGAAATCGATTGCCCCGGTGGGGCCGCGGCCGCGGCGGCACAACTTGCAGGACGTCCCGGCGTTCTCGAAGCAACCAGCGAAGGCGACACAGTGTCCGTTCAATTCGAAGGCGATCAGAACGAGTTATCCCGTCTGCTGACCTACCTCGTTGGCGGCGGGGTCACGGTCACGCGGTTCGTTGAGAAGCGTTTCGATGTCGAAGACATCATGCTTGAACTCGAGGGGGTCGCGGTATGAATGTGCTCAGCCTCTGGGAAAACCCGCTGGTGATGCGTGGTATCCGAACCCGATTGCGCTTGCCCATGATGGCCAGTTGGGGGCTGGTCACGGTTGTTGCATCGACGTTTCTTTATCTGGCGGTGTCGGGTAACGCGATGAAGTTCGGGAACACGACCGCCCAGGAGGCGGCGCGTGAGGCGATCTTGCCGTTGCTCATCATGCAGGGGCTGATCCTGATGGTGCTGGGTACGGGTGCCGTGGCCGGCGGCATGGCGCGCGAACGCACGTATCGGTTGCTCGATTACCAGCGGCTCACGCCGATGAGCCCCAGCGCAAAGATCATCGGCCTGCTGATGGGCCTGCCGATCCGCGAGTACTTTATGTTTGCGGTCTCGCTGCCTTTCGTCTTTTACGCCGCATGGAAGGGCGGGCTGTCTTTCATCGTGTTGTTGCAGTTCTATCTGGTCTTCATCACGTCCGCGATCGTTTACCACATGACCGGCCTGGCGGCGGGCATGATTGTCAATAAGCCCTGGCAGGCCGGCACGGTATCGCAAGGTCTGGTGGTGGTGCTGTATCTGTTGTTGCCCCAGGCATCAAAATTCGGTTTCACCTTTTTTGAGTATCTCACCGCCCGACCGGTGTTCTATGGTTTGGTCAATCAATATCTATTGCCCGATGGGTTGCTCGGGATGGTTGAAGGCGCATTGGCCGAGTCGAAGTACGACATCGTCGCGTTCTTTGGACTCAGGATTTCGCCTGTCATTTTCTCCCTGGCGGTACAGGGCGGCGCGTTGATATCGTTGTTTGTGATTGTGCACCGCAAGTGGCAGAGCGAATCCCGGCTTGCGTTCTCCAAGACGTTCGCGTTGGTTTTCTTTGCTGGGGCGCAGCTATTTCTGGTGGGGAGCGTCCAGCCCTTGCTGAAAGATGACCAGCTCTTTGCGCAACTCGCAGCCTCTTATGGCTCATTCGATCCGGTCAGCAACCCAGACCGCGCGATCGTCTTCGCGATTCTGCTGGTCAATCTGTTGGTGTCAGGCTGCGCGGCGATCCTCACGTTGTACCTCTGCACACCCAGTTGGTATCAATCCATCGCAGGGTTGCGTCGAGTGATCCGGCGGGGTGGGCGGTACCTTCGGTGGGATGACGACACGGCATCGAGCCTGCCGATCGCGATCGCGTGCATCTTGATGAGTGCCTTGGGCTTTGTTGCGGTGTACCAGGCCGCCAATTCTGCAGGCCGGATCGATGTAAGCAATTCGGCCTTTGAAATCCTTCTGCCGCTATTGTTCTTCGCGGCGGTTCTGCTGACGAAGCAGCAGGTAATTGAGCAGTTTAATGAGCGAATTTTCGTGATGTCACTGTTCGTGTTTTGGCTGATCCCTTTTCTCGCAATGATCATCATTGCCACGGTAGCGAATCAATGGATCATTGCCTTGTACGTCGCGGTGACGCTCCCGCTGGTTGGGATGTATTTCGCGGTGAGCCTGCTGATGAGCGACCCTTCTGCGCCGATGGATTCTGAGATAGTTCCTCACGCCCTGGCCGGTCACGCCACGGTGCTCGCGGTGCTTTCGCTGGTGATCTATGGACTGGTCGCGTTGGCGTTGCTCGTTCGTGCTCGGCGTCGATGGGCGAGGATCCGCCAGATCGCAGGTGCACCTGAGGGGCAGGCAACGGTTGATACGGTTATTGACGATGTGCCAGCCGACGCCATCCCCGCCCCGGTCTACGTTCAATCGAACGACCCGCCTAGCCCGCGGTGAGCAGATCGGCGATCCCTGCGCAGCCCAGCAGCATGCTGATGACGCCGTTGACGGTGAAGAACGCCATATGGAGTTGCTTGGTGCGCCCGCCCCAGACCAGAGCGTGTTCGAGGATGAGTAAGGCGCACGTCAACCCTGCCGCGATCATGAACAGCAAGCCGAGTTGGCTGGAGATGATTGCGACGCCGATGAGGGCCGCGGCAGAAATAATGTGCAGCAGCCGACTGATCCACAGCGCGTTGTTGACGCCCAGACGTGACGGGACCGAGTGAAGCCCCAGTTCGCGATCGACCTCGGTGTCCTGCAATGCGTAAAGCACATCGAAGCCCGCGACCCAGCACAGGACCATCAGCGCGATCAGCCACACCGTCGGCGTGCCGAGGTAGCCCGGCTCAATCGCGAGCGCGGCTGCAACGGGGCTGATCGCCAGTGCGAAGCCCAGCACGGCGTGGCAGAGCCAAGTGAACCGCTTGGTGTAGCTGTACCCGCCGAGGACGATGACCACCAGCGGGCTTAGGGCCAGAGGCCAGAAGTTGGCGTAGAACACAAGAAAGCCCGCGGTCATCAAAATGAATATCCCCGCGCTGCCCGCCACAATATTGAGCATCATCCGTCGGTCGACACGCCCGCTCGGCACGGCGCGCGATTGGGTCCGCGCGTTGAGTTGGTCGATCGACGCGTCCGCCCACCGGTTAAACGCCATCGCGAACGTACGTGCGGTCGCCATACACAGCAGGATCAAGCCGAATTCGCCCCAATTCGGCGAGCGCTCGGCCCAGCCAGCAGCGAGAAACGTCGCCAGCAACGCGAACGGCAGGGCGAAGACCGTGTGGCTGAGTTTGATATCACGCGCGACATCAAGCAGTTGGCGCGTGATCGACGGGTGATCGGTGGCTGCGGTCGTCATCTGGCAGAGAGTGTACCGCTAGTGTTTGCCACGCGCGGTCAGGACCTTCTCGCTCCAGCGGATCTTCAAATCGTGTTCGATATCGACCAGATCCAGGACCCGGCCCACCACGAAGTCAACCAGGTCGCCGATCGTCTCAGGAAGCATGTAGAAGCCCGGTTGCGCGGGGCACACAATCGCACCCGCTTCCGTGACCGTCTGCATGTTGCGGATGTCGATCAGCGACAGCGGCATCTCGCGGTGGACGAGCACGAGCTTGCGTCGTTCCTTAAGCGTGACATGAGCGGCGCGGTGCACCAGATTTTGGCCGGCCCCCGACGCGATCGCGCCCAGCGAGTTCGAGGAGCAGGGGATCACAATCATCCCGTCGTGCTTGAACGAGCCCGAGGCGACCGTCGCGCCGACGTCCCGGAAGTTGTGCAGGATCAGGTTTTCGGACTTGTCGCTCTCGTCGTCCAGCCCGGCTAACGACGCGAGGCCCGATGGCGTCAGCCCCTCCAGCCCGAGTTCGTCGTGCAGCAACCGCTGCCCCAATGGCGAGACGACCAGATGCGTCTCGATCCCCGCGGCAACCACCAGTTGCAAGAGGCGGTGGGCGTACAAGGCGCCGCTGGCCCCGGTGATGGCGATGACGAGTCTGCGGTTGGTCGGGTCTTGATCCATGAGCGTCTCCGTTCACCAACAGTCTAGGCGCAATTCACGCTAATCGGCTTTCTTTCGACGGACGGTTTCGCGGGTGATCACCAGGGCGTCATCCTGGACTTCGAGCCCGACCAGTCGGCCGTCGCGTACGCCATCCTCGGAAGGGTCAATCGGTAGCTCGATCGGACCGATCGGGGTGCCCTGCATCAGGTCGAGCATGATGCCCTTCTCGTCGGCGCGAGAGGCGACCAGGTCGATCGCCGTCTTGGTCGGCAGGGGGAGTCGGCCCGCAGTTGCGTCCTTAAGCTGGCTGACAACTGTGCCGTGGCTGCTGACTTCGATCGCGAAGCTCATCGCGATGACCTGCTTCATCTCACCCTTTTTGATGTCGCAACTGATCCGGAGGAGCCCGTCCCCTGGCGAGTCGACCATCGCGCCCTTGACCGATTTGGGCATCTTGATCCCGACGTCTTCGAGAAGCATGGTGCCTTCCTCGGCAATCCAGACGTTCAGGTCTTCGTACGCGATCTCGATTGTGTTGCGATGGCCGAACAAGTCGTCCTGCGTGACCGGGGTCTTCTCCCCCGGGTCGCTCCATTCGGTGAGCAGTCGGTTGCGCAGGGACTCGCTGACAGCCTCTCGCTGCTGCGTCGACATGGCGTTGATGCGTTCTTGCTGCTGGGTCCAGTAGGCGGGCTTGCCTTGCCAGCCGAGGTAGCCGATGAGCGCGGCGATGCAGAGCAGGACGAAGACGCCCGCGAAGGCCAGTCCGAGCACGCGCACACCTCGGCTCCGTTTGGCCGCGCTCTCACTGCTCATCGCTTGGCCTCGTGCAACGCCTGCGCGGCGTCTGCCAGGCGCTGGTGCAGGATCTCGTGATCATCAACCGCGGACAGCGCCGCCTCGAGGGACTGGAGGTGTTCGGGCGTGCCTACGGTCGCATCGATGGCGGCGAGCGCGGCGTTGCCCAGTGCCTCGCTGGCCTGCATGAACCAGTGTGCGGGCGTTGGCGGGGCGGTGGCGATCGGGTCGGTCCAATTGCCGATCCAGTCGGCCTTGGGCGCGGGAAGCTCGACACGTAGCGCGGGCTGGGCGAAGCTGGTGACCTGCCAGTTCGTATCGCCAGGCTCGTTGTCGGCGTAGAGCACTTCGATCGGGCGCTGCTTGTCGCGAACGAATCGGTCCAACGCCGCCGCGTCCCCAGCGGTGTAGGGCCAGGTTAAGACGATGCAGCCCGACTCGATCTCGGCAAAGTAATCTTCGGTATCGCCCTTGCGTTCGGGCGTGCCCAGCAGGATGGGGCCGTCCAGGGCCGCCTGGCGTTTCTGCCGGCGTGCTTCCTGAAGGGGCAGCAAGACCCGCTGATACATGACCCAGTCGGACTGGTCGCGTGCCTGGCCCAATGCCTTGACGCAGAGCGACTCGCATCGCGCGTAGTCGAGTTCGGCCAAGGCCTGGCTTGCGGTTTCCATCTGGTCGTCAAGGGTCGCGGTCATGCAAGCATTCTAGCAGGCCCAGTGCTTACAGCCTCGGCACGACCAGAAGGATGGCCGGCAACACGACGCAGATAAAGATGATGGTGTTCACAATCCAGACACTGCCTGCCATCCGTGCGTCCAGGTGGAAGAGGTTGGACACGATGACGGTCTGGATCGCGCAGGGCATGAACGCGATCAGGATGAAGCACTGTTCGAGCAGAGGCGGCGGCGGGGCGGTGCCGAGGTTGCGTGCGATGAGCAGCAGACCCAGTGTCAGCGCCGGGGTCGCGATGAACTTGACGCCCGCCAGCAGCGCATGGGACTTGAGGTGCGGGCGCAGGTGATTGAAGTGCAGCCGCATGCCGATGCCGAAGTAGGCGGTGGCCGAGCCGGCGAAGATGAGCACCTTGAGAATGTACCAATCGAATATGACGGTTGGCACAGGGACGCGCAGGTAAGCCAGTGTGATGCCTGCGGCGGCGGCATAAAACAGCATCGCCTTCCAGTCAACAAAACTCTTGTAGATGATGTGCCTCAGCGAGATGCCGTCTTTCCCATCGCCTGCGAAATGCTGGACCATGGGGAAGAGGAAAACAACCACAGCCATCGACATCGTCATCACGATCAGCATGCCATAGGCCAAGGCGCTGATCGAAAGTGCGTCGATCTGTTCCTGGCCCGCGGCACTTTGTTGTCGCAGTAGTTCCCCGGCAGGCAGGATCGCGTAGGCGAGGAAGGCGCCAAGCGCGAAGCCGGAGTTGCGTAGTCCAGCTGCTAACGCGAGCACGCCGACCTGGTTGCGCTTGAGCTTGATCGCCTTGGCCAGCGGGATGATCAGGAACGCGGGAATGATGACTAGCAGCGGCTCAATCGCGAGTACCCAGAGGTTGGCGATCTTTGGCTCAAGGTTCCATAGCGCAAAGAAACCGGCAGTGCTCCACAGGACCACGATCGTAAACCAATGGACCTTTCGGCTGGTGTCCTCGTGCATCCAGCCGCGCTCACGCGAGAGGTAGCCGGCAAGGATCGACAGCGCACTGACGATGGCAAGTGCGAAGAACTCGAGGGTGCGGGCGTCCATCTAAAGCGTGTCCGGGAGGGCAAGGCTCCTGCGGAGCCGGTAGTGATAGAGGACATGCGGCTCGGCAGGAGCCTCGCCCTCCCATCAAATCAAGATCATTCAAGCCAACGCGCGGGGCTGACTGTCGTCAGAAACGAACGCCGCGTAGATCGCCTGCACTGCTTTCTCGAAGTCCTGGACATCCGTGCCGACGATGATGTTCATCTCGCTGGAGCCCTGGTCGATCATGCGGATGTTCACGCCCGCCTCGCCCAGCGCGCTGAACAGCTTGGCCGAGGTACCGGTCTGCTTGGCCATGCCCCGGCCCACCGTCGCGATGAGCGCGAGGTTGCTGTCCATCTCGATCTTGTCCGGCTTCACTGCGGTGTGCAGGGCGGCGAGGATGTCGTCCAGCTTGCCTTCCAGGGCCTTGTCCTCGATGACGACGCTGAGCGTGTCGATGCCCGAGGGGATGTGCTCGAAACTGACGCCAAAGTCCGCGAGCACGCCGAGCACACGCTTGCCGAAGCCGATCTCGCTGTTCATCATCGCCTTCTCGATCTGGATGATCGTGAAGTCCTTTCGGCCGGCGATGCCGGTGATCTGGTAGGACTGCTTGGCGCTGGGGTGGGAGTTGCGCACGATGAGCGTGCCGGGGTGCTCCGGGTCGTTGGTGTTGCGGATGTTGACGGGGATGCTGGCCTGCCGGACGGGGAAGACTGCTTCGTCGTGCAGGACGCTGGCGCCGGAGTACGACAATTCTCGCAACTCGCGATAGGTCACGGTCTCGATGGTGAATGCCCCGGGCACGATGCGCGGGTCGGTGATGAGCAGGCCGTGCACATCGGTCCAGTTCTCATAGACCTCGGCGCTGACGCCTCGCGCGACGATCGCGCCGGTGACGTCCGAGCCACCTCGGCTGAAAGTCTTGACGTTGCCGTCTGCCCCGAGCCCGAAGAAACCCGGGATGACCGCGCGCTCGACATCGCCAAGGCGCTGAGCAATCGTGGCGTAGGTCTTCTCGTCATCGAGCCGGCCGTCTTTACCGAAGAAGATCAGTTCGGTCGGGTCGACGAAATCGCACCCAAGCAGTTCCGCGATGATCCGCCCGTTGATCGCTTCGCCCCGGCTGGCTGCGTAGTCGGCGGGGAGGCCACGCTTGCCGTGGTCGGCGATGGTCGCCTCGGCCTCAGCGAGGACCGGGTCCAGGTCCAGGCTCAGCCCAAGTTCGCTTACGATCCCGCGGAACCGCTCGCAGATCGGGTCCCACGCGTCGTCGAACTTCAGCCCCTTACTCGCCAGGTCGTGGCAGAGGTACAGGAGGTCGGTGACCTTGGTGTCCTTGGCTTCACGCTTGCCGGGCGCAGAGGGGACCACGAACCGGCGGTCGGCGTCGGCCTGGACGATGCCCTGCATCTTCCGGATCTGGGGGGCACTGGCGAGAGAGGTCCCGCCGAACTTGGCGACTTTCGTGGGCATGGCGTGATTGGGCAGGGGTTTACAAGGGAAACCGAACCACACAAGATACCGCATGGCACCGGCCCCCGCAGGCCGTGAGATTGACGAATCGCCCCAAATCACTAGAATCTGTCCCTCTCCCCGGCGGCGTTATAGCCCGCGAAACGGACGAGACTTGTGTTAACCAACGGCTCACAACCCGGCAGCGACGCCGGCGTTGAAGGCCGTTTCCCTTGTTACCCCTCCTGATCACCCGCAAAAAGGACACGCGCGATCATGGCCACCAAATCCAAGAAGAAGTCGACCAAGAAAACCGCCCGTGCACCCAAGATGGTGTACTACTTCGGCAAGACCAAAACCGACGGCAACGCTACCCAGAAGGAGCTGATCGGCGGCAAGGGCGCGAACCTCGCCGACATGACCAGCATCGGCCTGCCCGTCCCCGCAGGCTTCACCTGCACCACCGAGTGCTGCGACCAGTACTACAAGCAGGGTCGCAAGCTGCCCAAGGGCCTGATGGACCAGGTCCACACCGCGGTCAAGCTCTTGGAAAAAGAGAACGGCAAGAAGTTCGGCTCGAACACCGACCCGCTGCTCGTCTCCGTCCGCTCCGGTGCCGCACAGTCGATGCCCGGCATGATGGACACCGTCCTGAACCTCGGCCTCAACGACCAGTCCGTCGTCGGCTTGGCCAACGCGACCGGCAACGAGCGCTTCGCGTACGACGCCTACCGCCGCCTGCTGAACATGTACGGCGACGTCGTCATGGGTGTCGATCACCACGCCTTCGAGGCCGAGTTCGACAAGATCAAGAAGGCCCAGGGCGTGCACTCGGACACCGACGTCGATGCGGCGGGCCTGATCAAGCTCTGCGAGGCCTACAAGAAGGTCATCAAGACCCACGCCGGCCAGCCCTTCCCGCAGGACGCGATGAAGCAGCTTGAGCTGGGTATCACCGCGGTCTTCAAGTCGTGGATGGTCCCGCGTGCGATCCGCTACCGCCAGATCAACGAGATGGTCGGCCTCAAGGGCACGGCCGTGAACGTCCAGACCATGGTCTACGGCAACATGGGTGAGGACTGCGGCACGGGCGTCGCGTTTACCCGCAACCCCTCGACCGGTGCCAACAAGTTCTACGGTGAGTTCCTGGTCAACGCCCAGGGCGAAGACGTCGTCGCCGGCATCCGCACCCCGATCCCTTGTGAAGAGATGCACAAGTGGAAGGCCCCCAACGACAAGACCATCGGCAAGCGCCTGCACAGCGAGCTGATGAAGATGAAGAAGACCCTCGAGAAGCACTACAGGGATGTCCAGGACATCGAGTTCACCTTCGAGAAGGGCAAGATGTACATGCTCCAGACCCGTACCGGTAAGCGTACCGGTGCCGCAGCGGTCAAGATCGCCTGCGACATGGTCAAGGAGAAGCTGATCACCGAGAAGACCGCGATCAAGCGCATCCCCGCCAACGACTTGACGCAGCTGCTGCTGCCCTCGTTCGACCCCAAGGCGAAGGCCAAGGCCAGCCCGTTGACCGTCGGCCTGCCCGCGTCGCCCGGCGCGTCATTCGGCAAGCTCGCGTTCACGGCCGAGGAAGCGGTCGAACGCACTCACCAGGGCGAACGCGTCCTGCTCGTGCGTAAAGAAACCAGCCCCGAAGACGTCGACGGCATGCACAGCGCCGACGGCATCCTCACCTCCACCGGCGGCATGACCAGCCACGCGGCGGTTGTCGCCCGGGGTTGGGGCAAGTGCTGCGTCGCGGGTGCCGGTGATATCCACATCGACGCCAAGGCTGGCAAAATCAAGGTCGGCGGCAAGACCTACGGCCGCAAGGATGTGCTGTCGATCGACGGCAGCACCGGCGAAGTCTTCGCTGGCGAAATGGCCACGGTCACGCCTAAGCTCTCCGGAGACTTCGGTACCGTGATGAAGTGGGCAGACAAGTACCGCAAGCTCGACATCCGCACCAACGCCGACTCGCCCGCCGACGCCAAGCGTGCCCGTGCGTTCGGTGCCCAGGGCATCGGCCTGACGCGTACCGAGCATATGTTCTTCGAGGGCGACCGCATCATCGCGATGCGTGAGATGATCCTCGCCGAAACGCTGGGCGACCGTCAGAAGGCCCTCAAGAAGCTGCTGCCTTACCAGCGTAAGGACTTCACGGGCATCTTCACCGCGATGAAGGGCTTGCCTGTGACGGTTCGCCTGCTCGACCCGCCGCTGCACGAGTTCCTCCCGCACGACGCCAAGGGCATCAGCGAAGTCGCCAAGGTTCTGGGCCTCAAGCCCGCGGTCGTCAAGGCCCGCGTCGCAGCCCTGCATGAGTCCAACCCGATGCTCGGCCACCGTGGCTGCCGTCTGTCGATCACCTATCCCGAGATCCTGACCATGCAGGTCACCGCGATCGTCGAGGCGGCGATCGCCTGCAAGAAGAAGAAGGTCGAAGCTCACCCCGAGATCATGATCCCGCTGGTCGGCACCGTGAAGGAGCTCGCCATCCTCCGCGAGCAGGCCGAGCAGACTATCGCCGACGTCAAGGCCGCCAAGAAGTTCAAGGGCAAGCTGGACATCACCATCGGCACGATGATCGAGATCCCGCGTGCGGCGCTGACCGCCGACGAAGTTGCCACCGAGGCCGACTTCTTCAGCTTCGGCACCAACGACCTGACGCAGCTGACCTTCGGTTACTCGCGTGACGACGTGAACAGCTTCCTGCCCGACTACATCGGCCAGGAAATCCTCGAGAAGGACCCGTTCCAGTCGCTGGACACTACCGGCGTCGGCCAGCTCGTCGCCATGGGTGTCGAGAAGGGCCGGTCGACCAAGAAGAAGCTCAAGGTCGGCATCTGCGGCGAACACGGCGGCGACCCCGCGTCGGTCGAGTTCTGCCACAACGTCGGCCTGGACTACGTGTCCTGCTCGCCGTTCCGCGTGCCGATCGCCCGCCTCGCCGCGGCCCAGGCCGCTCTGGCGTGATGCGGTGACGTGTCTGAGAGGCTTTGGCCATCTCGCTTAAGCGAGTTGGCCGAGCGATCTAAAATTTGATTAAAAGCCCCGCCTGCCCGGCGGGGTTTTTTCTTGCGCGCGGTACACTGCCGGGCATGAAACACGCCTCCCTGCTCGTACTGTTCGTCCTCTTCGCCACCGGCTGCTGCACCGCGCGCATGGAGAAGACGCCGCCGACCGCGCTGATGCCGGGCAACATCGATCAGTGGCAGACGATCAATTTCGGCGGCGAAGGCGATGTCTTTTACAAGGAGGGGGCGCTCAACCTCGACTTCGGCAACCCGCTGACCGGAGCGCTCTACAAAGGCGACCTGCAGGCGCTCTTTGGCGAAGGCCTGGAGAACTACGCGATCACGCTCCAGGCCCGGCGCTTCGAAGGGGTGGACATGTTCCTCGGGCTCACCTTCCCGGTCGGCACAGACGGGCATGTCAGCCTCGTGCTCGGCGGGTGGGCCGGCGCAATCACGGGTATCTCCAACCTCGATGGCCTTAATGCCTCAGAGAACGCAACCACGCAGTACCACAACCTCGAAGACAAGAAATGGTTCAAGGTCAAGGTGCTCGTGACGACCAGGAAAATCCAGTGCTGGCTGGACGATAAGCAGATCGTCAACGTGAAGCGAAGCGACTACAAGGAATATGACACGCACGGCGCTGTGATCGACACTAAGCCGTTTGGCTTGTTCAGCTACGACACGCATGGCCAGGTGAAGGACATGAAAGTCTGGAAATTGGATTGATGTTAGCCCCCGCCTGAAAGGCGGCGCGCTCCCTTGCAGGGAGCGGCTAACGCAGAACACTCACTCCGGCCACTCACCGGTATAAACTTCGGTCGCGCTCCCGGTCATGATGACGGGGCCTGGCTCGGCGTTTGTCGCGTCGCGCCACTCCAGGCTCAACGGACCGCCGGGCAGGTTCGCGGTGATCGATGCGCTGGTCCGCCCGGTCAGCACGCCCGCGACGCACACCGCACAGGCACCCGTCCCGCAAGCGAGCGTCGGCCCGCTGCCGCGCTCCCAGTGCAGGACCTTGACGTGGTCGTCGTCAACAACCTCGAC
>Ga0213866_10001143_pt1 | contig 20009 bp, 21 predicted proteins | sample PICome_11_FD_160079 | JGI IMG/M metagenome (GOLD analysis project Ga0213866, IMG submission 160079) | Coastal seawater microbial communities near Pivers Island, North Carolina, United States - PICO284 | ecosystem: Environmental > Aquatic > Marine > Coastal | place: USA: North Carolina...
GTAAGAGAACGCTGGGGCTGTTGGCTGGTCAGTTCACTGTCCCTTAGGATTTTTTGGACGAGGATCATCAAATCAACAGTATGTTCTATGGCGATGACCAGTGAACATCATTATTGATACACATATACTTCTCTGGGCATTATCAGATCCACCAATGCTGAGAGCGCGCCATCATACAGAGCTTGAAACGCCAGAAAATACCATATGGTTAAGCGCAGTCAGTGTGACTGAGATCATGACAAAAGCTTCTATCGGCAAATTAACCATCGACTTTGATCCTGTGGCGATTGCTGAGAAAAGTGGAATTGAAATGCTTGACTATAGCGCCAGTGACGCGTTTCCGTTAAAAGCGCTCCCTTTTCATCACAGAGATCCATTTGACCGGATGCTTATATCGCAGAGCCTATCGCGAGGTTACCGAATCATGACTGAGGATAGTAAGTTTCAGTCTTATGATTGCAAGCTGGTAAATTAAAACTGCTTATCCTGTGAAGCTGACCAGTAAAGTTATATCTGACGATTAAAGTAGCCCACATAGTGACGTCAAGTTAGGTGTTAAGGAGATTGATATCTCAGGTGAATGATAGGGAGAGAGTACCAAAGCTATTTTTTGGCTGGGCTTTGGGTAGGCTAAATAACGATAAGGGCGCTTATCAAATGTCAGGGGGAAGTAGCGTGGTAACCCATGCCTGAAAAAGTAAAAGTTACGGTCGTTGGTTCAGGTTACGTGGGTATGTCGCTGGCCGTTTTGCTAGCACAGCACAACGACGTCACTGTGCTCGATATCGATCCGGAGCGCGTTGATCAAGTTAACCGCCGGGAGTCGACGGTGGCTGACTCTGATATCGTGTCTTTCTTAAAACAGCGAGAGCTGAGCCTAAGCGCCACTCTTGATAAGCAGGCTGCCTATGCAGGCGCAAATTATGTTGTAGTCGCAACACCTACCAACTACGACCCCGAGACAAATCGATTCGATACCAGGACCGTGGATACCGTCGTTATGCAAGCTACGGCATTGGCCGAGGACGCGTTAGTGGTAATCAAGTCCACAGTTCCCGTGGGACACACTCAGGGACTTCAGGGGGTATGCAGTACCGACAGGGTTGTCTTTTCGCCAGAATTTCTTCGAGAGGGCCAGGCACTACACGATAACTTGCATCCGTCCCGAATTATCATAGGTTGTTCAGAGGAATTAGGTGCGGGGTTTGCCAAATTATTGCTGGATGCGGCCGAAAAAACAGATGTCGAAACATTATTTATGCCCTCTACCGAGGCTGAGGCCGTAAAGCTTTTTGCCAATACCTACCTTGCAATGCGTATATCTTTCTTTAATGAGCTCGACTCCTACGCCATGGCCGCGGGGCTGGATACAGGTAATATTATCGATGGCGTTTGTTTAGATGAGCGAATCGGGGGCGGCTACAACAACCCTTCGTTTGGTTATGGTGGTTACTGTCTTCCAAAGGATACCAAGCAGCTTCTTGCCAATTACCAAGATGTGCCCCAGAACCTGATCCAGGCCATCGTATCCTCAAACTCCACCCGAAAAGATTTTATTGCCGATGCGGTAATTGAGATGCGCCCACGAGTGGTTGGCATTTATCGCCTAGTTATGAAGCAAGGCTCTGATAACTTTAGAGCCAGTGCTATTCAGGGAATCATGAAACGTCTTAAGGCGAAGGGCATAGAGGTTGTGATTTATGAGCCTACGTATTCTGAATCCACATTTTTCAACTCAAAAGTTTTGAGCTCTTTGAGTGAATTCAAGGCGCTAGCAGATGTCATTATTTCAAACCGGATGCACGAAGACCTGAGTGATTTAGCTGAAAAAGTGTTTACGCGAGATCTTTATGGGCGAGATTAAGTTATTACGGTTCAGAATGGTCGTTAAATTATGAAAGTGCTGGTGACAGGCGCCGCAGGATTTATAGGCTTTCATCTAACGTTGGCGCTTCTTGACCGTGGTGATGATGTGGTTGGTGTGGACAATCTCAACGACTACTACGACCCTCAATTGAAGCAGGACCGTCTAGATGTCATAGACTCGCATCCGCGAGCGGATGCTTTCACATTTCTGAAGGAAGACATTGCTGACAGAGACGTTATGTCAGCATTGTTCAAGCGTCATTCTTTCGACGTGGTTGTTAATCTTGCGGCACAGGCAGGGGTGCGATATTCCCTGGAAAATCCAAATGCTTACGTGGACTCAAACCTCGTCGGATTTGTAAATATTCTCGAAGGATGTCGGCACTCCGAGGTGGGTCACTTAGTTTACGCGTCTTCGTCGTCGGTTTACGGTATGAACGTGAAGCAGCCCTTTAGTGTGGAAGATCGCGTAGATCATCCGATATCGCTTTACGCCGCAACGAAAAAGTCGAATGAGTTAATGGCGCATACCTACAGTCATCTATTCAATATCCCAACGACTGGGCTTCGGTTTTTTACGGTTTATGGCCCTTACGGCCGACCTGATATGGCCTACTACAAGTTTACAAAAGCTATTATGAATGGAGAACCGATAGACGTTTACAACAACGGTGACATGAAGCGTGATTTTACGTACATCGATGACATTGTCACTGGAGTTGTTCGGGTCATGGATCGAGTCCCAGGTAGTCAGTCGAGTAAAGTCTCAGGGGCTGAAGCCCCCTACAAACTCTATAATATTGGAAATAATAACCCTGTAACTCTCAGCGCTTTTATCGAGACAATTGAAGTTAGCTGCGACCGGAGGGCAGTCAAAAACCATCTACCTATGCAGCCCGGTGATGTGCAGTCTACTTACGCAGATATTGGCGATTTGATCTTAGAGTTCGGATTTAGGCCCACGACGTCGACTGAGGATGGAATCAGAAAATTTGTAGATTGGTATATCGATTACACAAAATGAGGCAAACGCACACTAGGAAAAGAGCGCAGTGGCTTTATTCTGAGAATACTAATTGCTAGCGTTTAGCTTTTTCCCTTTTGTCTCCGGGGAATGCGGAACAAGCAACTAGGATTGAATATCAAGGTCTAATCGTTTGCCTAATTAGTCCGAAGCTCTTAATTTTAGAGGGAAAATGAGAAAAGTTTACGTGCAGCTGAAAGAAGCTGGGTTTAGTTTTGCAAAAGTGTGTTTCCTGGTCACGGATGAATTCCTCGTGCGTTGTAACAGGCAAGTCTTTTGTGTGCTTTATAATCTTAGGTCGTTTCTATTAGGATGGGACGCAAGATTCTTTTATGAGCGGGACAGGAAATTGTTTTATGCCTTCACGGGAGAAAGAAAACATTTTTTTCTAAATAGACGCCAAGCTTTGAATGCCTACCGATGGAGCCTTCCGAGGCGTGCCAAAGATTTGGCGAGAGTCTACCACTTGGATGCAGTTGGATTGCAGGATGGTGACACTGTTGTAGATTGTGGAGCCAATGTGGGCGATTTACTTCTCTCCCTCGAAAGCTATGGCAAAAATATTCGATATTACGGATTTGAACCGTCGCCCAGCGAATTCAGCTGCCTTAGACTGAATGCTAAAGATTACAAAGCCTGCAACATGGGACTATGGAACCAATCCGGACAGCTTAACTTCTATCTCAGCTCTGACGGAGCCGACTCCTCATTTATTGAGCCTAGGGTTTTTGATGAGATTAGACGTGTCGACACAAAGCGATTAGACGAGATCTTGCCTGGTGATATCGAAATAAAGCTTTTGAAACTTGAAGCAGAGGGAGCTGAGCCAGAAGTTATAGAAGGTTTAGGCTCCTTACTGCACAATATAAGTTATATCAGTGCAGACTTGGGATTTGAAAGGGGAATTGATGAGGAAAGTACCCTTTGCCCAGTAGTAAATCATCTCCTCGCCAATGGCTTTGAGTTAGTAGCTCTTACCGGTGGGAGGATGGTTGCACTTTTCAAAAACAAGCTTATCTGTGGTTAATTTGCTAGTAAAACTGCAGGGCGACGCCATGGACAAAAACTGCTCGACAATGCTGGGGCGCTTAATGTGTTCGTGTTGGAGTTTTTTCTCGATTTGCCATGCCGCACTGAACAAATTTGGCTCTGAATAAAGTAGGACATTGACGCTTTTTGTCCTGGCTGTGCAGATCATGAAGGAATTTTAAAATGGCGAAGGTGAAAACTAGTGACGGGCTCACCTAGGCTTCGGCGTAACTTCTTCATTTTGTTGGTTGGAAACCTGATCCCTATTGGCTTAGGCGTTTGGTCTGTGCCCTGGATAATTGAGCGAGCCGGTTTGGAGGTCTTCTCGATCTTAAGCCTACTATGGCTCAGCGTAGGGTATGTATCTTTTTTAGACCTAGGCATCGGCGTAGGCTTGACGCACAAAATATCTTTACTTCGAGAGAAGGCTTGTCATCGCAGTATGAGCTCCTTAATCTTGAGTGGGGTGATTCTGTCGGCTTTGCTCGGTGGGATCGGTGCTGGATTACTCATTCTTATAGCCGAACAAGTAGCTTCAAGATGGAATTTTGCTAACGCTACGTTAACGGCGTCGTCTATTCGGGCTCTCCAGTTGGGGGCACTTTGTATTCCATTCGTAACACTTACATCATGCCTAAAAGGGATCGCGGAGGGGTTTGAGTTATTTTCTGGCGTGAGTTTAATAAAGGCATTATTTGGCGGGCTTTCGTTTCTCCTTCCAGCCTTATGTGCGTCACAATCACCCGACTCTATTGTCTATATGGCGGCCGCTCTGCTTGCCTCCAGAGTGACAATGTTTCTAGCTTTTGTCGCTCTTTTAGGGCGTAAAGTTTTAGTGCTTCTAAGGCCAAATGATCTTGTTATTGAGGAGGGCAAAGGGCTCCTAACCTACAGCGCATGGGTTACCGTTTCCAATCTGTGCACTCAAGCCATAGCAGTTTCGGATCGTTTTTTGTTGGCGACTGTCGTTGGGGTTTCTGGTGCAGCTTATTTCAGCGTGCCTTTTGACGCTCTAGCTAGGGTGTTAATCGTACCCGCTTCATTAGTTACAATATTGTTGCCTTACTTTTCGGGACGTCAGGATGATCACTCGGTAGCGGCAAGCTACAGAGAAATATTGCGTCTTGCTTGTCTTTTGAGCGCTCTAATTTTCTTGCCCGTCGCGTTTTTTTCCAACGAGATTTTGGAGATCTGGATAGATTCGGAATTTTCTGGTGAATCAAAGTTGGTATTTTCAGTATTAAGTCTTGGTTTTTTATTCGTTACTGTAGCGCACCTGCCCCTAGTAAGACTTCAAGCAGCGGGCTTCACCAAAGCGGTAGCTATCTTCCACTTTACGCAATTTATAATCTACGTTCCTGTTTTTTATTTAGTAATAATCGAATTTGGAGTGATTGGAGGTGCGGTCATATGGTCTCTCCGCGCCATGGTGGACGCAATCACTCTTATGTTGATAAGCGAGGCAAAAGTTGTCTGAAGCGAACAGAAGGAAGAAGCTTCACATCTTGCTGTGTTCCCATAATGGAGGGAAGTACATTTACGCCCAATTAAAGTCGTTCTGCGATCAGAAAAGGCAAATAGATAGTGTTCACATATACGACTTCGGCTCGAAAGATAACACTAGGGATGAAATTCTACGGGCTATAGAAACTCTAACCGCAGGGACGGGTCCGATATTTCATCTGAACTACATTGCCCACGCTCCGGGAGTCACCCAGTCTTTTTTTCTCGCGTTGAGAGACCTCGTTGGCAAACTAAATACCTGTGACCTGGTCTTTATAAGCGATCAAGATGATGTTTGGATGGATATAAAGACTGAAGTCATGGTCGATGTTTTCGAAAAGAGTGAAAAGAAGGGTGTTCCGACATTAGTGCATCACGACGTACTTGTGGTCGACGAATGCCTGAATCAGATTGCTGATAGTTATTACAATAAAAGGCAGTTGGCACTACTTCTGAACAATCCATCTCCATTGAACAAACACTTTGGCCTAGTGATCGGGCATACGATGCTCCTAGACTATGAGGCCGTTAAGATAATTGCATCACTGGAATATGACGAGAGAATCTTAATGTACGATTGGTATTGGGGCTGCATCATATCCGAGGTCGGCGATATCAAGTTCGTCAATCAAAAGTTGAGTAAATATAGACAGCATGACAACAACATTTTGGGCGCGCGTTCTGGGAGCGGCACTAATAGTGCTGGTTTTATAGATTTTGTAAAGTACACACGAGCAGTAGCTAATCAGCTTGTCCTGTGTTGTCACACAATCAGCCGGTTGAGTAGTAAAAAAATAAACAAGCGTCACACCAGCTTCAGAGAGTACGTGTTTTTAGTAAAAAATATTCGAAGTATCAAAATTTTGGCTTTGAGAGCCCTAGTTGACCTACAGACTCTGCTGATTATGAGGCGGCGAAAGAGAAGAGACATACGCTGATGCGCAAAGATCCTCATAAGATAATTTCAACCAAGGGTCTAGCGATATCTTTGTTTGTAGCCTCCGTGATTGTCAGCTTAAATTTCATCCTGCTTTCGGACTTCGCAAAGAACGGACCTGACTTTGCCAATTACTTTGGAGCTTACCAAAACGCAGTCACATGTGGCTCCTGCCAAATTGGCGGATTAGGGTTAGTAACAAGGCAAATATTTCTTTTTGCCGCTGGGCTAAAAGTCGATTATCTGACTGTTTTAGTTGTCATTTCATTTTTTACTATGTTTGTGAAAATCCGAACTGCGACCGGCCTTCTCGGTGGTACCGAGCTGGTGGTTCTTATTATGTACATGTCCTCACTTTTTTGGCTTCACGAGCTGATACAGCTAAAGATTTCAATAGCTTTTTCTGCTTTTATGTTGGCCTTATTCTTACATTATAAGAAGGAAGCGAGAGTCGGTAGCGCGATTCTAGGCCTTGTCTCGGTGCTTGCTCATACTTCTGTATTGTTTTTATGGGGAGCTTGGTTGCTTCATGAGTTTGTGTCGCGAAGAGGTGCTGCCCAGTTACTGACAACAACTGTGTTAATAATACTCCCTTGTTATTTTTTCTTGAGCTTTGCAGATGCTGAGATTTTAATTCGAGAGTTTCTTGTGGCTTCTCGGCTCGGATCAACTTCAGATTATGTAGAGGGCCTTCTCAACACTGAAGCGGCCCGTGGCGTTAGGGTGTTCAACGTTCACTCGATCGCTACGATAATAACAATTGGTGTGTATATAATATTAGACCAAAAAGCCAAGCGTGCTAAATTAGCAAGGCAATCAATTTTCGGTTTTATAGCGTTTGCTGCCGGTCTGGCGATTTTTTTCAAGTGGTTTTTTAGTCACTCCCCGGTTGTTTCTTTCAGAGTATTTGAATTGTTGGTCGCGCCTATGTTTGTTCTTCAGGCTTTAGTTACAACTCACAAGCTTCTTACTATTCCGTTTAGAGTGATGTTTGGTTTCTTCTTCGTCCTAACTAATTTGTATAGTTATGTATATCTGAACCCCATTTTTATTGGGATTTTTTGATTATGAAAAAAATATGCGGGTTAATCGTAACATACAACCCGGAAATCGATGTTCTACGAGCTGTTGTCTGTTCTCTAGCCTCTAATGTCGATCGCATTATTATTTATGATAACGGATCTGATGACGTTGGAGCGGTTTTTGAAGGTCTTAGCGTGAGCATCGAAATCCCTTTCCTAGTACAAGAAGCGAAGGAAAATATAGGTATAGCTGGTGCGCAGAATTGGCTGCTGTTTAGGGCCAAAGAGTTGGGTTATGGGTACGCGATTCTCTCTGATCAGGACTCGATTTATCCGACTAACTTTGCAAGTAGCTTATTTCCGGTTTTAGCTACTAATCCTCGCGTTGCAGCTGTTTTCCCTGGTTGGATGGATCGCAATTTGGGCGCTGATATGAAGTATCCGGGACAATTTGTTTTTGGAAAGTTGGGGTTCCTAAAGATAAACGTTGACGAGGAAGTAATTGAAATCTCACATGCGATTGCTTCAGGCATGCTTTTGAACCTTAACACTCTGGCCGACATAGGATTTATGAAGGCGGATCTATTTATCGACTGGGTTGATAATGAATGGTGTTGGCGAGCGAACGCTAGGGGATACCGACTTTTAAGTTTGCCCTCGGTTAAGCTTAGCCACAGCTTGGGGGATAAAACTGTGGTATTCGCCGGCAGGAAATTCGTTCAGAGGGGGCTTGAAAGGAACTATTACATCGTTCGTAATGCTCTATTTATAATGCTCCACAGTGAATTTGGGTTTGGAATTCGTTTTTATCTCCTTAAAAAGTTAATCCATCATTCTTTTTTTAGTGTTATTTTAAGCGATGAAAAATTGAAGCAGCTCAGGTTTCTTGCAAGAGCTTACGTTGACGGTACGTTGAGTCGCTTGGGAAAGTTGAAATAAAGTCGATGTATTGTGAATTTATGAATTCCAGATGATATTTCGTTAGATGGTCAGGGCCTGCCGCCTACAGCGCTTGGCTCCGGCGTCTAGGACTGGCTGAACGGAGGTTTTAGGATGTGCGGTTTATTATTTGTCTACTCTGCTGAATCAGTTTTGGAAATCCCCGAGTGCAGAGAGGCTTTAGACCTCATGCATACTCGCGGTCCAGATGGAATGGGAGCAATAACTAAAGAGGGTGGGCGTTTATTCTTCGGTCATCGTCGACTTTCCATTCAGGATCTCAGCGAGAGCGGATCGCAACCCTTCCAAAGTCAGTGTGGAAACATCACACTAATCTTTAACGGTGAAATATACAATCACCTAGCGTTGAGGCAATTTATTTCGGCAAATACTAAAACACAAATCACTTGGCGTGGGCACTCTGATACGGAGACCCTAGTTGAGCTCATTAGTAGGTTTGGGTTTGACGAGGCCATCAAAACCCTTCGTGGGATGTTTGCAGTCTGTGTCTATGACAGACGCAAAAACGAAGTTTTACTGGCGCGGGATCGGGCCGGAGAAAAACCCCTATTCTTCGAGGTGGCGCAAGGTAGGGTAATTGTATCGTCGACCTTAGATCCGATAGTTTATTTGAGTCCGAAGACTGTTTCCGCAATTTCTCCGGATGCCCTGGCACTCTATCTTCAACGAAACTACGTGCCGGATTCACTATGTATATTCGATGACGTTGAAAAAGTGCTGCCGGGTCAAAAAGTGGTAATTTCGCTCGAGACGCTCCAGGCTACAGCTAACTTATACTGGAGGCTTCCCGTTGAAAGCGAGCGCCGAGTTCCATATGTTCAGTGCTCTAAAGATAAAGAGGCCCACGCGCTACGAGAGAGAATTGAAAGGTCAGTTGAGCAACAGTTGATCTCCGATCGACCTATTGGCACGCTATTGTCGGGTGGGATTGACTCTTCGGTCATAACTGCTGCGGCTCACCACACTTCAAACAATGTCGTCAAGACGTTCTCGATAGGTTACGACGAGAAGGAGTATGATGAATCAAGATACGCAGAAGAAATAGCTGATCATTTGGGTACAGAGCACACTACGTTTAAGCTCAAACCGTCAGATATAATTGAAGGACTCACTTCAATTGGCCGCATTTATGACGAGCCTTTTGCTGACTATTCTCAGTTACCAGTTTATCTCTTATCTGAGCGTGTCGTGCAGCACGTAACTGTTGCGCTGTCAGGTGATGGCGGCGACGAGCTGTTCGGTGGTTATAATAGACACAAATACTACAAATACTGGGAAGCTTTCCGCAGATTACCAAATGGGGTCACTTTACGTGCAAATCAGCTCTTAGCCGCATGCTCTACCGATAGATTGAATAAGTTATTAGCGCCTCTGGGTCGTATAGATGCGCCAGGGCTGAAGGTGCAGAAATTCGCCAATGCAATTTGTGAGAAAACCCCGGTTGGTTATTACCACAGCACAATCAACCATGGAATCCCAAAGGAGGCCTTCGTTGATCACATTAATGCAGACATTTGGGACCCTCGGACTTCCTCGTTTCCTAAGGATGTAAGTGGCCTTGAAAAAATTATGGCTTTGGACTTTTGTGAATACTTGCCCGGCGACATACTGACTAAAGTTGATCGGGCCTCGATGGCCGCTTCGCTAGAATGCCGAGCTCCCTTCCTAGATTCTGACTTGGTAGAATACGTCGCGAGCATGCCATTTGACCGGAAAATTAGAGATGGCGAAGCAAAGGCGATATTGAAAGATGTGTTAGCAACCTATCTGCCTCGAAAACTCTTTGAGCGACCCAAGAAGGGTTTTGGTCTGCCTTTAGACTTGTGGTTGCGAGGTGATCTCAAGGAATTCGCTTATCAAAATTTATTTATAGAGGACCGTATCTGTTCAAATGGGGTAGTGAAAAGTGCATACGTGAAAAAAATCTGGGAGGAGCATCAAAGAGGGAATAATAAGTTTTCACAAATCTGGTGCTTGATTATGGCCAACATTTGGTTGAGAAAGAATTTTGGATAGCGTCAACAAAGCCTGCGCAAAGGTGATTATATTAATCGCAAATTCCGACGGCGCCATATATAACTTTCGGAAAAGCTTAATTGAGCGTTTGGTAAGTTTGAACCTCAAAGTTATTGTGGTTGGTGGCACAAGTCTGGAGGGAGACTATACATCTCGACTCTCTGACTTAGGCGTTGAGAAGATCATTTCACTAAATACAGTCGGAAAGTTAAGCGTGTTGGCGTCGCTTGTTAGAGCCATTATTGTTGTAATAAAGCTCTTAAGTCGGGAAAACGTTGCCGTTGTCCATTGCTTTACACATTTCGGCTGCATCGCAGGTGGGATTGCTTCCAAATTATCAATGCGAAGCGATAGCCGACTCGTTTTTACACTTACTGGCCTGGGTAGACTATTCGTTAAAGATGATGCGAGCTCAAAAATCAGCCGCGCCGTATTAATGTTTATTTACAAATGTATCGATTCGCAGGTATGTCGATACTTTTTTCAAAACACCGACGACATGGAGTTTTTTACAACTGAATTAGGTTTGTCTTCTTGTCGGCGCGAGGTGGTAGGAGGCTCCGGTGTTGACCTCAATGAATTCCAGCCCAGTAACGACAATTACATCAATTTGCGAGCTCCAATAAAGGTCTTGTGCTTATCGCGAGGCATGGTGGAAAAGGGGTTCTTCGAGTTCTATAAGGTTGCAATGCGGTTTGCGAATCAACAGCCAGGTCGCTTTGAGTTCATGCATGCTGGAAATATAGACCGATCCGTATCTCGAGCCCTCGGTGGTGAAACGATTCAGGATTTCGCGCTAAGGCATCATGTTAAATACCTCGGCTTCGTAACTAACATAAAAGAAGTATTAGATAATGCGAACGTTATAGTTCATCAGTCGTACTATCGGGAAGGCGTCCCGCGCTCCCTCATTGAAGCTTTGGCCATGGATAAATTCATTATTACCTGTGATACGGTGGGTAATCGTGAAGTGGTCATTAATGTTGAGAATGGCTTTTTTTGTGAACCAGCCTCCGAGGATTCGTTATTTTCTGCGATAAATTTGGTCACAAAGACAGAGCTCAAAAAAAGAGAAGGCATATCCCGAGCGCTTGCGGTGGCGCGATTTGATGTGAAGAAGATTGACGAGGCGGTAATCAAATCTTATGGTGACTTACGAGTATGATTGATTTTGAAAATTTAGAAAAGCGACTTCCCCAGATTCGCGAAACCTATGAGTCGGCGGTTCCATTTAGACACGTTGTAATAGATGGGTTTTGCGCCCCAGCCGCGCTTTCTGGCGCGTTAGATTCGCTTGAATATGATTTGACGGAAAGAGAAAAAAAGAGTCGCGACTACATTTTCGCGAAAAATAAATTTGAGACTCCGCAGCTCGATTCGCTTTCTGAAGAAATGAAGGTGCTAAAAAATGAATTCTTATCTAGTCGTTTTCAAAGGCTTCTCCAAGAAATAACTTGCGAAGATATTTTTATTGATCCTGATTTTCATGGTGGTGGCCTTCACAGGGGAGGCGAGGGTAGCTTTTTAGACATGCATGTGGATTTTAACTATCACCCTTCTAACAAAACATGGTTTCGTAATGTAAATCTTTTGCTTTACCTAAACCGTAACTGGATTCCTGACTGGGGCGGTGAGCTTAAGTTACAGCATCTAAATCATCCTGAGCGAGCGCCAGTCGAGATAGCCCCCATCTTTAATAGGTTGGTCATTATGGAAACAAGAGACTTCACACTACATGGCTACGATAGGATCACGTTTCCTTCCGGCGAATTTAGAACGAGTGTTGCGGCTTACGGCTATTCCTTTGATTACTCTGACAACGCCTCGCCGAGAACTACAACGTGGTATCCGAGTAACAGTGGCCTAATTAAAAAGGTGTTGGGGCGCGTGACTCCTCACGTCGTGCGTTTGAAGGCAAGAGTTTTGGGGTCCGGAACGAGTAGAAATGCGTCGAGGAAATAAATTCCGATCCAGCATAGCAGTGATTGGTATAGTTGGAGTGCCCGGACGGTACGGAGGGTTTGAGACACTTGTCGACAACATAGTACGTAAGTCCTCTCTCCCCTGGACGGTTTACTGTAGCTACTTTTCGTATAAACAGCGCAGCAAGGTTTTTGAAAGTGCCAGGTGTTTTTATCTACCGATAAAAGCGAATGGTGTTACGAGCATTTTTTACGATGCTTACGCCATGCTTCACGCCTTAATAGTGGGGCACAGGGTCCTTTTGATTCTCGGGGTGTCAGGTGCAATTTTTCTTCCAGTGCTGAGAATCTTTTTTCGTGATGTCAAGATCGTTGTGAACATCGATGGAATTGAGTGGCGTCGAGAGAAATGGGGAGCTACGGCTCGAGAGTTCTTGCGATTGTCTGAAAAAATAGCGATCAAATTTTCGGATGAAGTGATATCCGATAATCAAGTCATAAGCGATTACGTTTTTAACGCTTACGGGAGAGACTCTACGGTTATCGCCTACGGCGGTGATCACGTTACAAGAAATCCAGGAAGTGATGCATACGAATTACGCAACTCTCTGCCTGATATCTATGATTTCGCGCTATGTCGGATCGAACCAGAAAACAATGTTGAGAAGATAATTGAGGCGTCATGTCTGTCAAAGACTAACCTGGTTTTTGTTGGCAACTGGGATGCTAGTTCGTTTGGAAGATCGCTTCTGAGAAAATATGGTGAGTGCGATAACATTTTTTTACTCAATCCAATCTACGACCTAGATGTATTGTATGCGTTGCGCAGCGAATGCAGGATCTATATTCATGGCCACTCTGCTGGTGGGACGAATCCTTCGCTGGTAGAGGCACTACATATTGATCGACCTATTGTTGCTTATGACTGCGATTTTAATAGATGTACCTTGAATAATATTGGGAAGTTTTTTAACACCCCGGAAGAACTTGCGGCCATACTGGGCGAGGATGTCAAACTTGACATCATTGTTCCCGAGGCGATTACTAAGTTGCGTGATATATATTCTTGGAAGGCGATTCGGGCAGCTTATGTGTCGCTGCTTACTAAACAGTTTTCACGGCTACAGGAAATGAAATTATGACAGGCAGAGTCGGCTTGATCTTGGCTGGTGGTAGTGGCTCTCGGTTACACCCGGTTACGAGGTCCATCAGCAAGCAACTGCTTCCGATTTATGACAAGCCTATGATCTATTACCCCCTCAGCACTCTAATGTTGGCTGGCATTAGGGATATACTTATCATCAGCACGCCGGAGGATACACCAAGATTTTCTGAGCTGTTGGGCGACGGCAGACAGTGGGGGCTGAATTTGCAGTTTGCAGTTCAACCAAGCCCTGACGGATTGGCGCAAGCCTTTATTATTGGTCGAGACTTCGTGAGTGGAGGCGATTCTGCATTAGTACTAGGGGATAACGTATTTTACGGCCACGGCCTTCCTGGCATATTGGCATCCGCCTCAGGTAGGGCTAAGGGCGCGAGTGTATTCGCTTACCATGTATCGGACCCGGAACGTTTTGGTGTCGTTGAATTCGATGAGACAAGGGCGGCCATTTCTATTGAGGAAAAGCCCAAAGATCCGAAGTCGAATTTCGCTGTGACTGGCCTGTATTTTTATGATAAAGATGTCGTTGATATAGCCGCTGAGCTCCAGCCATCTGCAAGGGGTGAGCTCGAGATCACTGATATCAACCAAACTTATTTAGATCGCGGAGAGCTTAACGTCGAACTAATGGGGAGGGGGTACGCTTGGCTGGATACTGGCACACACGATAGCTTACTCGAGGCTAGTAGCTTTATTGCAACATTGCAGAAAAGACAAGGCTTGCAAGTTGCGTGTCCAGAAGAGATCGCTTACGCAAATCGTTGGATCACGGCGGAACAGTTGTTGAAGCTCGCGGATCCTCTTTCTAAAAGTCATTACGGGCGATATTTACAAAGTTTAGTTAAGGATTGAGCGCAGCATGTTAGCAGAGCAAACCGGTCTCCCTGGCGTCGTGATATTAACACCGCGAAGTTTCGGTGATGATCGAGGCTTCTTTTTCGAAAGTTTTAACGCCCGCGTATTTTCGGACAGCACTGGCGAAAGCGTTCAGTTTGTGCAGGATAATCATAGCAAGTCTTTGCGCGGGGTGTTGCGCGGACTCCACTATCAATTAGGTAAACCTCAGGGAAAGCTTGTACGGGTAACGGAGGGTTCAATCTTTGATGTTGCTGTCGATATTAGAAAGGGTTCCCCCAACTTTGGGCAGTGGGTAGGTGTTGAACTTACTGCTGATAATAAAAAGCAGCTTTGGGTGCCTCCTGACTTCGCGCATGGTTTTGTTGTCACCTCAGACTCTGCGCAAGTGCTTTACAAAGCGACGGACTTTTACTCGCCACAACACGAGCGCAGCATCATTTGGAATGATGACACCATTGGGATAGATTGGCCCGATATAAGTATGCCTCCCATCTTATCCGCAAAAGACGCACAAGCCCCTACCTTGGAGGGGGCAGAGACTCCTAACTTTAACTGATGAAAATTCTAGTATTGGGTGCAAATGGGCAAGTAGGTAGTGAGCTGGGTGCTCAGCTCAATGGTGTCCGTCCTTTAGAGGGAGATCGCTTTACGATAATTTTCGCAAGTCGTTCTGATGTAGATGTCACCGAGTTGCATGCGTTGAGAGATTTTTTGAGTCATCACGAACCGAACTGGATCATTAATGCGACGGCCTACACTTCTGTTGATAGTGCAGAGACTGAGGCATCTCAAGCTTATAAGGTGAACGAGCATGCCGTTCGCGTGCTTGCGGATTATTGTGATACCAACGATTCGAACCTAGTACACATATCAACAGACTATGTTTTTGATGGACGCGGTAAGCTTCCGTTTCGCGAAGACAGCGAGGTGGCGCCTCTTGGGGTCTATGGGGCATCAAAGCTTGCGGGTGAAGAGGCTATTAGGTCGATATTAGAGCGTCATATCATTTTAAGGACGGCATGGGTGTTTGGTGCCTCGGGTGGTAACTTTGTAAAGACGATGCTTCGTCTGGCAGAGACCCGGAGCGAGCTTGGGGTCGTGGGCGATCAGTACGGTGCTCCAACTTCAGCTAGGGGCATAGCAAAAGCTATCGCTACTTTGCTCTCACAAATGTCTCAGGCTGAAAGTACCGATAAGCGTTGGGGTACCTACCATTACACGGGTCAGCCATTTGTTTCTTGGGCAGAATTTGCTAGGGAGATTTTTATGCGGGCCGTTCAACTTGGGGCGATCTCCAGTAATACTACCGTGAATGCAATAGCAACCGAGCAATACCCAACACCGGCAAAACGGCCACACAACTCGCGATTGGATTGCTCGAAAATAAAGGAAACTTTTGGGATTGAGCCGGACGATTGGCATCAATCACTTGAAGAAATGTTGAATGAAATCAGGGGAGTCAGCTTAGAGTGAAGATCTTAGTAACCGGCGGAGCTGGGTTCATAGGCTCCGCCGTGATCCGGCATCTTATTCAAGACACCCATCATTATGTAATCAACGTTGATAAGCTTACGTACGCGGGTAATCTCGAGTCTCTGGCGAGCGTTGAGAGCTCTTCACGCTATGATTTCGAACAGACAGATATTTGTGATCACTTACAGCTTGGTGAGTTGTTTCAAAAGCATCGCCCAGACGCAGTCATGCATCTGGCAGCTGAATCTCACGTTGATCGATCGATTGACGGGCCAGGAGAGTTTATCCAGACCAATATTGTAGGTACCTATTACCTGCTCGAGGCTGCGCGGACGTATTGGCAGACATTGGATGACTCCGGCAAAGCTGCTTTTCGCTTTCACCATATTTCCACTGACGAGGTGTATGGTGATTTAGAAGGCCCCGACGATTTATTTCGAGAAGAAACTCCCTATGCGCCCAGCTCCCCCTACTCCGCATCGAAGGCTGGGTCCGATCACCTTGTCAGAGCTTGGGATCGAACTTTTGGTTTGCCTGTTGTTGTTACTAATTGCTCTAACAATTACGGGCCGTACCACTTTCCCGAGAAGTTGATTCCTTTGATCATTTTAAATGCGTTGAGGGGTAAGCCGTTGCCTGTGTATGGGAAAGGTACCCAAGTTCGCGATTGGTTGTTTGTTGAGGATCATGCAAGAGCTTTGGTGCGAGTTGTTACTGAAGGTGCAGTAGGTGAGACTTACAACATTGGCGGTCACAACGAGAAGCAAAACATTGAGGTCGTGAGAGCGGTTTGTGGACTGTTAGATGAACTTCGCCCAAGTACTCAGGATGGCATCAAAAAATATGAGGAACTGATTACCTTTGTTAAGGATCGGCCAGGTCACGATGTTCGCTACGCAATTGACGCGTCAAAGATCCAGCGCGAGCTTGGTTGGGTGCCGCAGGAGACCTTCGAAAGTGGTTTGCGTAAAACAGTTGAGTGGTACCTCGGCAATGAGAATTGGTGGCGGTCTGTCTTGGATGGGTCTTATCAGGGGCAGCGCTTAGGTCTCGGTTGAAGGCTTATCTGCGCAAAGAGTTGAGCTGTTGTAAGCACCGCGCGCTGGAGTCTTGTGGGTTCAATCTCCCGTAATCTTTCTAATAGTGAGGCAAGCAGTAGATACGCTGCGGCGCGGACGCGTTACCATGCGCGTAAATAATTCATTGCGTTATCCTGGGACCGCCACCCGCCCCTAAGCATGATCGTCTCCAATGACGCTCCAGCCTCTAGTAAGTCGATGGCAGCTCCGACCCTAAACGAGTGCCCCGAGAAGCGGCAGTTATTTACGTCACTCCCTAAGCTTGCTCTGAGCCGATTCAAAATCGCACCTATTGATCCACTGTTTAGTCTGTCGCCTATGTTTCCATGCCGGTCCACAGATCTTAGGATGACTCCTTCCAGCTGGTACTTGTCCTGCCACTCAGTTATCAGACTGTGAAGTGAGGTACTGATGGGAATGAGTCTCGATGCGCCTTCCTGGTCGGTTTTGGATCGCAAGAGCCTAATGGCGTGGCCTCGACCAGGAACTCGGGTTAGATCCTCAAACGCAAAGTTGCACAGCTCTGATCGCCGTCGCATGGTCTCGTAACCGAGGAGCAACAGAACACGATCTCTGTGACCCTTAGCGTCGCTTCCGCACTGTTCGAGAAGTTGATCGAGAATATCTCGAGTTAGGGGAGTTGCTTGTTCTTGGTGTCTTCCAATCTTTCGGTGCATGCGCTTAAGCGCCAACACAACTTCTGGCCCCTTGGTTGGGTCTGGATTTTTCGAGAGCCTAAATATCGTTCCTAGCGAGTTGATGCGTCTGCGTATGGTTGCGCTCTTGCTCTTACTCGCCATGAAATCCACATACTCAGCAATGCGATCCGCCGTGGCAGGAAGGCTTGGTTGCTTTTTATTGGCGCACCAAGCCTCGTACTGCTGAAAGTCTGAGCGGTAGGCCCGCAGGGTGTTTTCAGAGAACGCACCATCGAACCTTACGAATAGCTCGTCAATCATGTTAATTTCAATCCTTTACCGCAGCAAACAACCTTAAAGCATCATATTTGATTCTAATGGTATCATCAAGTCAAATGAAAGCAGCACGAGCAATGCTTGGCTGGAGCGCAATGGAACTGGCTAACCGAAGCGGTGTTGGCAGTGCCTCGATTAAGCGGTACGAGGTTCAGGAGGGAATACCAGCCGCGAACACAGCAGTATTGCAGCGGATCAAGGGCGCCTTAGAGGAAGCGGGCATCACGTTCACCGGCGACCCTCTATTTAACCCTGGAGTAACTCTAGACCTATCTAAGCGAGGCGACTCGGATGAGTGACACTAATGCACTCACCACGCTGTCGGACGCGCAGTACCTGCAGTCTCCTGAGTACCGGGCACACGTCGAGGGTATGCTTGCGAGTTACGATCACCCGACAGGTATCCTTGGTGAGCTGGTCTCGCAGATGGCGGACGCATTTTGGTGGGTACGTGTCTATCGCGGTGAGAAGGATCAGATCTTGCTCTCTGCGATGACGGACCAGTTGATTCGCAAAGATAAGTGGGAGGAAGAGACGTTACCTCTATGGTTGTCCTTGTACGAGATCCTATCTGCGCTCATAGGTGGTGAGTTAGTGGAAGCTGACCAGGAGGAATTGCTTGCGGACTTTTTAGTGGCAAAAGGGCATAACCTTCAGTCGCTGCGCACAGATGCGTTTAGAGCAGTTCGTGGCTCCTACGAGACACTTGACCGCCTTATCGAACGCCAGCTCAAGAACGTAAAATTGCTAATGCAGTCCTACGACTCTGTGCGGTTCGCGCCTCAGATCCACAAGAAGATGGCGCTCGAGATCGAGCAACTCGAGCAGCAGGTAAAGCAGTCACGTGAAGATCAGCGCCTCGAAGTTGATCGCCAATAGGGTTAACGCCCAGAAGTCGACAGGTCCCCGGTCTGTAGAGGGCAAGCTGGCCTCGTCCATCAACGCACGTCGGCACGGCTTGGCCGCCTCGCCTCCGAATAAGCTTGCTACGGACCCACGCTTGGAGTCCCTAGCAAAGGAAGCGCGAGCGATCGGGTTTTCTCTGGAGGAAGCTCGGCAGCTGGCGCTCACGTTACTGGCCGCGAGAAGTGTCATTGACGCCAAGCACGCCGCCTACGATCCGGAGCCCGAGTCTGAACCCGCACCGCGCAAGGACCCGGTCGCGACCTTCGGGCAAGAGATGGTGGACGAGGCCCTCGAGTTAGGCATCACGATGGACGAGCTGTGGGATTATGCAAACCCGCCCGAGCCGACGCTTGCTGAGCTGGGTCTGCACGAGCCGGACCCGGTGGCGGAGCGCATCGACGAGCACCGCAGGCTCATGCGCTACGAGCAGCGTGCCGTTAATCAGATCCGTAAGGCTGCCAGCATCAAAAAAAAACAAAACGAACCCAACAGGGCGGTGGGTAGGCATTTTTCTCTAACCCACGATAAAGGGTTTTATCGTAACTTTGAGTGTCGGTGTATGATGATGCGCAGTGAACTTTCTAAGACCCTATTTGTAAAGACTAACGGCCGAAAATACTAAGGTAACAATTGTTAGATCCGGTTACGTAGGAATGTCCTTGGCCGTGTTGTTGGCACAAAGAAATATCGTGTCGGTCTTGGATATAGACGTAGACAGAGTCGAGCGAAGTAATAGCCGCAGGTCTACAGTGGCTGATCCTGATATTGAAAGGTTCCTCCGGAAGGCTAGCTTGAGTCTCCACGCTACCACTGATAAAGCGGCGGCATACGCAGACGCCGATTTTGTCGTAGTGGGGACACCAACGAACTATAATCATTAAACCAATCAATCTGATACTCGATCAGTGGGCTCTATAGTGGACGATGCCCTTGCACTCACTGAGCATGCGCTTGTGGTAATTAAATCTGCGGTTCCTGTCGGCCATACCGGATCGCTACAAGAAAAGTATGGCACTGGCAGAGTGGTTTTTTCTCCCGAGTTCCTTCGAGAGGTGCAAGCGCTCCGCGATAACCTGCACCCGTCTCGAATTATCCTCGGCTGTTCCGAGCGCTAAGGCTCAGGGTTTGCAGACCTGTTAAATGAGGCAGCAGAAAAGCAAGAAGTTGATACGCTTTACATGGCTTCAACTGAAGCTAGCAGTAAAGCGCTTTGCTAACAGGTACCTTGCAATGCGCGTCTCATTCTTCAATGAGCTCGATGCATATGCAATGGGTACT
>Ga0213866_10001144_pt1 | contig 20007 bp, 10 predicted proteins | sample PICome_11_FD_160079 | JGI IMG/M metagenome (GOLD analysis project Ga0213866, IMG submission 160079) | Coastal seawater microbial communities near Pivers Island, North Carolina, United States - PICO284 | ecosystem: Environmental > Aquatic > Marine > Coastal | place: USA: North Carolina...
AGGTCCTGTGAGAGTAGGTCGCCGCCAGTTATAAGCCCCGTTTGTTGGTCAATCACCAATAAACGGGGCTCTTTTTTTGCCCGCTTCCACCGATCCCTTCAACTCATCACAGCCAGAGACCTCACCAATTTGCTATCTATTGTCCCACTGGAAAAAGCCGATCGATGTCCCGTTGAGGTAACGGATTCGTGAACCAAGTTCCCCTCAATGGTGGTGCCAAATGATAAAGCTGCACTGCAGTACTGCTCAGTGTGGTCTGTAGATCCGATACAATGGTTGAGATGTCAGTTTCACCACGATAGATCGTCAGTGCCCTGAAATTCTGATCAAGTAGGATCGCCAGGGGAACGGAGGGACCTGGAGTTCGATCAAAGAGTTTCTCCTGAAAATGGTGAAGTTTTTGCACCGCCGCTTGGTCGATGAATCCCCAGGAAAAGGGAAACTTAGTTTTTTCGATCAGATCGTAAGTGGAACTGAGGTCGGCCGCCGGACCCTCGACCCCATCTGTTGACAGGGCGACAATGTTTAGATTATTGAGACGGAACGCTTCAGTATTCTTTGCGAAATTCTTGAGGCCTTCCTTGCATCTGACGCAGTTTCCTGACCACAGCATAACGAGGGTGGCTCTCGCACCGGGAGTGATTGTTTTTCGTTTCGCCGACTGGTCGCGATATCCAACAATTGGGAAAGGAACGCGGCCTGGTAGGATCACTCGTGCGCTGGAATTGGATGCCGGAACAATCAGTTCCTGTTTTTTGAGGGCTATTTTTTGGCGCTCGCTAATTGGCTTTGCTTTCCCGGTTCCTTGCTTGAGATGGTAACGGCCCGTTCTGATCCCGGTGAAAACCTCTTCATGGCCTCCGGGCCACAACACTTTTGCAGTGAGTTCCAACTTGTTGGTTCCAAGGCCGAAGTGCAACCACTTACTGGATTGAGAGAGAAAGAGGTCACCAGCTCTCACTGATTGAACCCAATATTCATCCGCGGAAGATGATTTCATCTCGACGACGGCTCCGATGGCGTCCCGATTGCACTTGGTCCCCTCAAGTCGAAGAGCAACGGATGGATGGCTTCTCCTTTGATTGTGCATTAGACGAAGCCTTGGCGCGGTTCGATTTCGATACCACAGGTCCAAGAGCCCGTCCTGATCCCAGTCTACGATGGCAAGTCCGCGTCCGTCTTCGATTTGATCAAGTCCTGACAAGTGGGACATTTCGTGGAATCGTCCCTCTCCGCCGTTCAGGAAGAAACGATTTCTTTCGCCGCCGCTCCAGGAATACCCATTTCGAACCAGTGTCATTAGTTCTGACCACCCCTTGGAATAGTCCTTGATGCTCTCGGAAGGCGACACGACCTCCCGCCAGAAGAAACTTCACAAATCATCGTCACGAGTGTTGCTCAGGTAACCGTTGGCAACCACCAGATCCTGCCAGCCATCATTATTGAGGTCGGCAAAGCCGGAGCTCCAGGCCCATCCTCCATTTGTGATTCCACTCTCGATGCTGGTGTCACGGAAGCTGCCTCTGGTCGCAGTGAACAGGCTGTTGCCTCGAGCCATTCGTTTTTTGCCGGCCTGGTAATTCCGCTGAAAGGCGACTCTTTGTCCGGCTGAGGAATACATATTACCTACGAGTAAATCTGATGCGCCGTCGCGATTAGTGTCGCCCCATGCCACTGACATCCCCGCTGCCATGTCTTCAACTCCGGCCTTTCCTGCAAGGCTTGAGAATTGCCCCTTATCATTCAGATACAGACAATTCCGGCCAAAGTCATTTGCAACATAGAGATCGGGATCCCCATCCCGGTCATAATCTTCCCACGCTGCCGCAAAACTCCAACGCGTGTTGTTTTGATCGAGGCCAACTTGACGGGTGACATCCGCAAATTGAAAATTCCCAAGATTGGAGAGGAGGATATTCCGACCTCCATTCTCGGCGTCATTAAAAGGGATTGGCGAACTTGCCTCAAAGCCGCGCTTGGTGGGTTGATCTCCTGCGCTGTAAACACAGGTATAAATGTCGAGGTCACCATCGCTGTCGTAGTCAGCCGCACTTAATGAAAATGGATAAGGGGCGCCTCCGAAGCCGCCACGTAACTCAAAACCCTGGTTCCCAATATTCTCGGCAAAAGCGATCATGGCGATCGTTGCCACGACCAAGTCCTGATCCCCGTCGTTATCCAAGTCAACCAAGAGCGCGCTTCGTGAGTCCTCCAGCCAGTCGACTCCCCAATCGGCCGCAAGTTCCTTGGCCGTGCCATCAGCTTGCTGAAGATAAAGTTGATTCGGAAGGCTCCCTCCGTCGCACACATAAATATCCTCAAGTCCGTCGCCATTCACATCTCCCACTGCGAGACCGTGATGTCCGGCCATAGAGAGATCGCCAATCCGGGTAATACGTTGGGCCCAGTGGTCGATCCCGTGGAGAACTTGCGCCTCGAATCGTTCATTGGCTCCAATGACGGTCTTGGTGATATCGTTGAACCAATGCCCTGCCGAGAAAACGGTTTCAAAGTTTTCCACCTTCAGGCTCTCTAATCTTGGGGGTGAATCTTTGGTCCATTGGCAATTCCAGGTCGCGGAATACTCGGATCCATCCCGATTCGCTTCTGCGTGGACGCGCGTCGTCTGTCCATCGTTTTCGATAACTTTTAACTTGAGTTTGCCGAGCTCTTTGATGCGTTTCAAGAGTTCTGCCGGACCCACTGGTGCTAATTTGCTTTCCTTTCCAGTGCGGATTTTGACTTCTTTGGCGATGATTTTTAAGAGAGCCTCGCCTTCAAATTCGCTTGCGCGAAAGCCTCCGGCAATGATGGCGGAAACCTTCTCAATGGTTTCCGCCGTCATCATTTGATTCAGCTGATCGAGGGCTTCCTCCGAAAATAATTCACCGGGCCAAGATTCGTTGGCCCCGGAGGATGGAAGGCCCAATTGAGTGGGGATAGCGGTGAGATTCTTCCTTGAATTTGCTTCGTTCGACCATCGGTCCGGCCTTTCCATGGCCTTTATGCGTAGCGGAATAAGCTCATTCCTTTTTTGAGAAAAGGAGAGGGTTGGTGTGGCAATAATCAGAGTCAGGAGCAGACGAAACATCTAGCTGAAGAGCTTGAGAACGGGCTTTTCTTTCACCAGCTCTCTCGGTTGGTTGAGATGATTCATCACCATGGTTTCGGGGTCGATTCCAAAGGCGTGGTAAATCGTTGCTAGGAGTTCGCCGGGATGAACAGGGTCTTCGACAGGGGCGGAGCCGGTCTTATCGGACTTTCCGTGGACGTAGCCTTGCTTGATGCCGGCTCCAGCAATGACGCTAGTGTAGCAGTAGGGCCAGTGATCGCGGCCGTCGGCGCTGTTGCTGTTGCCGGAAGTGCTGACGCCTTTTTGCGGGCTGCGGCCGAATTCGCCGACCGCTACTACAAGGGTTTCGTCGAGAAGGCCGCGGTCTTCGAGGTCGGAGATGAGAGTGGAGAGGCCATTGTCGAGCATGGGCCCGCCCTGGTTTTTGATCCGCTTGGTAAGGTCCTTGTGGGTGTCCCAGGAGTGGTTGTCGGAGTTGGCGACCTTGGGCCAGATGACTTCGACCACGCGGGTGCCTGCTTCAACCAGGCGACGTGCGAGGAGGCAACTATCGCCAAAGGTATTTTTTCCGTAGGCTTCGCGGGTCTGCTCACTTTCCTGTTCGAGGGCGAAGGCTTCGCGGGGGCGTCCACTCACGATGAGGTTCAAGGCACGGTCGTAGTTTTCATCGAGTGAGTATTCTTCGACTGCTTTGTCAATGGTGGGCATCTGGGCATTGATGGCATTTCGGAGGCTGGCGCGACGTTTCAGGCGAAGCGAGAAAACGTCTGGCCGCAGCTGCAGGTCATCGATTTTAATGCGGGCCATTTTGGCCATGTCCATGTCGTCCCCTCCTGGGTAGAGGGTGTAAGGGTCGTAGGATTTCCCAAGGAACCCTGCGCTACCACCCTTGCCCACGACGTTGCTCTCTTGAAGCGGGCGGGGGAGCATAACGAAAGGAAGCATGGGGTCTTCCATGGGTTTCATCTTGGCGATATTTGAGCCGAAGTTGGGGAAGTCCTTGGGGCTGGGTGGCTCGAGTTGGCCGGAAGGGCTCACCTTGTCGGTGGTGTAGCCGGTCATCATTTGGTAGATGGCAGCGGTGTGGTTGAAGAGTCCGTTGGGCGTGTAGCTCATTGAACGGATCATGGTAAACTTGTCGTTGATCTTGGCGAGCTTCGGCAGGATTTCGGTGAAGTTGACGCCGGGGATCTTGGTGGGAATAGACTTAAAGCCGCTACGAACGTTGTCGGGGACATTTTCCTTGGGGTCCCAAAGGTCGAGGTGGCTGGGCCCGCCCTGAAGATAGACCATGATGATGCTCTTGGCCTTTCCCCAGCCGGGTTCGCCGCTCTTTTTCTTCTCTTCGGCAAGAGCTTTGGCCTGAAACATCGTGCCAAGCGACATCCCAAGCATGCCGGCGCCTCCCACTCGTAATACGTCGCGTCGTGTCACTCCGGCGTGCGGGTCACACATGTCTTTGGCGGCTTGTCCTGGAATTCTAAACATGGTTTCGGTTGGTTTGGGCTTTAGTGGTTGAAAAGAAAAGCTGAAGTGTTGATGAGAGCCCAGGCGAGATCCTGGGCGCCGGTGAGGCGGCGTTGTGCGAGTTGTTGCGTACTAAGAGCAAGGTCGCTTCGCAGTTGGTTGTGGCGGGGGTCGATGCTCGGCTTCTTTTCCAGGTTGGCCAGACTTTCCCGGAGTTGTTTAAGTCCGGGGTCGATTGGAAGTGGTTTGCGGGCTTGGGCGAGCTTTTGATCGAAACTCTTAAGCTTGGCATCGTTATCCCGGTAATACTTGGTGATCAAGTCTGCTTGTTGCTTGCTTCGTTTATTTTTTGGGACGGCAAGGGCGTCCTTGATATTTGCCGGAAGGGCAAAGGGAAGAGGTCCTTTTTGGGAGGTAACGGAAAGCCGGAATTTTCCAAGGGTATGAACCTCATCAAAGGGCTGCTTCAAAGTGAACCGGAGGATACTGCCCTTCTGGTTTGAAGCAGATTTCCCTATTTGGAAAATGGCTGTTTGGTTTCTACCAACCTCCGGGGCGATCGCCCAGCCGGCGTTGGGGCCGCCCGGGTTCCCATCGACCGCTTTCGCGACCTCGTAGTTCTTCTGACTAAAGGTCGCCTGGGCCGTGGCAAACTTAATAGGTTTGAAATTTCCTGGGTCTGCAGCCGGTGCGATTTCCAGCTCGAACTCACCGAGGACAAAGTTTCCGCCCTGACGGCCCGGTCCTTTCCCTGGAAGGCGGTCATCGGTGAGCATCTCCAGTCTCACTGCGGTGAGGTCACTCAAATCCGTTTCCGCGTTCACGGTGTAGGTGGTTTTGCCATTGTTGCCGCTCGCAAAGATTGCTTGATCGGACTCGACCGAAAGGGTAGCTCCATTTGTCGATTGAAGATCCTTTGGTTTGAGAGTAACCCACGGAGTCATGCCACCGAGGCCCTTTTCCCACTTGGCGATGGTTTGAGGAAGAGTGGCCTCGTATGATTTTTTCTCCTGTTCGAGTTTGGCGATCCGATTCTTTCTCTCCTGTTCGGCTGCATCGACCTTGGGCTTGATGTTCTTTTCGTGGGCAATGATCGCAGTGCGTATTGTTTCGATATCCGAAGCGAGCTTCTTCTCGGCGGCAGCGAGAGCGGGGTTACGATTTTCGAGATGATTGGCAAGGATACCTGAGAGCTTGGAATGATCAGCAGTGATCTCAGAATTGAAGAATCTGAGCGTCGTGTCCATTTCAATGGTAGTCGGAGGTCGGTTGAGGATTCGATAAAAGATTCCCTCGATCAGGCTGTGATCGTCTTTCGTCTCGTTGACGAGTTTGGCGATGGCATTGTTGGGGTCGGCAATGGCATCTCCCACGGTGGGGCCGCTGAGAAGGGCCATGACGGGACCGAGTTGCATGTCGCTGTTGCGTTCGCATTCGCAGGAGCTTTCGCGAACGGGGCGCCCGAAGTTGGAGAGGAAGCCGTCGGGGAGTTTGACTCCGACATCGGGAAGGGAAGCGGCCCGGGTGCCTTTTGGCACGCCGGGGAAACGGCTGCTGGCTCCAGTGACGGCGTGAATGGTGTCGTAAAGAACTTCGGCAGGCAGGCGGCGGGCCTTGGCGTGGGAGAAGTTGATGGTGTCGTCCTCGTTCCACTGATTGGTCTTGATGGAGAGTTGGTAGGTGCGTGACTTGACGATGACCCGCATGAGTTCACGAACGTCGAAGTCATGTTCGATAAAGTATGCTGTCAACCATTCGAGCAGTTCGGGGTTGGAGGGGGGATTGCCGGCGCGGATGTCGTCGAGGGGTTCGATGATCCCGGTGCCCATCATGTATCCCCAGATGCGGTTGGCGTAGCTGGATGCGAAATATTGGTTGTCCGGCGAGGTTATCCATTCAGCGAGTCGTCCCCTCCTGGTGGGGGACTTCGTGTTAGTGTGATCGGCCTCGTAAGGGAAGTTGGGAGAAGTCACCTCGCCAGTGCGTTCGTGGATTTGTTCGGCCTCGTTCTTTTGAAAGACAACTTCGTAGAGTGGCTTGGCGCCCTCCACGGCGGTGCCGCCAATCTTGCTTTTGCCGCTGGCGGGATCGGTTTTTAGGCCGACTTGGGCGAAGAAGGCAGACATTTCGTAGTAGTTGTCTTGGGTCCATCGCTCGAAAGGATGATCGTGGCATTTGTTGCAGTTGAAACGGGTCGCGAGAAAGAGGTGGGTGGTGTTTTCCATGGTGTCCTCTGCAGTACGAAGGATCTTAAAGTAAGAGGCAGGCGGGTTATCTTTGTTGGAGCCGGTGGCGGTGATGATCTTTCGGGCGAACTCATCGTAAGGCGTGTTTTGGGCCACTTCGTTTCGAATCCAATCGCGAAAGAGCTTGGCTCCCTCGGGGGCGAGGAACTTGCGGTTCACTTGCAGCAAGTCCGACCATTTGTTGGTCCAGAACTCCACGAACTCGGGGTTTCCAATGAGAGAATCGATGAGTTCATTCCGCTTCACCTGCGAGTGGCGGGTGTCGGCGAGGAAAGATTTCACTTTCTCGACGTTGGGAGGCAGTCCGGTGAGGTCGAGGTGAATGCGACGCACGAAGTCGATATCGGTGGAGATCTCCGATGGTCGAATTTTCATGCGCCTCCACTTCTCTGCGACGAGGGAATCGATGGGGTTGAAGGTCGGCGGGGTAACCCACTCGAAGCCGCTGCGATTACCCATCGCGGTAACGGTGGTGGCGGCATAGGCTCCCTCGTAGCGCACGAGAATGGGAGCTTCTCCCCGGCGGATCACCTTGACGAGAGCGGGGTAGCCTTTGACTGTTTGGGCGACTTCGCTGTTACCGCTGCTGATAACTGCTTCCGAAGTCACGTCGCGGGTCTCGCCCCCGGGATAGGTCGCAATGACGCGCATCTGTTGCATCGCGCCGATGTTTTGGACGACGGGGTTGAGCGGGAAGACTTCGATCTTTTTAATCTTGGTTTTCTTGTCTTCGAGCGTGGCTCCGTGGGCAATCCAGGCGCGGATAATTTCATAGTAGTCATCGCCGGGTTTGGTGAGTTGCCCTCCTTCGTGCGGCACGGCGGAGGTGGCCTTGAGCAGCATGAGGCTGTCATCGGGCGAGGCCAGGTTGACGCGGCGCGAGGAAATGTCATCGGTGAAGGCGCGGACGTCGTAAAGTGGATCGTAGCCGCGGAGCGAGAGCTTGAAGCCGTTCTTTCCGTCCTTGGCCCCATGGCAGGTTCCGGCGTTGCAACCCATGCGGGCAACGACGGGATTGACGTCCTTGGTCCACGCGGGAAGGTATTTTTGGTTCAGACCGGTGACCTCGACGGGAATGGATGTCTTGCGACCGGCGAGGCTAAAATCGATCGCGCTGGTGCCATTCGATACGCCACGAACGATGCCGGTTTCGGAAATGGTGGCCTTGTCGTTCCGGAGAGTTTTTTTTGCAATCCGGGTCACGTCAATCACGTCGCCGGAATCGAGTTGAGCTGAGACGATGACCTGGGCGTAACGGTAGGGATTGTCGATCCTGATCGCGTCAGCCGGAACGACACTGAGTTTGACGACCGAACGGCCTTCCGGAATTTTTTCGGAATCGAGGGGCTTTCGTTTATCGAGGGTCCGCGTATTGCCGGAAGTCTTTTCGACGATTTTAGCTTCCGGGGTGATGGTGACGGGGAGGAAACTTTTGGAAATCGTGCCTGCTGAAACATCGACAATACGAACCATGCCATCGGGGCCGGAGGCGGCGACTTGGGATCCGTCGGGATTAAAGGAGACCGCGAAGATGCCGCATTCTGGCACCGGGACGGTGGCGAGTGTTTTGATGCTGGTCTCGAAATGCTTTCTGAGCTTCGCCTTCATCTCGGCATTCCGCTGGTGGGTTGGCTGCTTGATAATGGCCGCGATGTCATTCGGAATCTGAGCTTCGGGATCGACTTCATAAATGTGGATCGCCCCTTTGCCATTCAGGCTGCTTCCGGCGGCGATGCGTTTGGCGTCTTTGGAAATATCGACGGCGAAGACCCGGCCTTTGAGAGGCGGAAATTCGAGGAGGAGATTGGCGTCATCTCCAATCTTGCGGGCCGTGTTGCGGAAGATGCGGTAGAGCTTGGGCACTCCGTCAGAACCGCCGACCACAATTTCATCGCGCGTGGGGTGCATGACTACTGCGGCCATGCCTCCTTTCAGGGCATTCGGGGTGATGGAGGTGATATTGTCGATGAGCCGTTGGGTCGCCAGTTCGGTGAGCTTGGCGGTCATGTCACGGCTTACGGAAACGACGTGATCGCCTTTTGGGTTGAAGGCGGTGTCGAAGACCCAGTCGTTGTGGCCTCCTTGAAAGAGAACTTGTTTTCCGGTCTTGGCATCAATTGCGCGCACGCTGTTGTCGGAGCAGCCGAAAGAAATTTTGGTGCCATCAGGCGACCAGGCAGCCCCATAAACAGTGTCAAAGGTCACGGGAGCGGAAAGAGTGAGCTTCTTTTTGGTAACGTCCCAGACTTGCACCTCGCCCATGCGTCCGGGCAGGCCTCCGGTGACGGCGAGCTTTTTGCCATCGGGGGAAAAGCGAACCGATTCAATGCGCTCGGAGAGTCCGACCAAGCGAGCCACTTCCCCGGAGCCGTCTGCTTTTTGAAGGAGGACTTCATGGAAGCCCGAGATGGCGATAAGGGAGCCGTCGGGGGAATAGTCGAGCGAGGTAATGACGGGGGGCTTGGTGTAGACAGGCGGATGATCCTGATCGTATCGCTGCCGGGCATTTTCAGGAGTGTCATCTTTGGCTCCTTCCTGAATCCAGCGGCGGACCAAGGCGATCTCAATTTCGTGAAGTGGATCGTCCTTTTTTGGCATCTCGGCATCGCCGTGTTTGTCCGGGGTGATTTCCTCGATGAGGTAGCTTTCATCCGGTTTGCCCGGGACGATGGCGACCGCCTCTTCACCTCCGGCGAGGAGGCGCTTGAAATCGGTCATGACGTAGTCGCCATTGTCCTTGGAGGGTTGGTGACAACCGACACAGTTTGCCTGAAAAATGGGACGAATGTCCTGATAGAAGCTGACGGGTTTCACTGATGCTTCAGCAGCATTGCCAGGAAGGCCAAGGAGAGAGATGATCGGGAGAGTTGGGAAGAGACGCATGATCGGGAGGTTTGGATAGACTACCGAATCGAGGAATTGGCGGCAAGGAGATAGGAACGAAGCTGTTACCCGAGTCTGGGTAACTAACATTGACCTTAAAATTGAAGTCGTTTACCGTGCCCTGATGAGGTTAATTACAGTATTATCGACCTTGTTTCTTATCGCGACTGGAGCAGGTGGGCGGGAAACTGTTTTTGCTGCGCGGTGCCTTGTGCTCCCGGTCCCTAAAGTCGGTCAGTTTACGGCGAAGGACAAGGAAGTTGTGAAAGTGCTTGGGCAGGTGAATAAGCCGGCAGCTATTCCCTGGGAAAAGGGCTTAACCTTATCCAAGGTGATTGCCAAGGCAGGTGGTCTAACCAAGCTGGCAAACACCAAAAAGGTTTCGGTCACCCGAAATGGGAAGACGGTGCGCCATGATCTTGGATCCCTAAAAAAGAAGAGGATTGATCCTCCGATCCTCCCGGGCGATATCGTCGCAGTCGCTGAGAGATACTTTTGATTGGTGGTCGGACGCGTGAGGTGCTTGCAGGTTGTCGGAGTCTTGTGAGTTCGTTGGCAACACTACCCCCCCGTATGGTTCAAGGAACTTTGCGAAACTTATCCCGATTTCAGGCACCTGAAGTTCGGAAAGGGTGGTGCCGGACAACGATACGGTTTTTTTGGGGATGGGCTGTCCCTCGAGGAGGAAGACCCAAGGATTGGATGCCGCGTGTTGCTTGGCCCCTTTTCCGGGCCACTGGCAGGCGCTGCGGAAAGTCATTGAGAATGAGATTACGATGACAGCGAAGGTGCTCGTGATTTCCATTTTGGCACACAAATCGTGCGCCAAGATCGCTTTTCGAGAGTAAGATTCTTTTAAGAATGAAGAAATCGATCAAATTAATAGGCACTCTCCTCACCTCTCTGTCGCTGGCTACCATGCCAATTTGGGCGCAAGAGACGGAGATGAAAGCGGCTCCTAATGTGAAGAATTTCAAGGAGCTCCAAAAGCTCGATCGCCAGATCGTCGCACTTTCCGGGCAGGCACAACCTGCGACTGTTTGCCTCGTTGCCAAAAACGGAAGGGGCTCCGGAAGTGGAGTCATCGTGAATGAAGAGGGTCTCATTTTGACCGCAGCTCATGTCACTTCCAGCATGCCGGGTGGCGTGATCGTCATCTTTCCTGACGGTAGTAGGAAGGCGGGGGAAATTCTTGGAGCTGACTATGATCGCGATGCGGCGATGGTTCGAATCACTGATGAAGGCAAGTATCCCTTCGTTCCGATCGGAGAGAGCAAGGGCCTGAAACGAAACCAGTGGACGGTGGCGCTCGGTCACTCGGGTGGCTTTGATCCAATGCGCAGGCCTCCCGTTCGTTTGGGGCGCGTGCTGGCAAACGATGGTTTTGTGGTCACGGACACCGCCGTGGTTGGCGGTGATTCGGGGGGACCACTTTTTGACGTGCAAGGGCGTGTTATTGGCATTCATTCCAATATTGGCATGACCCTGAGTGAGAATCGCCACGTGCCTATCGATGTGTTTCGCAATCAATGGGAGAAATTGAAGAGTGGAAAAATGAGCGGAGAACGCTTCAACAACGCACCTCAGCCAGTTCAATCGCCGGAGCGCCCGATGCTTGGGGTTCAGTTGGGTGACGGTGAGGGGGGTGTCACGGTGACGGAGGTTGTTCCGAATTCTCCGGCCGAAAAAGCCGGCCTGAAAGGCGGTGATCTCATTGTCGAGGTGAATGGGAAAAAAGTCTCGGAGCCAGCCGATCTGATTCAGCTGGTTGGGATGCGCAAGGCCGGGCAAGAGGTGGACTTAGTTTACAAACGAGGTGGCGAGGAGAAATCCGCCAAGGCCAAATTAATCAAATTGAAGGACTTGATGGAGCCCCCGGAGAAGCCAAAGAAAGAAAAGCCGCAATCTAAAAAAGAAGAGCCAAAGACGAAGGACCCCAAAGAGACAAAGCCTGCCAAACCGACTCCCAAGGAAGATAAGCCTGGGACCAAACAAGAGCCTGAGAAGAAGGATGATAAACTGCCTTCTCTGGAAAAGTTGCTCAAGGATGCGGCCAAGAATGGCGGTCGTCTGGAGCTCACTCCCGACTTGATTGAGAAGATGGGTGGAATGGAGAAGCTGATGGAAGAACTTCAGAAACGCGGTGGCCAAATCGCACCGGGATCGATGGGAGGCGGTGTTGATGAATTTTTCGCGTCATCCCTCAAGGCACTGGAGCCGGTGATGAAAAGAAACCCCGGCGTCACCGCGCTGGTTACGGTTGATGGAAAGCCTGCGGTTCTTGGCACTGTGGTTTCGGCCAATGGAAAAATTCTTACCAAGAATGCTGAAACCGATGAAGGTAAGTTGGCGGTAAAACTCGGAGGAAAAGACTACGATGCGAAAGTTTTGAAACGCTTTCCCCAGCGGGACCTGGCTTTGTTGAAGATTGAGGCCACGAACCTCCGTCCGGTTCGTTTTCAGGTCGAAGAGCCCGCCCTTGGTTCTATCCTCACCGCAAGTGGAGTAGCGAACGAGCCTCTCGGAATTGGTCTTCTCAGCGTTCCCGGTCGCGCCATGGCTGAGGTGGGGTTCATCGGAATTCAAGCCAGTGAAGGCGATGGGGGAGTGTTGATTGCCCGTCTTGTCCCGGATGGGGCGGCGAGCGAGGCAGGTTTGAAGGAGGGTGATATCATCACCAGCCTCAATGGTGAAAAGGTGGAAGATCCTATTTCGTTTGGAGGCTTGATCCGTGGATGCAAGGCTGGCGAGGAGGTCAAAGTTGGTTATCTCCGTGAGGGTAAGTCGGCCGAATCAAAGGTGACTTTGAAAGAGCGGAAGATGCGCGACAATGTCCAGAATGACCCCCGCATGAAGCGCTCGCTTGGACGTCTCTCGGAAAAAACCGGAGGGTATCCCGACGTGATCCAGCACGACATTCCACTTCCTCCGGAGTTCTGCGGTGGTCCGCTCTTTAACCTCAAAGGAAAGTGCGTCGGAGTGAATGTTTCCCGGGCCGGACGCACCAAGACTTACGCCATCCCGGCTGACGAGATCGTTGAGTTACTCAAAATAAAAGTGGCACCAAAACCACAATCCAAGATGGCGTCGAAGCCAGCCCCTTCGAAGAAGGAAACGCTGGAAGCGATCAAGGCGATTCGAGAGAGCATGAAGCAAATCGAAAGCCGCCTTGAGCAGTTGGAAGAGTCGGTTCGCTAATCCGATCTCTCATTAAGATCATCCCTCGCCGGTGGAAGCCGACGGGGGATTTTTTTATCAACCGGGCGAACTATTCCTTCTCGGGCATAGGTGCTCTTTCGGCACCTTCCAGAGTTTGGAGGTAGTGGCGAATGGCTTCGAACTGTTTGTCGGCATCGCCCCGATAGAAGGTTGGGTTTAGGGCCTTCTTTTTGTCGACGGTGTACTTGGGCATGATGGTCAGCGGGGCGTGGCGTTGTGGCCAGAACATCCAGGTGCGGTAGTAATCCGGGCGGAGGCGGTCGCTGGCGATTTGCAAGTTGGGGCCTTGTCCTTCGAAGGCTTGCAGGGCGGGAGTTTCACCGGCAGCGTGACAGGCGATGCAGGCGTAGCCACCGGGTCCGGTAAGTGCCATGCCGGTCTTCACAAGGTCTGGCGTCACTCCAAAGTCGGAGGATGAGAGGTCCATGCCGGCTCGGAAGGCGAGGCCTTTGCTCAAGGCATCGGCATGTGCGGAGAAGCCTGGCATGCGGGCATGGAGCCATGGCCGGACTTTGAGCCCTTCTCCTTTGAGGAGGGTATTGAGCCAATCGCTGTGGAATTTTTCTCCGGCGAGCGAGATTTCGGGCAGCTTGTTTTCGCCGGAGTGGCAGCTGGCGCATTGCAATCGTTCGATGGCTCGTGTGGCATATTCGTGAGGAACGAAGCGGCGAAGCGAAGTGTAGTTTCTATTGCCATCGATGTTCTTGAAGGCGAAGAGGGCTTGCTTTTGGTCGATGCCAAGGCCGAGTTCGGGAGCGTTGCCTTCTTCTTCGGAGAGGCAGCCGTGCTCAAACCATTCGGTGTTCCACATGTCTTTCAGATTTTTGGCGGCGAACTCGTATTTCACGCCTTTGCCGGGTTCGTGACAAGTGGCGCAGCGTTGAGAGAAGACTTGTTTTCCTTTTACGGAATCTCCGCCGGAGGGAACGGGAGTCTTGGTGGCCCGTGAAACGATGGCGCTGGCGATGTTGGCGGCTTCCCGTGGTGTGAGACGAAGGTCGGGGAAGGTGGTGTGCCGATGGTGTTGAGCTGGATTGAGCAGCAAGATGCGCAGTCCGGTCGGGGTGAATTTGCCGGACTTGGCAAGTTCATCGGCCCAAGGTCCGAGGTGAAGTTCTTCGATGAGTCGGGCTCCGCTTTCGGCGTTCCCTTCATCCCCGGCGGATGTTTTCATTTTTCTGGTGGCAAGGTATGCCGCGATGTCGGCGGCGTGGTCGGGCGCTACAGTCGGGCAGTGATCATCGGGTTTGCGGATCCACTGCTCCACCCACCCGGCATGGTAACGGTGCCCGGCATTTTTGAAGTCTGGCAGCGTTTCAAAAAGCTCGGGCATTCTTTCGGACTTAAAGTGATTCTTATCTGCGGTGTGGCATTTGATGCAGTTGGCGGCGGCGAAGAGATTGCGTCCGGCGCGGGCCTTGTCTTTTTTGCCGAGCATGGAGTTGGCGGTGTGGCGATAGGCGGAGGGTTTGACCGGTTCCCAAACGAATGCAGAACCGCTCCAAAGAAGGCGAATACTGCTCGTTCCTTTTTCGGCTCCCTTGAAGTGGCAGAAGATGGCTTGCGGGCCGGATTCGAGAGCGAGGGGAGGGCACTCGAGAGGGAGGTCTCCTTCCATCACCTGCTTGCCGTTGATCTTGAGGCTGGCCCAGCCATTGCCTTCGAGCCGGAAAGCGCGTTGGTCGCGCGCATCGACGATCAGGCTTCCTTCGAAAACGGCTTGGTTGGTTCCAATGAAGACGGAAACGGCTTTGCGTTCCTCGATGGTCAGGGCGAGGCGGTCCACGACGGTCGCGTCATCGGCGCTTCCCTTTGAGGTGGTGAGGAGAAGGCCGGGTTCGCCGCGTGCTTCCTTTTTGATGACGGGAAGATTGGCGAGATCGAGGCCATGGTCGTCGAAGGCCGGGCGTAGATTGTGGATGGTGTTCCAAATTGTTTCTTTGAATTCCTTCTTGCCGGCGTCGGCGAGATCAAGGCGGATTTCCATCTGCATGGCGGGAGTCATTCTAGGAATGTATAGGAAGACCGACTTGCCATCTTCAAGAAGCTGGGCGGCGCGGACATCGACGGAGTCGACCTGATTGACGGACCCTTTCGAAGGCTCGACGAGAGCTTGGGCGCGGGCGGCGGAATCTTGTTCATCGATGGAGAAGCGGCCGGAACCATACTGCGGTCCCCAGACGTAATCCCACTTGCTGATCTTGTAGCGGCGAGGGTCTTTCGCGACTTCGGGATCGAGGCTGGAGCTGAACTCGACACGGATTCCGTTTTCGAAGGCCTCCAGTTTGAGGGGGACGGGCTTCTCATCCGAGACAAAGCGAATGCGCTGGAAGCCGGTACCTCCATTGGTCTGCCAACCGCGGAATCCGATGATGTAAAGGTGGCCTGACCCCGGGTGGAAGCGGCCGCGCATGTTGGCAGTGGTGAGTTCGATGGGGAGGCGGTAAACGCCCCCCTGAACCTGGCCGTCGACCTCGTCAATCAAGGTGCGATAGATCGAGCTCTTGCCATAGGAAAGGTGGAGCATGTTTCCGGCGTGGTTTTTCCAGGAGCTGTTGTCGGGAACCCAAAACTGGCTCCCGCTGGAATTGTCGACGTAGTAGGGAAGCCAGCAAAGCGGGCGCTCGTAGTCGGTGGGCATGCCGGGGAGATTGCGGACGAATTTCTTGTTATCCCACTCGCTGGGAACAACCCCGTGGAAGCTGCTGCCGTCTGGCTTGCTCCAGGTGATTTTACAACGGGGAACGTAGCTGCCCTCGTTCTCACCGGTGGTCATTTCACCATTGGGTCCAATGCCGACGCCACCGGGTGCGCGTAATCCCCAAGCCATGCGGGTGAGGGTTTTTCCATCGGCGCTGATTTTCAGGATGGTGCCATTGTGCTCGGTGAGATCGGAGAATCCGCGCCCGCCGGAAAGGACGGGAGCGCCTTTGCTGAAGTAGAAATTACCTTCTTTGTCGGTTTGGAGGTCGAAGGCGAACTCGTGGAATCCGGGCGTGATAAGGACGTCGTTGTTAAAGCACTCATAGAAGTCAGCCTCGCCGTCGTTGTTGAGATCGTGAAGTCGGGTGATTTGGTCCCGGCCATGAGTGTAAATGACGTCATCGACAATTTTCAGGCCGAGGGTTTGGTAGAGTCCGCTCGCGAATCGTCGCCAGGTGATCTCGGAGAGGTCGCCGTCGATGCCTTCGGCGATCCAGACGTCACCGTTCCAGGTCGAGCAGGCCGCGCGTTTGCCATCGGAGAAAAAATCGAAGGCACCGAAGCGGATGTTGGATTCCCATGGGTTATCCTTTGGGAGAGGGATGTCATCGACAACGTAACCCTTGTCATCCTTGCTGGTGCGGCCTTTGACTTTGATGATTTCCGGAAAAAGGGAAGGGCCACCTTTGGTGTAATTCGAGATGGGGCCGCGCTTCTCGATCAAGATGCTTGCGCCCTTGGGAGCGTATGCGAGTTGGAATGATCCGGATGCGCCTGTGGTTAGCGAGACGACGATACGGCCGGAGGGCAGGGTCTTAAGCACGACGTCTCTTGACGCGTTCGAAAGTTTCACCTCAATATTTTGTCCGCCTTGCAAAGGGTCAAGAGCAAGGATTTCGACATCGTTCACGAGAGTCTTGAATTCAAAAGAGCGAATCAGCGTGTTGCCGAAAAGCTTGGGCATTTCGAGAAATTTGGCTTCTCCGATTGAATAGCTAAGAATGGTCCCGGTCTTATGTCGGTAGAGTCCGTGATACTCACCGTGGGAATCGGGGAGCGGGCCGTTTTTGGTTTCGCGGGGATCTTTCCAGTTGCCATTGACGGCAATGCCGGGGCCTTTGGTGGTGGCGAAAAAGTAGTCCTTCCGGCCTTCGGGCAAATAGGAATTATCACTGTGCCTGCCACTCCACGGGGTGCCTTCATGCATGACCCTTCCTTTGAAGCCTGCGACCATGCGGAGGGTTTCGGTGTCGAAGACAACGGTGTGATCTTCATTTTCGCCGATCTTGATGGCGATGCCCTTGAGCACGGCCACATCGCCTTTGGGCCCGAAGCCGAGGAAAGTGTCACTAATGAAGGGACCGGTGTCCATGGCGTCCCACCAGCTGAGTTTCGGATTTTCAGCGATTCTTTGTTGGGTGAGTTCGGCTCTTGTAGCGGCAAAAGTCAGAGAGGTCGTATGTGCCAGAAGTCCGCCGAGGATGAGTGTTCGCCAAAATATCATGTGGATATGTCGATTGAATCCTTTGTGTAAGAATCGAGGGAGAGATTATGCGCAACCGTTGGGGTATCAATTCAAAAGGCGAGAGCCGATCGGCCTGTTGTGCTGCCACCAGCTGAATGGTGTGATGGAGGGCATGTTTTTTGAAGTCCCGACACTCCTCGGGTAGTGAGAAAGTTCAGTCTCATCAGATGGGAAAGAGGGTGAAAGATTGCTTGTTAGGAGGAAGGCTCATCTTTTCATTGGATTGCGGTAGCGAGCTGTGGTTTCTTTTCTTGAATATGAATCGCAGAGATTTCCTACGCACCTCCGCCTCGGCTTCTATTTTGGCGGGATCAACCCAGAGCTTGTTGGCGTTAGCCGATGATAATGTCTACCGCAAGAAAATCGGTCTGCAGATTTATACGCTCCGGGATCAGTTGAAGGCAGATTTGAAAGGGACCCTGAAGGCTGTCGCCGAGGCCGGTTATACGCAGGTTGAGCCTTATGGTTTCCCTGGGGGTCTTGAGATGATCAAGGTGGCGAAGGATTTGGGGCTCGAGGTGAATTCCATCCACTTCGATTGGGAAGCGGCGGTGAATCCATCGGACGAAGAGTTTTCCGACTTCAAGAAGATCGTTGAAAAGGCCAAGAAGACCGGAATTTCCCATCTCGTGGTGCCTTATCTTCACGACAAGGATCGCAAGACTCTCGATGGCTACAAGAAGGTGGCCGGGAACCTCAACAAAGCGGCTGTGATCTCGAAGGAGGCTGGGATTCAACTCGCGTATCATAATCATTCCTTCGAGTTTCAACCGATGGAGCAGTCAACGGGTTACGATATTTTCGCGCAGGAGTTCTGCGACGAGATGAAGTTTGAGGTGGATGTTTTCTGGGTGAAGGCCGCGAACCTTGATCCGGTCAGTTTGATCAAGGGCCTGAGTGGTCGTATCTCCCAGCTTCACCTCAAGGACATCAAGGAAGGATTGAAATTGCCGATGTATGGCGGCCTGCCCAAGGAAGCCTTTAAGGAGCTGGGAAATGGCATCATTCCGATGGAGCCAATCATTGAGGCAGCCGAAGCCGCGGGTGTTGTCCACTGTCATGTTGAGCAGGATCAGTCACCCGATCCCATCGCGAGTATCAAGGAAAGCGTGGCTTATCTGAAGGGCCTGTAGTTCTTCCGGATTTCGCCGGTCATCCTAGATTTCGGGGGGATCCGAGCCATCGTAGTCGAGCGCGAGGAAGTGGTTCCACGATCGTCTGGGTGTAAAATTTATTGGGAAAATCAACCCATCGCCGCGCGGGTTCTTGCCACGAGGTCGGTATCTTTTTTTCCGGAACCCTGAAGCCAAAAGACACTGGCAGCGAGGAAGCGGTCCCGCATCTTTGGTGAGATGTGGTGGTAATCCTCCAGGACAGCGGAACTAAATTTGTAGTCGTGGGATCCGGTGCCCTTCAGGTAGATCAGTCTCTGTGCTTCTTTCATGAAGTGACTCGGGTCTTTGGTCGACTCAAGGTATGCGAGCGCTTTGCGTGCGGCTTTTTCCTTGTTCCCGGTGATGTCGGCAAAGATTTCGTCAATCCCGGGAGTCCCCTCGGCTGGTTCGAACTGGTCAACCGCGATGCCTTCTTTGATTCCCCCCCGGTCGCGAAACATCGTTAGGAAGGCAGTATTTTGGAGGAGTAGAAAACGTCGGGTTTCGTCGTTCGAGGTGTGTTGGTGGGCGTAGTGGAGAGCGTTGGTCGTGGTGCTGGCGTGGAGGGAGATGATGCCCGGTCGGCGCATGAGCATTTCCGAGGCATGTTGGAAAAGTCCGTCCCAGATGGACCTCGGTGATGCCCCTTTGTTGAGCAATTCCACGACCTTACGGCTGGCGGCTTCCCACGTTCCGCTGCGAAGGATGTTGAGCATCTCGGTCGTCGATTCTGGTTTCAATTCACCCCGTTGCCAGTCACCGCGAATTTCTTTGAGAAGCTTCTCGTTGAGGCGGCCTGGGCGATCTGCCTCGTGATCACTCTTGGCCGGATTGCTGCCATTATGTTGGAGGAGGGCATAGCCGAGCGAGCGTAAGACGGGCTCGGAGTGCTTCCAGCCGATCGTTTGCAAGGTGCGCCAGCTATTGGCAACATAGATTGCCTTGTGGCCAATATCGCGAAAGTCACGCGCCCCAAAGCGTGCGAAAAGATCGAAGGTTTCCTGTGCTCCCACCGTGCGTGCCAGTCCGGCGGTGGCCGCATCCACCTTTTCTTCATCCCACAGATCAAGTCCTTCCCGAAACAATTCCCGGGCCTTCGCCGCAGTTGGGACGTCCTTTTCTTTTACGGCCGTCATCGTCCAGTCGCCCTCTTCAATATCGCGTGCTTGCGATGATTTGAAGTAATCGAGCGCCCAGAAGATGGGGAGCCAGCGATCGGAATCCGGTGATCGTAAACTCGCCAGATGGGCTGAATTGACCACGAGGACAGCGTGGAATTTGAAGCCAACGGGACGGGGTTGAATATTACGTACACCTGCCAGAAGGAGTGAACTTAGAATCTCGCGATATGTGGTGCCCTTCTTGATTCGAGTGGCTACTTCTTCGAGTAGGTTCTCACGGGGAGTATCTTCCAGGAGGCGGACCAGCGGTTCAATTTCCGGGCGAAACTGAACTTGGGCTGGATCAACTTTAACGTCCTCTGCTCCGAGCAAGGGGATTCTGGAGAGAAAACCCAGAGCGCCGGCGGCAGCCCCGGTTTGGATGACGTCACGTCGGGAAGGATTAAAGTTCATTTTGCGATGCTACCGGAAGCACCGGATAAAGTCCCGCAAGAAAGCCGGATTACTTTTTTGTTTCCGCTGCTGGAATCACCTTTCGTTGTGCAAGGTTGTAACGATCACCTTTTCTAAGTGTGACCCACTTTTTTTCATCGGGGGTGTCTTCTTTCCACGATTT
>Ga0213866_10001145_pt1 | contig 20006 bp, 24 predicted proteins | sample PICome_11_FD_160079 | JGI IMG/M metagenome (GOLD analysis project Ga0213866, IMG submission 160079) | Coastal seawater microbial communities near Pivers Island, North Carolina, United States - PICO284 | ecosystem: Environmental > Aquatic > Marine > Coastal | place: USA: North Carolina...
TTTTGACATTCCGCGACTCCACACCCCCAAAAAATAATCGGTCTCAAACATCGATTTTACAGCCATGTGCTGAAATGGAAATAACTTAATGCCAAATATTAAATCAGCAGCAAAAGAAACATTGCCTCTTAAAAATTCATAAAGAGCAAGTTTTGATTCGTGCTCTTCTAAAAAACCCTCTAAAGATAATAATTCTTTGTTAGTCCTTATTTTTGACGGCGGTCTGTTTTGATTTCCTTTTTGCCAACTCATGGTCTATAAAATATTGAAGGTCCGACCTCCATAAATCTTTTCCGTAATATAGTATGCGTGGAATCAAGAATTTTGAATTTTTTCTTCCTCCCGTGAAAATAAACTGGCATCTTCTGGGAAAATCATACATAATATCTCGCATATTTTTTAATATGTAATCTATGCTAGCTTTACGTTTAAAGTATTTTTGTTCTGCTATAATTTTATCTAAAGAAGATTCTATCACTACAAACATGTATGCATCCATATCTTGTGTTAACTGGATCTCTCTTCTAAATCTATCTAAATTAGCTGTTGTTAAAGTGCCACAAAAATCATTTGAAGATTTTCTGTCTACAAATGTATAACTATAATGATCACCTAATAAAGTGTAGTCTCCAAAAGATAATTTATGTTTCTTTGTGTTAAACTTAAAGTCTAAAGGTTTTTGCTCTCTAGTATCTATTGCTATTTCTATATCTTTAGGCAAATCTTCATCAAAAAAACCTGACGGAATATTTTTATCAAACATTAAATCTAAATCACATGATTTAGCAAAATGAGAGTAACTGCCAAACATCTTTTTTATGATATCTAACTTAGGCAAAAAGCAGTGTTCAAGCTCCAAATGAAAAGGTAAAAAATTTCTTTTTTTATCGTAAACTCTTTTAAGTATTTTAGATTGAATATATTCTTGGGCATCTAAAGGGTCTAGCTGTTCAAGCCACTTGTTCATTTGGATTCTATTCGTAAAATCTTTATTAAAATAACTCTCGACATCTTTAAAAGGTAAAAGTTCTTCCGTTAATAAGTTTTTACGGGCATAAAACTTAACATAATATTCCGCCAAATGCATATCATGCTGTTTTATATGCTTATGTAAAGATCCTAATTTTGCAAAAGGTTTATCGCAAACCTTGCAGCTTAATTCATATTGCGTCATTTTTACTTATACCTAAAACTCTAGCTTTCCATTCAGACATTTTTTCCATTTTATCTGCCTCTTCATAAACCACTTTTTTTTGCATGTCTGCCATTTGAATCATTAACTTTCTTTCTTGCTCATCTTGAAATAATTGAACTAAAGAAATAATTGATGCATTTCGTTGATGTTGATTTTGGATTCTTTTAGAGCGTTCTCCATTTAACTTAGCAAGCATTTTATCTATACGATTTGTGCATTGATTATATTCTTCAGCTTTAGTTTTTAACATTTCTGTCAGCCTCATCGTTAAATCGTTTTGACCTTCAGTTTCGTCAAACATTTGATTTAATTTTTGTTTTTGGATTTCTATCTCTCTAAGGTTGACATAATCCATGCAGACATTAATGTATAAATTTAACTCATCCGATGTCAAGTCTGGCTTATCCCAAGAACTACGAATATATTCGCTTTCAAATAGATCTCTAGCTTCTTTAGTGATATAAGAATTAATAACCTGTATAAATCGTGGCGCAGAAAGATATGTTAAAAGCTTTTCTAAACATTTTTTATCTTGCATAGATAACTTTTCTGCATCAAATTCTTTCATTACAATTTTATTTATTTTTCTTATTAATGTAGTTAAAGCTCTTGGTGCAGAATATTTTTCTGATACAACCTCATCCCTTAAATTTATTTGATCAAATTCGTTATTGATAAACTCTGACATTAAAACAAATTTTTGACTTTCAAAAAACTTCCTGCGTTTAGATTCTTCCGGCCAAATTATTTTAGCAACTTCCTTTTTTGTTAAATCTGGAGTATAATGTCTTTTTATAAAATCTTGCTCCTCTAATGATAAAAAAGGTTTAGCATCAGATTTTTCAGTATAATCTGAATGAGCTGTTGTTTTTATTATAGGTTGAGGCGGTAAAGGTGAAGCTGTTAGTTTTCTTTCTTTTACTTTTGTTCTATATTTTAAACCTCGCTCTATCCAAAACTCTCTTATAGCTCTACCTCTACTAGTTGTGCCTTTTTCATTAGGGCTGTTCCACAGCTCCCTTATAACTTTTATTAAGTTTCCATCATGCTTTTTAAACAAATCTAAACTTCTCTGTTTCTCTTCTTCGGAAAGCTGGTAATGTGACGCCATCTGGTTATTCATAAAAATATATCATTCTTTTCTAGCATTTGTTTAGCTATTTTTTTATAAAAGTTTTTTAGATTTTTTATTTGTTTGTACCCAGCCTTCCTACCCTTCTCTGTGGTTTTATAACCTAAAGTGAGAGCTATCTTTTCCTCGTCTAAGTAATCTATAAATAACATTTTATAAATAATGTAATGCCTATCATTTAAAAAATCCCTCATTAGGAAATGTAATTTTTTTGCCGCAGTTAATACGCAGGTATGATCGGAAAACTTGGAATTTTTTTTGTAAGAAGAGCTCTCTAAAGGAACTGGAACTTTAATATCATAAGCATTTTTTTTGCTTTTTTCCCACTTTGCATAATCTTTGCACTCAGAACTTTGCATACCACTGGGCGTAAATCCACACAAACTATGATCAGACTCAGAATAAGACTGATTATACTTGCAGCTCAAACACGGCCTTGCGAAATTTGAATAATTATTCCGCAGAATATTTTTCATCTGATTAGAGATGATTTTATTTATCCATGGTTCTATAGGTCTAGACTGATCCCATTGCTCCCATTTTTTAAAAATATGAAGACGTATCATTTGAGATACGTCTTCAAAATCTAACCAAGCTAATGCATTTAAGTGCCACTTGTAAAATCTTTTTCTAATTTCATTATCAACAATGTCCGATTTATCTTCGTATGTGTAATGTTTATCCCCCATCAATGTCAGTAGAACGGCTAGAACCACATTCTGCAGTAGACTCTTGTTCAAAAGCTTTTTTAGATAGCTTTTTATAACCTTTAATTTTTTTATCGCTGTAATTAAGTTCTCTCGGGTTCATAGGATTATTTAAAACATCGCCTAAAGTAACCTGATTATTACCATAATCTACATCATAATCTAATTTAGAAATGTTACGAAACGATTCGTTTTCTTCTTCAGGTTCTAAGTGTGTAGATTTAACAAGGCTTACCTTAGCCCTTGAAATCGATGCTCCAACAGGGTTGCCACACGATTGACAAAATTTAGGTTTATTGAGTGTATATAAATTTTTGCTTCCACATTCTGTACAAAATAAACTAGCCATACTCTTAATATTATTTTTAATTATTTTAGTTTTTCAAGTTTACTTATGATAAACTTAAGTATTTCACTTCTTAAAATATCTTCTTTATTAAAATTAAAGACATGTATACCATTCTTTTTAGACTCTTCGTCATCGAAATTTTTAGCAATTTCATTTAAACCGCTTTTACCGTTAATATCTGATTGCATCAAATCTCCACAAATAAAATATTTAGCATTTTCGCCTATACGAGTTATTAATGTAATTAATTCTTTTTTTGTAAAGTTTTGAGCTTCATCAGCTAATACAATCTTATCCCTCCAGCTTGCCCCACGTAAATAATTAATAGGAGCACAACTAACTATACCCTCATCAAACAACATCTTAATTCTATCTTCTTTAATTAATTCTTTAAGTTTCTCTTCTAAAGGCATAGCGAAAGGGTTAAATTTTTCATTCATATCCCCCGGTAAATGCCCTAAACTTCTTTCTGCACTTTCAGCTATAGTTCTAACATAAAAAATGTCGTATAGATTGTCCATATTGAACAATTGTAGTGCTGCATAAGTAGCTATAAAAGTTTTGCTGCTACCAGCAGGCCCTAAAACAAAAATCATCTTAGTGTTTTTGTCAAAAGCGACTTTTAAAAATTCTTTTTGTTTCTTTGATAATTCAAATTTGTTTAATACCAATTTGTATTTATTCTGAAATTCCAGAACCTCACCCTCGGACTCTTGCTCCACCTTTTTACGTTTGGTCATACTTTATATATATTACACTTGACATACAGATTTTACACTATATTATTATAATATATGGTATTTCATGTTTTATCAATCCCGATGTACCCCACTAAAAAAGAGATAACTTTATGTGCCTTTGTTCAAAAAGTATACAAATTTTGTAAAGAAATGACGCAAAGAGGCCATACAGTCTATCACTACGGTCACCCTGAATCAAATGTTCCTTGTACTAAGCATTTTGATGTTATAGATACCAAAACTTACAATGAAGATTACGGAGATAAGACTTGGAAAGAGATGCACGGCCAAAGTACGCAAAATGAAACTCATATAAAATTTAATAATAATTGCGCTGAAATTATAAACAAAAATGTAAATGACACAGATTTTGTTTTAGCTTTTTGGGGGTTTGGTCATAAAAGCTGCTGTGATCAAATAAAAAAAGGTATTGTAGTAGAAGCTAGTATAGGTTATGATTCTCATTTTGCAGTAAATAGAGTTTTTGAATCTTATGCTCAACTGCACAAAATTATAGGGACTAAAAAAAACCCAACTTTTTCTGATGTTGTTATTCCTCCGGGATTTGAAAAAGAAGATTTTATTTTTTCAGATAAAAAAGAAAATTATTTTTTATATCTAGGGCGCATGGTAGACTGTAAAGGCGTTCATATAGCACAGCAAGTGGCGCAATCCACTAAAACAAAAATCAAATTTGTAGGCCCTCAAAACCAAAAAAATAAACTAAATAAACAATGCTCATATTCTGAGTTTATTCACACAGTGAGCTATAAAGAAAGGGCGGAACTTCTTTCAAAAGCTAAAGCTTTACTTATGCCTTCTTTATATGCTGAACCATGTGGATGGACAATGATAGAAGCGTTTTTTTCTGGAACTCCGGTGATATCTACGGATTGGGGAGGCATGAGTGAATATAACATACAAAACATTACAGGCGTAAGATGTCGCAGCGCAAGTGAATTTTATTTTGCACCACAAATATGTAATAACTTGAAGCCATCTTTATGTAGAGCATACGCGGAACAATATTTTTCACTTAAAAATATGGGTGATAAATACGAGAATTATTTCAATTTGCTTTTGCATGGGTTCGAAAAAATACACACAAATTTCAAATATACATCCTTTAATAATTCTTTTTTTTAATAAAATAGTGTAAAACTTAGAAACATTCAATAATATAAATATATGTCACATCAAGATTTCTCAGGCGATTATACTTACAATTTTGTTAGATTAGATCCAGAATGGAACAATTCTTTAAAAACTGGAATCTCATCTTTAGTAATAGGCTTAACATGCACTTATAGCGGAACAGACTCCTGTGGCTGCGAATGTATAGAGTCTCAATATATAGACGGGTCAACAGGTTTTAGCCCATTTATTACTTTAGATTATTTATCAGGAAATATAGAAGAAATTTCTAATTCTTATGCCTCTGGTAATAACTGGTGGTATTCTTTAAAATCTAGCGTTTCTGGCAAAATTGATCACCCCATCACAGATACAACCTTCCCTTTCCCAGAAAGTGGTAACCCAGTGCCTCACCCACCAGAAGATTAATCTTCTGGAAAATGATTGTACAACAAATAAGGACTTTTAGCATAAGTCATATCAATATCCTCCGAAGATAATTGGTCTTTAAAGATCTTAAACTTCGGAGGATTTTTTTTATCATAAGGTTTTATAAAATCAGCATTATGCCATCTTAGCAAATTATTTGGCTGAACACACATGTTACCATCATCTAAATCAATAAAATGGTAACATTTAGTATCTTGATCATTTGCATAACCTACATTTAACTCATTCAGATCCCCTTCGTAATCATCAATAGTAAAAATATATTTACCGCTTCTGTATTTTTTATCGCGACAAAAGACATCGACCCTTTTATTCTGTAAAAACGAAAATGTCGTAACAGCGATATTATTAGCCTGACAATCCCAAGTTTGTAAAATAGATAAGCGTTTTTCTTCATCTTCTGAAATTTTATCGTATTTTTCTTTGCTAGCAAAAGCTGATATAGGCATTTGCCAAAAGATAGCCCCTAAACAAGACTGAAAATGAAAATGTAAAGGCCTATTTATCATAGACTTAACTCCGAATATATAACCTTCAGTTAGCCCTTCATCATCATTGTCAAAAATATAAGAATTCCTAATAAAACATTCTATATAGGGGGTGTTTGCATTTAATTGTGCCATATACATATTCTACACAAAAAACCCTTATTCAAATAAAAGCTTGAAAAAAAAATTAATAAGTGTAATATATGTGACATATGAATAAATTCATACTATCATTAATAAGTATTATTGTGTCAGCTAGCATAATGGCTGACGGAGAATCAAAACTCAAAGCTAGCGTTAATGCTGGATACACTTCAAACTATATCGTAAATGGATTAGCGAAAACAGGCTCTCAGGCCTTCGCTGGGGTTGATATTGGTACTGAGTATTCTGGCATCGATACTTACGTTGGAGCTGTCGTTTTAGACGCTGGGTCAGGGCTTGACGAATTACATGCGAACGTTGGGGTAGGAAAAGCTATCGATCTTTTCGAAAGCTTTTCTTTAAGAGGTGACGCTCAAATTTTTCAACATCAAGTCGCAGCAGGAGCAAACTCTACAGAGGGTAGATTAACTCTTTCTTTAAACAATAAATATATCACCCCCTATGTAGTTGGCACTTACGATTTAGACGTAGCTAACGCAGGATATTCTCAAAGAGGTTATATTGTTGGACTGAAAAAGAGTTTTGATGTTTTTGGAGTTTTTAATTTAACTCCTTCTGTTGAATATGGTCAGATGACTGATTATGAAACTGCTAGCGTAAAGCTAGATGCGTCAAAAGTGCTTTGGGATAAATTAGAAGTTTTTGGTCAAGTGGGCTGGTTTGACAATAATTTTGATGTTGTCAATTATAATTTCGCAACAGAACAGTTTGTAGGAGACGTAGCTGCTTCTGCTGGTGTTAGATGGAATTTTTGATCAGAAATAAATAACAAAACTATAAAGCGGTCACTGCGTAGCGGGGGCCGCTTTTTTAGTCTCTACATTCACACTTGCGTCCGCGCCCCTTTTTATCTGATGCATATTTTACCCCCATGATAGTACCAACAATACTAAAACTATTAGTAAGCAATATGCTAAACATGTTACTCCAAGAAGATTCTACGGTTTTATTCTCGATTCCAAATAGCAGGGTTATAGCAAAAAGAATTGAAGTTATTCCTCCTACCCCACAAATAACCCATAATGCGACTTTTACTATGCTACCAACCAATTCATACTGAGTTTTCTTTTGAAGGATGTCTAAGTCGTTCTCGGCAGTCTGTTTTGCTTTTTCAGAAGTTTCTAAAGCTAATTGAAGGTCTTTATTTAGTTTTTCGTTATGAGATTTCCATTCTGTAAGCTCTTTATTTTGCTGCTGAATGGTTTTTGTTATTTGAAGGCGTTTTTTGCGATTTTCTTTATCTCTACTAATACAATCTTGAATATAGCTGCCAAAATCTGAGCTAGGTTGAGAGACTATTAATTTAGTAACATTACCCTCCAAGAATATATTTTTTTCGGTGGCTAAGTTTATTAATTGTTTTTCAATTTCATTATTTAATGTTATCATCGATACACCTTAAAGGACGCAGTGCGTTCCTTATACCCCTCGAAATCTTTAACAAATTCCTCTAATCTAGGTTCGATTTCATCTGATTTAATGATCCAAAATTGAGCCCCAGCTTTTACAGCTTTAGCTTGCTCCTGTTCGTCATCAGAGCTTGATATTATACCTATAACAACCCCATCTCCGTGAACAAAATTAATTCTCCTACATAACTCTATACCATCAAAACTACTACCAATAATATTAAGATCAACAAAAATGCAATCAGGCTTAGTTTTATTTTCTTTCACTAAGGATTCAAAATGTTTTTCTGCCGCATCAGCGTTATCTATGGACATTAAATTTAAAGTAATATCTAGTAGACTACATGCGTCTTCAAACACTAAATGAAATAAATTTTCATCATCTACTAACAATATTGACTCGATCATATCCACTATTTTAAAATATACACTAAATATTTAAGCGTGAGACTAGTCTTTGATATTTTTTGATCGGGCCATTTCTTTATTGTAATCCGAAATGTTTCCTAAATTTATTTTGAATCTAGTGCCGGAATATGGTTGCGGAAGCTTTTCGCATGATACTTCAAATTCATGTTGTTTTAATATCGCTACACAAATATTTAAACCAAGTCCAGACCCAGATTCTTTTTGATCTTTTTTTCTGGTATAAGGCCTCATCAATTTTTCAAAATCCTTTTGGTTTAAACCTCTTCCGTTGTCTTCTATAAACAAATCATGAGTACTTTTACTGTAAAATATTTCAACCCTTTTGCTAGCAGAATCATTATATTTAAGACCATTTCTTATTAAGTTATCTATAGCAGTACAAAATAAAGATTCGTTGACTTTGAGTTTAGGCAAATCGTTTATCAAAACTTGATCCTTGTAAGCTGTGCTGACCAAATAATCATTTAATATAATTTTTAAATCGTATTCTTTTTTATCTAGAATCACTTCAGGTTTTACTAAGTTAGTAAACTCATAAACACCTTTGTAAACTTTTTGAGTGTGACGCAACCCTTCCTCTATCATTTTTAAAGGCGCTTGCAACCTTAAATTATTTATGATTTTATCATCCAACCTTCTTTTTAAAGAAGACACTCCTCTAGGTATATAAGTGTTTATGCCACTATGCATATCATGCCGTAATATTTTTGCAGCATGCTCTAAATATGAATTTTTTTTATTTACTTCGTTTTGCTGAAGAATTAAATCTGTTATATCGTGCCTCACACTAATAAAACCCTTTAATTTGTTATCTAAATCAAACTCTGCTTGAACCCAAGATTTAACGTAATATAATGAACCATCTTTAGATTTGTTAATGACGCATGGATGATACCATATTTTTTTTTCTTTAATGGCTGTGTGATACATTTCTTGCCACATTTTTTTAGAATGATAGCCTGAATTTACAACGTTATGATTTTTACCTACAACTTCTTGCAAAGTATAGCCAGCCACTTTTAAAAATTTATCGTTTGCATAGGTTATGTTACCCTTGGAATCGGCCTTACTAATCAAACTGGTTTCTTCTAAAAGGCTGTCTTTTAAAATTAGATCTTTTAATGTTTTTTGTTGTTGATTTTTTTGGTTTTTCACCTGTCTCCGATAACACCCAGAACACACCAATTTAAAATAATGCCATAAACTCTTTCCACTAGTAAATATATTTCTTAGCATAAAAATAAATACACTAAATTGGAAAAAAACGCTTAATAAGTGTAATATATAATAAGATATGGCTCAGAGATACGGTGGAAAAATAATCAATGACAATTTATTGTTATGTTTGGATGGGGCAAATATCAACCCCACCTATAATAATTTTAATAATACAGACATTGTAACTGAGTTTATCAACTTACAGCCTAATGGGTCTAGTAACGAAGAAACTCTTGAAATGGGTCTAGACCCGTGGGGTAGGACTACTGTGCTTGATAGATCATTAAATAACGACACTACAAGCAATTATGACGGTGGAGATACTTCTGGCACATATTCTGGGGTTGATTCAAGCGTCAAATATAGATTCACGTATTGGTTTAGGGTAGATGAAAAAGGGAATAATGGTACATTGTATTTTGGTTTATACGGGTATAACAGTGGTGGCTCTAATATAGCTATACTAAACAACAGCGGTACTTCAGGAACAACAAATCCGTATTTTAGTTACCCTAGTCATCATTCTTCTCAATTTGAGGTAGGCAAATGGTATATGTTTGTTGCTTATGTGCACCCTGCAGGGTCTACAAATCCAACAGACACTACTAGTGGTTTTTATGATGTAGCTACAGGTTTAAAAATAACAAATCCTTCTAATGGTAATGTTAGTCATAACGCCGTCTGGGATAGTACTCATACCAAAACTAGATTTAGATATTATCTTTATTACTCTACTGACCCTAATGTAAAGATGAGCTGGTATGAGGCTAGAATAGAGAAGGTTGACGGTAACGAACCTTCAATAACAGATATGCTAAATGCACCTCCTGATAGATTAAACGACTTAACGAATAATGGATATAATGCGAGATCCAGAAACGGGCTTTCTTATAACTCAAGTGACAAATCTTTAAGTTTTACTGCTAATGATCTCTCTCATTTAATTATACCTTCATATAGTGATTTAGATATAACAGGTAATATGACTATAGAATGCTGGGTAAACTTAAACTCAACAATGAACGGAGCCGTATGTGAGTTAGCAATTAAAAGATCTAATAGTGATTATACTAGCCCTTTTAACTTTTACTTTGAGGATAGATCTGGTCAGAACCTTTTCGGTGTATTATTAGGCGGAGGTGGTACAACTTATACTCAGGTGGGCAGTAATAATAACTTCAATGGAGTATATGGCAAGTGGGATCATGTTGTTTTTACTATTAACGGTACAGCAATGACTATGTATGTTAATGGAACACAAGGAGGGACTGCAACATTTTCAGGCACAAGACAGACAAATACAATACCACTACGATTAGGAGGAGTATATAGTTATTATACTACTAATCATATGCTCGATGGAAAAATAGGTGCGTATAGAATGTATACAAAAGCATTAAATTCAGCTGAAGTATTAAATAATTATAACGCATCAAAAAGTAGGTTTGGATTATGAGTTTTGAAAATAGAAGATGGATATTTCTTAATTCTGGAGATTTGAATCAAGTTGATTTCGATCAATTGCCTTTAGTTGATTCTAGGTTAGACATGCCTATGTCAGTCAGGTATTGCCACGACAATAGTAAATTTATGTTGCGTTATGATACGGAAGATGTATCCGGTTCTATTTCTGGAAGACCCGATTGTTACGATTTAGCTTTAACAATTAGCGGTAATGTAGAATGGGGCCATGAAGAAGTTTTAGAATATTTAGCAACGCCAGAATGGACGAATACGGGAACATTTCCAACAGGAGATTATCATGATTAAAGGTGGGCCAAAAACAATAAATGATAGCTTAGTGTTATGTTTAGATGCACATGATGCTAAGTCGTATGCTGGTGAACCCACAACTAACTTTTTTTATAGAGAGACCCCTAGGATAGATAGTTCCTATAGCTCGTATGCTTACAATAGTGATTCCACTTGGGCAGCTAATCACCCAGACGCTATAAGAGTATATAATACTGATGGTACCGAAATAAGCAGCTATGTAAACACAGGAGCCAATAGCGGTAACTGGAATGTTATAAGTCATGCTCATTGGGTATATGATAACGAGTTAAAAAAACCTGTTGTAAGGATGCACTCTATTGCGGGTTATGAAAGTCAATGGCGAGCATTGAATCGAAACCTTTATCAAAATCTTTCTCAGTTAGGATTAACTGCAGGAGATAAATTTACAATTTCATGGCTTCAAAAAGCTTATGTTACAGGCGTGTATGCTAGAGCTGGTTTATACATGAGAAATACTGGTGGTAGTAATGGCTTTCACGCTGGTCAAGCGACTAGCTCTGATGTTGGTCAATTATCAAGCGAGCTGGGCAAATGGGCCCATAAATCTAAAACATTTACTGTACCATCTGGCATGAACGAAACGGGATATAATGTTGGTCTTTACATGTATGGTCATTATAGCCCTACTCACCAAAACGAAATTTTAATATCCGATGTTCAAGTTGAAACAGGAGATTATGCAACTCCTATAGTTCAAGGTGTAAGTTCTACTAATAGTGGCGTCTGGGGTACTCGTTCCGCGACTAACGGTTGGGTAGATAGATCAGGTAATAGTAATAACGGTACATTAGTAAACGGAGTCAATACAGGAGTTAGTCATTATAGAGATGGTGAAGTAATAATGCCTGTTGCTAATAGTTATTTAGATTTTGATGGTAGCGATGATTATATTGATGGACCCATAGTAGCTCCTAATATAGGTGCATTTACTTACGAAGCTGTAATATATCGAACATCTTCAGATTTTTTAGCAGTAGGCAGTGGAACTGCATTAGGTGGCGGCACTTATATGCAAATATTTGTTTACGATGCAGGAATGAAAGTTAATTTATATGCTCCGCAAGGTTTGGGTGGAGGGTGGAAAACTGGCAACACGATACCAAATATATCTAATACATTTGTTGAGAATAATACTTATCATGTGACTGTTGTTAATGACAGTACTGTTTTTTATTTTTATAAAAACGGAGTTTCGTTGGGATCATACGATCACTCTTATCTTGGTAACACTGGTTCTACGAGATTAGGCATTTTAAGAAATCATGTCCAAAGTGTCGGGGGTACAGGTAGAGTATATTTAGCTAGGATGTATGACAAAGCATTAACAGCGGCAGAAGTATTAAGTAATTACAACGCAACAAAAGAAAGATTTACATAATTATGAGTTTTAACAACAGAAGATGGATATTTTTAGACTCTGAAAATATATCAGGAGTTAATTTCAACCAAGTGCAAGAAACAAGCGCCGAAACAGTTCGTTATTCGGTGGATAGCGGAACATTTTTCGTTAAGTATAATGTCGTCGAATATCCCGTTGATCCAACTGGCGCTAATGTAGACGCCAGCGGCAACACTTGGCAATTTTATTATAACACAGGAGTAGAGCCCCCTGTTATTACAGGGTCAGGGATGCTTTACCCTTCAGGTTATGAAGCTGGCAGACCTGACTGTTACGATTTAGCAGAAGAGATCAGCGGCAAAATCGAATGGCACCATGAAGAAATGTTGGAGTATTTATCAACACCAGAGTGGACACCAACAGGAATAATGTAATGGGATATCATAATAATCCAAGAATAGTTACTGATGACTTAGCTTTATGCTTAGATGCTAATGCTAAAAGGTCGTACTTGGGTAGCGGAAGCACTTGGTACGATTTAACTCCAAATCAGCGAAACGGATTACTTAGTGCTCCCAGTTTTGATTCTACAGGTTATTTTCATTTGGATGGCACAGATGACTATATACCAATACCACAGTTTGATTTTACATCTACTCATTCATTAGAGTGGTGGTTTAATACTGATAACTTAACTGAAAAATATTCTGGAGGCGGAGGTTACGCTGGGCATATGTTATGTTGGGGTCATGCCCCCTCTGAGAGGGTATATTTAAAAACAGATGGGTCGATAGCCGTATATATACATAACGGTAGCAGTGGGGCTATTTTTACTACTAGTAATTTTAGCGTTACAGCTGGAGTTTGGATTAACATAGCTGTTACGTTCGATTGGCTTAGTAAAAATGTTAAGTTTTATCAAAATGGAGTATTAAAAGATACAATTAGTTTTTCATCTTTAGGTAGCTGGAATTATACAGGAGCATCAAATTCATATGATTATATAGATTTTGGGCGCAATGTAAACAATAATAATATATTCTTTGACGGTAAAGTCGCTAGTATAAAAATTTATAAAAGAATACTAAATTTAACAGAGGTGTTATCGAACTACAACTCAATGAAATCTAGATTTGGATTATAATTATGCAATACGGACCTAAAATAGTAAATGATGGATTAGTGTTTTTTGTAGATGGCACTCAAAATTATACGGGCGACGATGCAGTTAAAACTCCTAACGATATACCTAATTGTTGTTTATGGCTGGATGCTGACGATGCCACCTCGGTTGTAACCTCAGGATCAGATGTAACACAATGGTCTGATAAAAGTGGTAACGGTAATCATGCTACAGCGTATAGCACTGATTACCCTCAATACAGCTCGTCTTACACTGTCAATGGCAGAAGGGCGATAAACTTTATCGCTACAAGTAATACCGCTGGAGACACCTTAAAAGGGACTTTTACAACTTCTGGCAGCAATCAACCGGGGCAAAGTGGAGGTAATACTAGATTCATCGTTTGCAAGCAACATCATTTTGTAAGCACCGAATCTGATGTAGTTTTTGAAATGGCTCAAGGAGCTTATGTGTCTGCAAGCGTTGGCAACAGGAGCCTGATTAATTTTGAAGGCTCGGCTTATAGTAGCGATAGAGTGAGATTTTATAATCAGGGCACTTCATCTTACGCTACATTAAGAGGGGAAGGGAATTTAGTTATACTTAGCGATAGAGTTTCTAGCAGCTCCAGCAATCAACAAGCTTTTCTTAACGGGTATAGGTGGGGTAGTAATACCACAACAAATTATACATTTACCCATTATTGTATTGGCGATGATATGACTGGCGGTGACAGATTCAATGGTTATGTTTGTGAGATAATTATTTTCAATAGAGTATTAACTGATTCTGAAAAGTTGCAAGTGGAATTCTATTTAGCTAAAAAGTGGGATATAGCTTTTTGCTCTTTAGCTCCCAGTTTAACATCCCAAAGACAATTAAAAGACTTAACAGCCAGCGCCTCTGTAGATAACTCTAATTCATCTTACAATTATTACAACCCCGGCATAATGCCAAGCAGGGGTATTTTTTACCAAAAAGAAAACGGTAGAAGAATTGAATTCAACGGAACTTCTGATGTGCAAAATTTAGCTGGATCAGGCACTTCAGGTGAGTTAACTATAGAATGGGCGGCTAATTGCAATTCCCACTTAGACAATGGAACTAATTACGAAATTTTTTCAAACGAGTCTTATCAAAACTATGGTATTTGTATAAGGTACGATGGGGCAACTTGGAGGCCTCTTGTTAGATTTAGTCATGGCGGCTCTCATTCTTCTATGTATGTTAATACAAGCGACATTACTTATACTGGAGAATGGGCTCATTGGACAGTAACATTGTCTGGGTCTAATTGTAAAATTTACAAAGACGGAACTTCAGTACAAACTAGCAGTAGTTTTTCAGCTCCGTCTACGTCTTCCACCCCTACTGGATCTCCATTTGGAACTAGCTCTCAAACTTTTAATGGCGAAATTGCTTTTGTAAAAGCATACAATAAAGCTTTAAGCGCAGATGAAATAGCTCAAAATTACAACGCCTCTAAAAGTAGAATAGCAGCTATACCTAAAATACCAAAACCAAGAGATATTCAACGTTATTATGATATGGATATGTTTGGCCGCAATGCTAGCACTACTTATTGGTTAGACTTAAGTTATAATAATGTTAATGATACTCCAGCTACAACTGGCGCAACATTAGTTGGCCCTACTTATTATGGAGCATCAAATTTATACCCTAAATATTATGATTTAGATGGTACTGACGATAGGTTTACGATCAACAGTTATACTTTCGGAAATGGCAACTGGTGTTTTTCAGTTTGGGTTAATCCAGACTCTTTTAATGATGTAACAATACTTTCCAACTCAAGCGGCGGTCCTGTTACAAATGCATTTGGTTTCGACCAAGATGGAAGTGATTGGAAGATGGGTTATTGGAATTATGGTTTAGCTAACAACGGTGCTGGTCCGGGTGGAGCATGGTACTATAATAAAGCTAATACCACTGTATCAACTAAAAATTGGTACATGTTAACTTGGGTTAATTACAGCGATGAAACGATGAAGATGTATTTAAACGGAGTCGCAGATTCTTCTGCTTTTTACTCTAAGACAACTAACGGAGGCCCTTGCGATATAATTGGATCTCGCTGGAATGGGTCTTATTTTAACGGTAAAATGGCAAACTTTCAAATATGGGATGTAGCATTAACAGATGCCGAAATTCTACAAAACTTTAATTATTTTAAAAATAGATTTGGATATTAATTATGGCAATAAAAAGAGGACCAAATATAGTTAGAGATGAGTTGGTTTTGTGTTTAGATGCAAAAGATCCAAACTCATACCCGGGTAGTGGAAGTATATGGTATGATTTAACGCCAAACCAGCAAAACGGATCACTTAGTGGGGTTACTTTTAATTCTGCCGGTTATTTTGATTTTGATGGTACAGATGACGTAGTAGGGCCAAGTACCTTTGACTACGATGATAGTGGGGGCGCTTTTACTGTATGCGCTTGGGTAAACCCTGATTCACTTAGTAATACTAGTAGTTATTCTGCGATTATAAATAGATCTGGTAGTGATCATATTTTTTCTCTTTATATGAATAAGAGTGCGGCTTCTTCTAATGTAGGAGACATGAGTGCGTGGATTTTTGATAACGGAGGGACTCTTAGGCAACATAGCGCATCTGGCAATTGTATTCTTAATGTTAGTGAATGGAACTTTTGCGTGTGGAGATGGCAAGATAACTTTGGGTTTGTTTTTGATCTATTTAACTCTGACGGTCAAGTTACTCAAACCGCATCAAGTTCCTATGTCTCCAGAAAAGATTCTACTAGCCAATTTACAATAGGACGATGGAAAAATGGTGATTTTTATTTAAATGGCCAAATGGGCTGCGTAAACTTATACAATAGAAAATTATCTAATGCTGAAGTTCTTCAAAACTACAACTCATTCAAATCAAGATTCGGATTATAAGGAATAAATATGGCAGCAAAACTAGGACCAAAAATAATAAACGATCAATTAGTTTTATCTTTAGACGCAGCTGACGCTAACTCGTATGCTGGTGAACCTGTTGCTAATTTAGTAACCTCTTCAGCCGTAGATTTTTCTGTTAGAACCACTTACAGTGGTAATACATTTTCTCAAGTAGCAGATAGTGAATCTCCTAGCGGTTACGCTTGTGAAATGTCATATACTGGCACAGTAAATAGTTCATCCAGAAGTAGATTTGGCGCTGCAACTAATATACCTACTAGCGGTACTGGGTTTGTTTCTATATGGGTTAAACATTCTGTTGGACCATCTACTACTATGAGACCTGCTATTTTTACTGGGACTTATTGGTATATATTAGACCCTTTAGATGGGGGCAGTAGTTATCTTACTGAAGAGTATAGACCTTTTGGTAAAGCAGTGAGTTTTGGGACCGCTAGCGGAGGCCCTAATCCGGGGTTCAGTATGACTTATGGCGGTGGTTCAACAGTAAATGATAAAACTAGATGGATTAAACCTCAAGTTACTACTTTAAGTTATAATACTCCTTTTGCTAATTTAACTAGACCTAATCAGATTGATTTTATAACTCACGGAGATGTTGGATCTGGGACTACATTCACAGATTCAAGCATCAACAATTTAACTTTAACAAGCACTAATGGAGCGTCTCATGCGGGAACAGGACCGTTTGGTGGGTCTGCGATGTCATTTGTGAGGGCGAGTAGTCAACAGGTTTCATCTGCTTCTAATAGTTTGTGCGACTTTGGAACAGGTGATTTTACTATTGATTTTTGGTTCAATATGAACAGTGGTACTGCTACAAATACTAGAATGCATGCGTTAAATATTGGGGCAGGTACTACTACTAATGTAAGTTTTGATTTTAATGATAGTGGATATGGCATTTGGGTTTATTGGATGAGCGGTGGTTCGAATTATATTAGACAATCCGGTAATTATCGTAATGACGGTTTATGGCATCACTGCGCTTTTGTTAGAGACAATGGAACATGTAGGTTGTGGGTAGACGGAGTTTATATCGGTGGACTGTCATATACTACTCAAATAGGAGCTACACAGTCATTATATATAGGGTCAGCGTCAGGCAGTCATTATTGGGATGGTTATATAGATGAAGTTAGAATCATAAAAGGTACAGCATTATGGAAGGGTGCCAGTGATTTTTCTGTTCCAACACGAAGAGGTGATAACGGAGCTTGGTTAGATCTATCAGGTAATAGCTATAGTGGTAATTCAATTAATGGAACAAATACAGGAGTTTCACTTTATAGAGATGGTCAAGTTATTATGCCTATCGATAATGCTTATTTAGACTTTGATGGTAGTGATGATTATGTAACATTAGGTCAAAGTCTTAATAATGTAGGTAGCACAGCTTCTATAGAAGTCTGGTTTAAAAGTGAAGAATCTATTGGGTCTTCTCAGTATGCTATTATGTTTGGTTGGGGAGACGGAACTTCTTATTATTCTAACTTTAGTATAGGTAATTGGTTTGGTGCTTGGAGTGATGAATCAATTCATTTGGGTATTAACGACGCTGCTGTTATAATAGCAGAAAGAAGCGGGCATGGCAAATATCACGATGGTAATTGGCATCATGCTGTCGCTACTATAGGTGCGAATAATTATGCAATATATGTTGACGGTTCTGCGGTAACAACTAGTTTTTATAGCGGGACCCAATCCACATCTTTTACGAATATTTTTAATTTTTCTGCTGGTACATATTCTACTATTGGATCTAGACCTTACACCATAGCAACAGGTGGTTCTGGTACTTTTAATGGAAAAATACCGTTAGTTAGGGTTTATGATAAAATACTAACAGCAGCAGAAGTACTAAATAATTATAATACAACAAAAAGTAGATTTAATTAAAAAAAATAAATAATATGAACGAAATAGAACAATTAACCCAAGAAGAAATTGAGTCAAGTGTTAGCGCGGCTTTCGACTCTGTAAACTTAATTAATAATATCGTCTTAGGAACAGAAACAAACGAAGAATCTATTGAAGAAAAAAAATATTCTATCGATAGTAATATTAGACATTTACAGATTATGAATAATAAAGAATGGTTTGCTGATGCGCTTGAAGAGGACCAAGTGACTCAAATAGCTGACTGCATTGTCTCAGGCACTAGTTTTATTGATTCAAATTGACTAGTCTTTCTCAGACAAATATACTTTGGCAGCTTGAGTTAAAACCCTCTCAAACGACAGCTCTTTTATTAAGTCAGCAATAGGGGTTGAAGATATTATTTTACCATCATATATAATATGATATTTATCAGGTTCATGAGGATGACTTAAAGTAATAACATCTGTTACAAATATTTCTAAAGATGTCATATATACACACATCTCCATCAAGTCAAAATCCGTAACTAATGAAAATTTATCATATACGCCTTCATCATTATGTGTCGCCATAGTTAAGCGACGATTTTTATCATGAAAAAATAAAAAATTCTCAACCTCTGTTCCCTTTTTACGAAAACGGCGCTGCTCCTGCACCATAAGTTTAGTAGACTCAGATATAGAAGGCGGCGCATAGACCATAAACCCACCCTTACTCATTTGTACATTGATCTATTTTATCATTCAATTCTGTTTCCAAAACCTTAATCTGATCTTTGTAACCTTTAGTCAAATCTTTTAATTCTTGCTTGGTTTTTATCAGTTCTTTTAATAGCGTGATGATTTCTTGCTCCATATATTATATTATTGTTTTTTGAGGAAAATTATAGTTGTTTTTTATTGTTTTTTGTAAAAAAGCCCAAACTATTAACTTTGTAGTTGGGTATTTTTTTTGTTTTGTTTTTTGTGATTTTATAACGGATTGTCCGTTTTTGTTAATATAGGGGGGTGGGTTTAAGTTTGTAAATAATGTTATGATGTGTTTTGTTGTGATTAGATATTGAGATAGATGCCCCACCTCGACATATTAAGAAAAGCAATGTTGGAATTTTTCAGAAATGGGGTAGGGTTACCCCTACCTCCTCGCAAGGGTTACCCCCAAAGCTCTTCTTCGACCAGAGCTTGCACCTCGGAAGGGTGAGAGTCAAGCCATGCCTCGGACTCTTCGCGCTCTTCTTGTGTTGCCTCTTTATCAACCTGCCAATCATGAACAGATACAAAATCCGTGCCACGATCAAAACCTTTGCCGTGACATTCCCAAGACCCGATCCCGTCATTGTCGCGCTCAAAAAAGATGATGGCTGAAGTTCCGTTGGTGGTTGGTATGTCAATTGTGATTGTTTCCATGGTTCAAATATAGGCAAAAACCTAAGGTGGCGCAAGCTTTTTTTTGATTTATTTTAATCTTTATTTTGAACATAAAATAAAGAATAAA
>Ga0213866_10001146_pt1 | contig 19988 bp, 15 predicted proteins | sample PICome_11_FD_160079 | JGI IMG/M metagenome (GOLD analysis project Ga0213866, IMG submission 160079) | Coastal seawater microbial communities near Pivers Island, North Carolina, United States - PICO284 | ecosystem: Environmental > Aquatic > Marine > Coastal | place: USA: North Carolina...
CGGCAGGCGTGTACTCGATCAGCTTCCACTTCGGCGTGCGCACCACGCGCGCATGTTCGCGCGGCGAGAAAGGGAAGGGCACCTCCAGCACAATCGCGTCGTGAACTTCCTTCGCATCATTGTCGAAGAAGGGACGCAGGCTCTTTCCTTTAAAGGAAGGCTCCGGATCGCGTCCGGCCAGATCGAGGATCGTCGGCGCGATGTCGATCATCTGCGTGATGCCCTCAACGTGAACGCCCTGCGGCAGGCACTGCGGGCAGCGCATCACCATCGGCACGCGCATCTCCGCTTCCCAGGGGTACTTGCCGTGACCAGCAAGCCCGTGCTCGAAGAACATTTCGCCGTGATCGCCGACGATGATCAGCAGCGTGTCGTCCAGGATGCCGCGCTCACGCAGGCTCTCGACGAAGTGCCCGAGCTGCTCGTCTTGATAGCGCAGGCTGCCATCATAGAGCGCCGCGACGTGATCGAGATCCGCGCGATTGCGCACCTGCTGAAAGGGGCGGCCCATGCCATCGATGCGTCCCTTGTATTCAGGGTCAACATCCTTGTTGAAGCGCGCGTCCTGGCGGAATGGCTCGTGCGTGTCGATCGACCAAAGCAGCATCGAGAATGGCGCGTGCGCATCTTTCTCGCGCAGATCGTCGATCCAATTGAGCGCGACGGGATGCAGATCCTCGCTCAGCGGGATGCAGTAGTCGGCGCCGCGCGACGCCCGGCCGAGCTCCTGATAGCGCGCTACGGTTTCGGGATCGCGGTACACCTCGTAGAAATCATCGAAGCCGCGATCAAAGCGCCGCAGTCTGGAGATGTGGCCGATCGAGGAGACGCCGCAGGTTTTAAATCCCTCGCTTTGCATCACTTCGGGCAGCCATGGCAGGCCATCGCCGAGGCCATCCTTCATCACCTTGACGCCGGTTCGCGATGGATGCTGGCCGCAAAGCAGGCTCGCGCCGGAGGGCAGCGTCCAGCCGGACTGCGCGTAAAAGTTGGAGAAGCCGACGCCTTCGCGCGCAAGCTTGTCGAGCACGGGCGTGGTATCGCGCGAGTAACCGAAGGCGGTGACGTGATCCGTGCGCAGGGAATCCATCACATAGATAATAACGTTCATGGGTCTCTTCCCTGTGTCGCTTGGCCGCAAAGTGCGTGGTAGCGCGAGTGTACAGCTTATCCGCGCATGGGGTGAGTTTTCAACACACCCCCGTGGCTACGGGGGAGATTCGAGACCGGGTCATGCTGAAGTGGGTGGGGCAGACAATCACGGCTTGTCCGAGAATGCACGCGTAGCTCCTTCTCCGCGAAGCGGGCGGAGGTGGCTGAGACGCGCAGCGTCGAAGTCGGAGGGGGCCGCCCCGCGTTGAAACGCAGTGAAAACGTGGGCTCGAAGCGCTTTTGCTTGCTCCGCAAGCATGCCCCCTCAGTCTCGGCTGCGCCTCGACAGCTCCCCCGATTTCATCGGTGGAGCGGCTGCGACAGCATTCTCGGACAAGCCGATCATGTCTGCTATCGCGCGTAGCGCGACCCATCGCCACGTCTCGCGATGCGCTTTTCGTTGCGTCTTCCTCGCGCTTCGCGCGAGCGCGGACATGATTGTCCGCGCCACCCGGCGCTCATTCCACTCTATCACTTCTCAGCCACGCCAGGGCGGCGCGGTAGGCGGGGGGAGCGTTGAGGCTGACCAGCTCGACGTCGCAGGCGCTCGCGATGTCGATCCGCTCGGGCAACGCGACGGTGTGCGGCTGCGAGAGATCAAGCTCCGCCGGCACGGTGAAGCAGGAGAGGCCGCGCGCGACGCCTTCGCCGGAAGCTTTGATGCAGGCTTCTTTGCGCGTCCAGATGGCGAAGAAGGATTGCGCAAGCGCGTCGCCTTCCAAGCCGCGCAAAGCAGCTTGTTCGTGCTGAGAGAAGTAGCGCTCCGCCAATCGCAGCAAGGGGCGCGCTGCATCGATGCGCTCAACGTCGATGCCAAGCTCGTTCGCGAAACTCGCTGCGATCACGCACCACTTGCCCGAGTGACTCACGTTGAAATGCAAGCCCCTCGCATCGGCAAGACGAGGTTTGCCGTGCTCGCCAAGCTCAAAGCGCAACTCCGATACCTCGCGATTCAGCAAACAACTGAGCAACGCGCGCAGCCGCTCATCTGTGGAAGGCTCACCCTCCCCAAGCGCAAACCACCACACGCCGATCTCACTCGTGCAAAGCTCGACAGGCTCGATCGGCGCCGAACCCGCGTGGAATGGGCGATAGATGGTGATCATTGGCTGGCTCAACGCGCGCGCTCCAAAAAGTTTGAGATTCGATCGCCACTTGCCCTCAACTCCCGCGCTGGTGCTTCCGATGGGAGGGACGACGGCATGCCCGTCACGTTCGAGCAGCAGGATATTCGCACGCGCCATCGGGGGAACCGTGAGCAAGGTCTACTACATCTCACAGCAAACGCAATCCGGACGCCAGCGCGCGGTGAGCATGGAACAAGAAGAAGCCAAGCCCTCGGAGACGATCCAGCGCATCATCCAGAAGGCGGCGACCGGAGTACACTTCTGCGTGCTGCTGCACGATCGCGGCCCGAGCGGCCAGCGCAAGCTCTTCCACGTCAACCGCTACAATCCGCGTGAAGCGCTCGCCAGCCTGGCGATTGGGCGCACCGCGATTGAAGTGATCGACGAGATTCTGACCTGGGCTGCGAATCGCGAAGACTTCCGCATCACCATTCTTGAGCGCACGGACGAAGGCGGCGGCCCGACTCCCCCCGCTCCCGCCAGCGCGAAGCTGCATCGCATCGCGCGCGCTGCGTAAGCGACTCTGAGATTATGAAACGCGACGTGGGCAACCGCGTCGCGTTTTGCGTTGTTGAGCGCGCGGCTTTCTGAGCGCGCAATCGCCGTCGTAGCAGCTATCATCGGCAGACCTGAACCAACTCACACAGGATCTGCTCATGCGCGTTACAGCTCACCTTGCTTGCTTGATCGCAATGTTGCTCGCTCCCGCTCTGCTTGCGCAGGGTGGATTTGATGATGGCCCGCCGCCGGATGAAGGCCCGCCTCCCAGCGAAGCGCAGGATGGCCCGCACGATGACGGCCCGCCACCAGACCAAGCCAACGGCGGGAGCGAAGCGAGCTACAGCGATGCGGAAATCAAAGCCTTCAGAGATGAGGTTGAAGACGCGGTGCGCGATCGCTTCCCGGATCTCTTTCCGCCCAAAGTGCTTGCGCGCAATCGCTTGCAGCTTGGCGTGAGCGGCTCAGCGGACTTCGAGTTTCACCACGTGCAGAAGAACTCGCGGCGTGGGAGCTACACGCCTGCGACTCGCGAGCCTAACGGCTTCATGCTGGACGAAACGCTGATTTCATTCGATGCGCGCTACAACGAGCTGAATGGCCGCAGCGTGGGCGAGTTCAATCTCGCGCTTGAGCTTTTCGAGGATGGCATCGAGTTGGACTCCGCGTACTTCACCTTCGATGGGATCATCTCGCGCATTCGCATTCCGGGTCGCACGGATGTGATTAGCAACGTGGTGAACGACAATATTCGACTAGGACTTAGCCCGGTGTTTTGGCGCAACGATTTCAGCGCGCCGAATACCTACAGCCTTCTGGAGACTGCGCTCGCTCGCGATGAACGCTTGATGCTCCAGTACACCGCAGCGATTGGCGATCACTCTTACGTCGTGCTGGGCATGAGTCAGGGCAGCGTAAACGCGCTTGGCGGCAGCCTGAGCGATGCGAATCGCACCGACGATGCCTTTGCGATTCTGCAAGATGATCGCAGCGCATACTTCGAGAATGCTGGTGACGAGCGTTTCGTGACGAGTCGCCCCGAGGGCATGATCGGCGCGGGCACCAGCTACTCGTGGCGTGAGGGCGCTACGCCCGTGCGCGGTGCGCGTCCCTTCCATCCGAGCTCGCTCGCGCAGCAAGTTGATCTGGTGCATCTGCAAGTTTGGGGTACGCACGATCGCTTGAGTGCTGAGGAACGCAATCTTGTTTCGCTCGCGCTGGATGAGGGGCCGAGCAGTCGCCGCTCAAAGTGGCGCGCTGGCGTGAACGCATCGGTCGCGTGGCAGGTGGATCAAGCGGCTGGGCATCACTTCCGCTTTCGCTCCGAGTATGCGCATGCGCAGGACGGCGAGTTGGGCCGCGACTTCGTGAGCGTTGAGGCGAGCTTCGCCTGGCTGTTACCGGATACCACGCCGGTGCTCTACGGCATCGAGCCTTATGCGCGTTGGTCAGCGCTCTACACGAATCAAGAGGGGCCGAACCTGCGCGCTGTGGCGACGCTCGACGAGTATCGCGGCGCAGCAATCGCTGGCGATCGCTCGCAGCTCACGCTCGGCTGCGCCTTCAAGCTCGCGCCTTTGGTGCTGTTGCGACTGGAGTACGTGGCGAATCGCGAGAACTTCAATACGCCGCCGGGCGTTAGCTCTGGCGTGTCGAACGATCTGATCGTGCTGGGCCTGCAAGCGCGCTGGTAGGCGAGTAGGAAGACTGAGGAGGCTCGATCCAACAACGACTCCTTCTCTCGCAGGTGAGAGAAGGAGTCGTTTCAAGTTCACTCAAGCGAAAGCTACTCGGATTCGCGCACGCTCACCACATGCTCTGCTTTGAAGTGACGCTCTTCGCCGCCCTCCAGCGTCAGCATGAGGCCTTCGCCGGGATCGAGCGACTTGACGACGCCTGCGTAATCTTCGCCGTTTGCGCGCACGTGAACGCTCTTGCCAGCCACGTCAACATACTCCGCCCACGCCTTGCCGATGCGCTCGAAGCGCTTGCGCTTGAGCTGGGCGTAGACGTTGTCGATGTAGAAGACGAGGCCGCGCAGCAGGCGGATGCGGTGAATCGGGCCGCTCTTGCGCTCAATGCGCAGGCTGGTCGCGCTAGTGCGCAGGTTCTCGGGGAAGTCCTCGACGCGGTGATTGACGTTGAGGCCAATCCCAATCACAAAAGTGTCGTCATGCTGGCTACGCGACTCAACCAGAATGCCAGCGACCTTGCGGCCACCAATCAGCACATCGTTTGGCCACTTGATCGTCGCGGGCAGATGCACGAACTGCTCGATCGTGTTGGCTACTGCGAGCGCCATCGAGCTCGTAATGTAGGGCATTTTGTCGGCGGGCACTTTGGTGCGAGCGATGAAGCTGAGGTAGATGCCGACCTTTTCGTTCGCGCTCCAAGCTCGACCCATGCGGCCACGGGCGCTGCTTTGATGATTCGAAATGAAGAGCGCGCCGTCGCTTTCTTCGGGGTTCTTCCCCTCAGCGTGCTGCTTCTCAATGAACTCCCACGCTTCATCGTTGGTCGACGAGCAGGTGTCGAAGAGGTGCAGCGGCTGGCCCACGACCTTGGTGTTGAGCCCCTCCGTAATCTCGTGCTCAAGCAGGCGGTCGGGAATGTCTACCAGCCGCACGCCGAGATAGGGGTGAAACTCCACCTCGTAGCCGGTCGCGGCGAGATCTTCGAGCGACTCGATGAGCGTAGAGTGATCGAGCCCAGTTTCTTCCTCGATTTCCGTAGGTAGAACGGGCTTCTCCTGCGCCTTGAGATAACGCAGCAGATCAAGATTGAGATTCGGGTTCTGTGCCATGTCGGGATTATGCGGTGGGCCCGGCGTAGTGCAAGCAGGATGCGCCTGCGACCGCCACGCGCACGGGATCACGCTTGCTCCGGCGGATCGTTACTCTTCTGGCGGGGTGTAGAGACTGCGACGCAGCAGCCCTGAGCGCCGCAGCGAACCCAGCGCATCGGAGCGCTCGGCTTTCGCTTCGGTCTCGCGCATGAAGGCGTTGATCTTCGCATCCATCATTTCAATCGTATGCACGATCTGCGCTTCGGCGAACATCGGCGGTTTGGGCGAACCGTACTCCGGGTTCTCGTGGTGACTCAAGATGATGTGCTTGAGCTGAAGCAGGCGGTGAGGCGGGAAATCCTCAAGCTTGCCGGCCATCTCGTGCAGCATGCAGATGCCGATCGTGATGTGGCCGAGCAGCTCGCCCTCCACCGAATAGCCCGGCGCCGGGTCGCGAATCAGCTCGACGATCTTGCCGGAGTCGTGCAGGAAGAGCCCCATCAGCACGATGTCGCGATCAAGCCACTCGTAGTGCGCACACATCGCAGCGCCAAGCTTCATCACCGAGTTGACGTGCTCAAGCAAGCCATTGAGATATGGATGATGATGCGCTTTGGCCGCGGGCCAGGTGGTGAAGCACTCGAAGAAGTGCTCGTCTTCCATATAGAGGTCAGCCAGCGCGCGCAGGTCTTCGTCTTCGATCGAGTCGAGCAAAGCCTTGATGCTTGCGAGCTCTTCTTCAGGATCAATGGGCGCAACAGCACGATAGAGCGCGATGTCCACTTCGCTCGCATCAACACACTTGAAGCCCTCGATCACCATTTGATTCTGATCGCGGTACAGCTCGATGCGAGCATTCACATCGATGAACGCGCCTTCTGGCACGCTCGCGAACATGTCCTCGGTGGCTTGCCAGACCTTGGCGCGGAGCGAGCCTGTTTTGTCGGCGAGGGTGAGGTCGAGGTAATTGTCGCCGTGCGCGGTTTGGCGCAGGCGAGCACCTTCGACGCGGTACGTGCCCCGCACGCTGCCAGGTTCGAGATCGGCGATGAAGAAGTGCGCGCTCATGGCTTCTCCCGATACGCTTGATTAGCGGGCGTCGTAGACCATCACGCGGTAGTTCGCGTGGATGCGATAGCTTTCAAACACGGCGGTGAACTGGCCAATCGCCACGTCACTATCCTTGTAGAGCACGCGCGATTCGCCGGTCAGAAAGCTGTCGCTACCGCTGTCAACAAAGGCTGATGCGAGACCTTCGGCGGTGCTGCCAAGCTTGCCATCTGAGATTTCGCCATTCTCTTCGATCTGCAAGCGCAAGGTGACGCGGGAATCATCAAGCGAGGTGATGCCTTCGCCCGAATCAATGAAGGTCGCGGTGAAGACAAAGGACTCGCCCTTCGTCACGCTGCCATCTTCCGCAAGCTTTGCGCGGCGATAAAAACGCAGCTCTTCAAAAGCATAAATGTCGTGGTTGAGATCGCTGACCACACCTTGCGAAACGCTGAACGCGCCGGTGTTGTCGCCCGTCTTTTGAAACACGCTGTCGTAGTAAGGGCGATAGGTCGCCGCTTTGTTTTGCGCGCAGCCAACAAAGGGCAGTGCAAGCAGCGCCGAAGTTGAGAGCGTCAGCAGCAGTGAGGTCAGCTTCACAGGTATCTCCATCCAAGCGTCGAACATGATTCGTGCGCCATGCTAGCGAGCTAATCTTGGCGGTGATAGCGCCACTGATCTTTGATCTTGACCAGCAACTCAAGCAAGTCAGCGTCGTCCGGACTGCGAAGGAGGCCAGCTTTGACTTCCTGCTCGGCAGCGTTGAAGGACTCATTGTCATAGTGCAGCGTGCCCAGCGAGAGTGAGAGCGAATCCTGCATCTCGGTCATGCGCGCGACGTAGGCAACGCGCTTCATTTCCCATTCTTTGCGATCCAGCAAACTCTTCAGCTTGGCGACATCCTTCTCCGCTGCATCGAAGGCCTGCCGCGCTTTCTCGGCGTTGCTTTTGACGACCGTCGTTTGGCTGCCGACGACGCCGTTCTTGGCTGCCTCGGTGAATTCTTCAGCGTTCGTAAAGTTCGCCTCGATGCGCTCGATGGTGGCCTTGATCGCGGCCTGGCGTTTCGCTTCAAGCTCGTCCGCGTTCTCCTTGGCTTTTGCCAAACCGGTGAGGAAGTCGGAGCTTGGCGGGTCGCCGCGCGCGAGCGCATCGGCGAGATGTTGGAGCGCGATCGCTCGCGGCATGGCAGTGGTTGCAGACTCCAGCCTGAGCATGGCGGTGGAGAGCAAGTTGTAGGCTTGCGCGCCTTCGCGTTTGTTGATGAGTTTCTCGGCTTGATCGCAGAGAGCCGAGAGCTCCAGCTCGTCGAGCACTTCGCGCAGCTCAGCGCGTTCGTTGCGATCGCTGATCCTGCCGAGTGCGGTTCGCGCCGCGATAAAGTCGCCTCGCTGCGCTTCGAAACGCACGGCCGATGCCGGATCGCGCGCAGCAATCAGAGCCTGACTTGGCTCAGCGCGATCGCTCGCCTTCTCTCGCGCTTGATCCTCTTCTTTTGATGAGACCTGCGCGAACACGCCTGCGCCGAGCGCAAGGAGCGGTGCCGAGAGCAATAGCCACGGGCGCTTCATGTGATTCTCCAAGCGGGCGAGCAGCGAGCTAGGCGCTTGCTCCCGCCTCTTGCAGGGGCTGATCGGCAGGGGCTGCGTCTTTGCTCGAAGCGTTGTCTTTGCGCTCCTTCTCGCGGCGCTCAATCAAGCGATCAAGCATCTTCTGAAGCTGGCGCTTCGTCTCGGGGTCATTCTCCTCAGCGATCTGGCGACGCAGTTCGGCTTCCGCTGCCAGCCTTGGATCAACCGGAACGCTGAGCTGGAGGGGAATAATGAAAGCGCGCACGCGACGCTCCTGCTCGATGTAGCGCTTGGCGGTCTTGATCGCGTCCTTCACGCTGAGCGAGCGCACGCGGGCTGGGCGTTTGCCGAGCGCATCAATGCCGCTGCTGAAGTACCAGTTGGCGAGCAGAGTTGCTGCGCCGTCGGGCGTGCTCATGGTTGATGTGAGGCCGCGCTCCCACTCGGCGGCATAGGCGTTGATGTGTTCGTCGAGCAGCGCTGCGTCTTCTTCGCCGTTGAAGACGCGGGCGAGCAGCGCGTCGATGCGATTCGAGATTTCTTCGCGCCGCGTGATGTCTGTTGGGCGCACGACGATTTCGAAACGGCCTCCGATTTTCATCGTCGAATGCCAGGCCGACACGCTGACTGCCAGTTGCGACTCAACCACCAGGTCGCGGTAGAGCGGACCGGAGCGCGAGTCAAGCCACCACGCGAGCACATCCAACGCATCAGCGTGCTTGTGGTGATGCGCGACGGTGGGGTAGATCAGGCGGATCTCGGGCTTTTCATCCATCTCCGCCGAAAGCGTCTTCTCAACCGCGGGCGGCGGGTTGACGGTGTAGATGGGGTCGGGATTCGCTGCGCGTTCGATCTCGCCGAAGTAGAGCTCGGCCAGCTCGCGCGCATCTTCAAGCTCGACTTGGCCCGCGAGAATCACGACAGCGTTGTTCGGCACATAGTGCTCGTTGTAGTAGTCGAACATGTCTTGGCGCGTGATTGAGGTGACGTCATCCGGCCAGCCAAGATTGGGATTGCGGTAGGGCGCTGCCTCCCACACGAGCGCATTGATCTGCTCGTAGTAGCGGCGCTTCGCTCCCTCTTCAGCGCGCCTGCGCTCTTCCAGCACGACCTGCTTTTCGCGATAGAAATCGCGCAACGTCGAGTTGGCCATGCGGTCGGCTTCGAGCAGGAAGAAAAGCTCCAGCTTGTTGGCAGGCAGATTCGCCGTGTAGACGGTGCGGTCGGGATTGGTCCAGGCGTTGACGCCGGTCGCGCCAGCATCCAGGTAGTAGCTGTTGAACTGCGGGCCAGCGACGAACTCGTCGCACACCTTCTGCTGCGCATCGAACTCGGCTTGCAGCTCATCGCGCTTCTCTAGGTCTGCGGACTCGGGATCTTGATCTGCATCAATCGCGCTGTCGATGCGTCCGTTGACGCTAGCGAGTTGCGCTGCGATCTGATCGAGCTTGAGCAAAGCTTGCTCTTCGCCCGCCCAGTCTGATGTGCGAATCGTTTGCGTGCCCTTGAACATCATGTGCTCAAGGAAGTGCGCCATGCCGGTCTTGCCTGGCTTGTCGTTGGCGGAGCCGACGTTGTAGGCGATCCGACACGCGACGCGAGGCGAGTTGTTCATTGGCACGACGACAAAGCGCAAGCCGTTGGGCAGCTCGAATTCTTGATAGCCAAGATCGGAAGTCATAGCACGTCCTGCAAAGGCGAAAGCGCAGAGAATGGCGGCCAGCATGCAAGCCAGCGTAGTTGGAGTCTTCATGCGATCTCCTTTGCATCAAGCTTGCGCGGGAGCAAGGCAAAGCGCGTGTTGCGCGGGAGGGCTGCGGGAGCTTCATCGGGATCGTCCGGCGCGTCGCTTGAGGGCTGCGCGCTCTCTTCTAGGCGAGCCTGCCAGCGTTCAAGCAGCTCGTCGTAAAAGCCCGTGGCGCGATAGAACTCAGCGGTCATCTCATTCCTGTACTTCTCAATCACGCCATCCAGCTCGCTCGCAGCTTCGCCTTCCTTGAGTTTCGGCAGGCCGAGGATGCGCGTTTCAATCTGCGTTTTCACGGTGGCGTTCATGTCGCCTTGCATCAGGCAGATGATCGCGCGATCGAGTGAAAGCGTGGAGCTCGAAGCAGCAGCGATGTCCTCGATCGTCAGCGTTCCAGCTTTTGCGAGACGTTCTGCGCGTCTGCGCCAGCCACCCTCGGCGAAGCCTTCGCCGAGCAGATCGGCGACGCCAGCATCAGTCTCAAGCGTCAGCAGACTGTCGCGCAGCAAGCTGTTGCGCGCACGCTCCAGGCTCTTCACTTCAAGCCCGCCAAGCGATAGCTCCTGCAGAAACTCGCGCACGCGGGGGCGGTAGTCCTCAGGATTCTTGCCGGGCACCAGCGCTACAAAAAGCAGGAAGAAGCCCACATCCTCAGTCGCCAAGTAGAAAGTCCCAGCGGCTAGCGCCTCGTTCGTTTTGACGAAGCGTTCATAGAGCGGCCCGGAATCGCCGTTGCACATGGTGGCGAGCATTTCGATCGCAGCAGAGTTCGGATCAGCCGTGCCTGGAATCTGCCAAGCGTAAGCAAGCATCGGACTCTCAGCTTCGCCTTCAATAACGCGCTGGCCTAGGGGATCGAGATCCATCCCACGGCGGCGCGGAAGCGGCATGTCGGGCGCTTCAATCCCGCCGAAGTACTGGTCGGCCAGCGCGATTGCATCCTCCGCCTTCAGGTTGCCCGAAAGCATGATGGCGGCGTTATCCGTGCGGTAGTGCGAGCGGAAATAGTCGATCACCTGCGGTCGCGTGTAGCGGGCAAGGTCGCTGGGCCAGCCGACTGTGGGGATGTTGTAGCCGCTGCCTTCGAAGATCGTGTTGAGCGCTGATTCGACGACGCGCGCGCCCGCGCTGCTATCTGAGCGAGTCAGGCGCTCGTCCGTCACCACGTCGCGCTCGGCGTAGAACTCGCGGAAGACCGGGTTTTGCAAGCGGTCCGATTCAACCCAGAAGAAGAGCTCAAGCTTGTTGGCTGGAAGCTGGATCGTGTACATCGTGCGGTGAAAGCTGGTGGAGGCGTTAAGACCGACGCCGCCGGCTTCGGTCAAGATGTTGTCGAACTCGCTGGAGTTAGACAACTCGGCCAGCTCGTTCTGAATCGCATCGGCGGATTCGCGCAGCACGGCGATTTCGCGCTTCTGCTCGCTGCTCAGCTTCTCGCCGCTCTCCAGAATGAAGCGCGCTTCGTCTTCGAGATGCTGGAGACTGGCACGGATCGCATCTTCGCGCTTGAGCAGCTCAGCTTCCTTCTCGTAGTCCACGGCGTTGATAGTCGTCGTGCCCTTGAACATCAGGTGCTCAAGGAAGTGCGAGATGCCCGTCACGCCGGCCCACTCGTCTGCGCTCCCCACCTTGTAGGTGATGCGGCAGTCAACACTGGCGGATTGCGGATTCTCGTGGATGAAGAGTCTGAGGCCATTGTCGAGCGTGTGCTCGATCACCTTCAGCTCCTGCGCGCTCAGGCCTTTCGCGCTGGCGAGCGCTACAAGACCAAAGGTCAGCAGAAGAGTGAGTCGTCTCATGAATAGTCCCTGTTTCAGCATCGCTATGATCGGCTGCGCTTGTCGGCCAAGCCGCCTCTGGTAAGCACTTTGGGGCATCGCTTATCATATTGCCAATGCGCCATGCCGCAAATGCTTCTGACTGAGTGCATAATAAAGGAAGGAGGTGCGCGATGAGCGTGATTGGTGCGAGCGAGACGCAAGACACCACATGGCAACTGATCGCAGCGCTGGCGATCGTCGCCTCAGCGCTCGCCGTCTTCGCTTGGCGCTTCTTCCGCAAGCGCAAAGACTGCGGCACAAGTTGCGGCTGCGGGTAGCGATTGGATTCGCCATCTGCGCTCGCACGGGCGCGAAGCTTACCATTCGAGCAAACATAAAGGCTGCGCAGTGATAACACCACGCAGCCTTGCTGCCTCGAAGGAGCCTATCGCCCAAGATAAGCTCCTCCCCCAAGCACCGCAGGACTGAGGTCCGGGTCCTGCGGCGGTTCATTTACGCTGCGCTACTCCTGCACGAACACGATGCGCTGCTTGACTTCTGTGGCGCAGACCGCGAGCTTCTCGCGACTGATGATGTTGCAGCCGCAGCTTTTCGCGATGTCGGCTAGGTCTTGCTCCACGGTTTCGGGTGGGATGGCCCATGCCGCCGACTCGATCACGAGCACGCCACCCGGCGCGAGCGCATTCATCAGCTTGCGAACAAGGGCTCGCGTGCTTTCTACGCTCATCAGCTCGAAGCCAGAGCTCGCGAGCACGAAGTCGAGTCCAACAAAGTGCTTTGGTAGTTCGCCCAGGGCTATGCGTGAAAAGAAAATGCGATCCTCAAAAGGGCTCAGCTCGCGTGCGCGACTCAGCAAGGTCGTTTCAGAATCGACGCCCCAAACGAAGTCAAAGGCCTTGCCGAGCTCGCGGCACATGCGGCCAGCGCCACAGCGGTACTCCAACGCCATGCCGCGACGCGGGCTGCAGCCAGACGCGCCAAGGTCAGCCATCAGCTCAGCGAGCTTCGCCCCTTCGCGGGTCGTCCGCGCCGTATCACGCCAAGCCTTGCGGCTGAGCTGGGTCTGCTCAGGTCCACCGGAGTGCTTCACATCATCATTCAATTCGATTTCGAGCAAGGGCATGTGTTCTCCTCTGGTAACGCGCCACGCAAGTGAATGCAACTTCGATGCCAATGCTTGAAAAGGGCGTTGCGAGGCGTTTTGTGTCGCAAAATGGGAAACGAGCCATGAATTCGCACCAAAGTGACACACCCTAATCGCTAGATTGCGCGCAACCTTGGCGTAGTTGCTCCCTTTTGCGATAGATGCAATCACATCGGCACAAATCGGAAATCCGGCGCAATCGTCTCTTATGCGCTCCTCTCCTTCATTTCCGTCATTGATTTGGCACGGAATTTGTTGTAAGCTTGAATCCGCAAAGCATCCCGCCCTCCAGGCGCGTATTCCACAGCGAATCGACGATTCGGAAAAGGTCCGCCATTATGGCAGCGAAGTATCCGAAGCCGATGACCAGCCTGATCGAGGCGCTTGAAGCGCTGCCCGGCATCGGTGCGCGCACAGCCGAACGGCTCGCTCTCCATCTGCTGAAACAACCTCAGCGCGTTAGCGAAACACTCGCAGACGCCCTGCGCTCAGCGCGCAAGGAAGTCCGCTACTGCTCCAAGTGCTTTAATCTCACGCAAGAAGATCTCTGCGAGGTCTGCGCAGACGAAGAACGTGACACATCTCTCGTCGCGGTCGTCGAATCACCGCGAGAGCTGCTGGCGATGGAAAAGAGCGGGCGCTTCGAAGGCGTCTACCACTGCCTCTTGGGCAGAATTGCACCGATGGATGGCATTGGACCGGGTGATTTGACCATCGACGCGCTTGTGCGCCGAGTCAGAGCCGGTGGGATCGAGGAAGTCGTGCTCGCAACCAATCCCGATCTTGGCGGCGACGCCACAGCCCTCGCTGTTTCCCGCGAGCTCAGCTCGACCAAGGTGCGCATCACGCGCCTGGCGCGAGGCGTTCCCGTCGGCCATCAGCTTGAAGCGCTTTCCGGCAACGTGCTCGAAGAAGCACTCTCCGGACGCACGCCCCTTCGTATTGAAGGAGGTGCGCAATGAAGATGGAACAACGCTTCGTCCAACGCGCTGATCTGAAACAGCAGCAAAAGCAGATTCTCAGCCCGCGCATCATCCAGTCGATCGAGGTGTTGCAGCTCGGCACGCAGGAACTTGAAAAACTCGTGCAGAAGGAGCTCGTCGAGAATCCCGCGCTGATGCTCGAGCGCACCAAAGCCGAGGATGTCTCCGATGGCATGCAGACCGATCCGCACGGCCAGGAGAACAGTAAGGAAAGCGATCAGCTTGAGCGCGACATCGACTTCCTGGAGCGTCACGGCTCGGCGAGTTTCGATGACTTCTCGCCCCGCTCTGCTGCGAAGTCGCAAGCTGCGAACTTTGATGAAGACCCGAAGCAAGAAGCGCTCGCCAACGCGCCGGATCGCGGCGAATCGCTGCAAGATCACCTGCTCGCGCAGCTCGCGGTTGTCGATCTTGATCCCCACGTTCGCGACGCTGCCGAGCGCATCATCGAAGCGCTGGATGAGAACGGGCATCTGCCGCTGCCGCTGCACGACGTGATCCCGCTTTTCAATGGCTACTCGACCGGCGAAGCTGCCGAGACCGCGCTCAAGATCGTGCAAGCGATGGAGCCGACAGGCGTAGGCGCGCGATCCACCGCGGAATCGCTGCTGTTGCAAATCGATCCCGACGACATGGACTTCAATCTTTATCGCGTCGTGCTGATGGATCACTGGGACGATCTGCTGCGCAACAAGCTCCCCAAGATCGCCAAAGAGAGCGGCTACACCGTCGACGACGTCAAGTTCGCGATCGAGCAGATCGGCACGCTCAATCCTTATCCTGGCCGCAGCTTCACTGGCACTCGCGCGCAAGCCGTCACGCCGGACATTGTGATTGAGGAGCCGGAGGATGCGCCCGGCACGCTGCGCACGCGCATGATCAACGATTACATGCCGCGCATTCAGGTTTCTGGCCGCTATCGCCGCATGCTGGAAGAGGCGAAGGACAAAGAGACTCGCGAGTTCCTGAAGCAGAAGATCGAGAACGCGCGCGCGCTGATCGAAGCGATGTCGCAGCGCCAATCAACGCTTGAGCGCGTGGCCAACGTGCTGCTTGAGCATCAGCGCGAGTTCATGGAAATTGGTGTGCCCGGCTTGCGTCCGCTCAAGATGCAGGAAGTGGCGGACGAGGTCGGCGTTCACGTTTCGACCATCTGCCGCGCAGTGGCTGAGAAGTATGTGGAGACGCCGCAGGGCGTGTACCCGCTCAAATTCTTCTTCGTCGGCGGGACTGAAACCGTGGATGGCGAGGACACCTCGCGCAACGCGGTGAAAGAGATCCTGCGCAAGCTCGTTGACGACGAAGATAAGTCGAAGCCTTTGAGCGATATCGCGATCGCGAAGATGCTGACGGATGAGTCGGGGATTAAGATCGCTCGCCGCACGGTGGCGAAGTATCGCGATCAGCTCAACATCCCGGATTCGCGTCAGCGCAAGGCGTACTAGGCTCTAGGGTTTGGGATTTGGGAGACAGGCCACGGAGTTGCGGAGGCGCGGAGATGGCTGAGCGCTTCGCGATGATGTGTTGCGTTAGCTCGCGAATCACTTCAACGCTGCGCAGAGTTTAGCGCTCAGCTTGAAGAAAGCTCGCAGGCGAGTGGGCTTGAGTTGATTGAAGTGCGTTGTCGATCGAATTCAAAGAAGAGAAATCTCGCGCAAAGCGGCCAAGCTTCCTGTCGGATTGCGCGAACGCTTCTCGCGCTTGTTTGATTGCGCCGAGGGGAAGATCGCCTCTTCCGGCAATTTCAAAACTCAACGAAGCGCCCTTCCCTTTTTCTCGAAGCTCCCCGCAGGGTTCAGTTTGCACGTTCCGGCAGGAAACTTTGCGTCTTGGCGGCTTTGTGCGAGATAGCTCCGACTCCGAATTCGAAAGCGCACCCCAAGATCGCGCAGCGCTCAGCCATCTCCGCGCCTCTGCAACTCCGTGGCCTGCCTCCCAAATCCACTCGCTCGAATGAGTGTGAATCATGGCAACAGCTAGATCACCATGCCGCCGTCGACCACCAGCACTTGGCCGGTGATGTACGCAGCGGCGTCGCTCGCCAAGAAGACAGCGGTGTTCGCGATGTCTTCCGGCTGGCCCAAGCGCTTGAGCGCGATCTGATCGAGGATCGCTCCGCGCACATCTTCGGGCAGCGCGTCAGTCATGTCCGTTTGGATCATGCCCGGCGCGATCACGTTGCAGGTCACGTTGCGCGAGGCGAGCTCCTTGGCCAGCGACTTCGTGAAGGCGATCAGTCCGCCCTTCGACGCAGCGTAGTTGGCCTGGCCCGTGTTGCCGATGATGCCGATGATCGACGCCATGTTGATCACGCGCCCGCACTTCGACTTCATCAGCGGACGCGATGCCGCCTTGCAGAGCCCGAAAGCCGCCTTGAGATTGGTGTCGAGCACCGTATCCCATTCTTCTTCGCTCGTGCGCATCAGCAGGTTGTCGCGGGTGACACCGGCGTTGTTGATCAGGATGTCGAGTCCGCCGAGATCGCTGGTGATCGACTTGACCACGCCTTCGATCCCGCCGAAGTTCGACACGTCGAGCGAGTAGGTCTTCACCTCAGGCGAGCCAGCCGTCGTGCAAGCTTGTGCGACTTCGGCGAGCTTCGCTTCATCGCGCGCGACCAGTGCGAGCTTCGCGCCCTGCTTGGCGAAAGCCTCGGCGATTGCGCGTCCGATTCCGCGAGATGCACCAGTTACCAGTGCTACGCGTCCATCAAGTGATCCCATTGCGAACTCCTCGAACTCTTCATGCTTCAGTCGATCGGTCAGGCTGCTGCCTTCACCTACGCAGCGCCAGCGCCCAAGAAAGTGTCGACTTCTTCAGCCGTGCCAACGCTTTCCTTCACCGCTTCGCGTGCGATCTTGCGCAGCAATCCGGCCAGCACATTGCCCGGCCCAATCTCAACGAAACGTGAGAAGTTGTCCTGCACCAGCAGCTCCATCGAGTCTGCCCAGCGCACTGGCACGGTCAACTGTTGGATCAGCAAGCGCTTGGCTTCACCCGCGGTCGTCACGGGCTTGGCCGTCACGTTGGCGACGACAGGCAGCACGGGATCGCGGAACTGCACGTTCTCAATCTCGGCGGCCAACTGCTCGCGCGCAGGTTCCATCAAAGGTGAGTGGAAAGCTCCCGCGACGCTCAGCTCGATGCAGCGCTTAGCGCCCGCTTCTTTCGCCAGCTCGCAGGCTTTCGCCACTGCTTTCTTGTCACCGGCAATCACGATCTGGCCCGGCGAATTGAAGTTCGCCATCACGCAGACGCCCTCGGTCTCTTCCGCTGCCTTCTCGCACACCGCTTCGAGATCTTTCTCGCCGAGGTTGAGAATGCTCGCCATCGTGGAGGGAACGAGGTCGCAGGCGGCCTGCATGAACTCGCCGCGCTTGCGCACGAGCTTGAGCGCATCTTCCCACTGCATGGCGCCGGCTGCTGCGAGCGCTGAGTATTCGCCAAGGCTGAGTCCTGCGCAGGCGTTGGCCGATTCAATCAGCTCTTTGCCGGCGTCGGTGGAGCGCAGCACTTCAAACACTGCCCATGAGTGCGCAAGGATTGCGGGTTGAGAGACGTCCGTGCGATTCAGCTCGTCTTCCGGGCCTGCAAAGCAGAGCTTGGAGAGTGAGAATCCCAAAGCTGCATCGGCTCGTTCAAATACTTCCTTTGCTGGTGCGTAGGCGTGCGCCAAGTCCTGACCCATGCCGATAAATTGTGCGCCTTGACCTGGAAAGAGAAGTGCAACTTTGCTGTCTGAAGCCGTCACACCAGGTTCGAGGGAATTCGTATCATTCATAGTAGCCGGTCTCGCTTAAAGCGTTTTTGAGGTGCCTACTACCCAATGTTGCGAGGATAGCGGCCCGGCGCCCTGCTGAGCAGTTGTACACCACGTCTTCAGAGGCGGGGAGGGGATACTAGCAGGGCGGGAAGCTGACGCAACTATTCTCAGTTTCAAAGGGTGTCAGAATGGCAGTTTGCGGCGCGAATGCTTCCTTCCTTTGTTAAGAGCAGCGCTCTGAATGGAGCCATGCTCGCCCCGTGATCTCCTGCGTGAGCCATGGGTCGCCGCGCCTCATCCCTTGCGCAGGAGCGGCATCCGGCTTACGATTCAATCACATCGCTTGCGCTGTGGGATGCGCGGGCCATGTTGGTTTCGGGCTTTCGCCATTCTCAATTTCCGACCCGCGTGATATCAGACGCATCGGGTATTCGCTGCGCGCTGGAATCAACACCAGCGCTGATTTCGAGCACGCCACGCAGAGCGGCTCGCCAACGGGAGAGTAGCGCTACGGGCTCAAGCGCTGCTTTGAGGAACTCGCCATGATCAATCTTTCTTTCGCACACCATCGCTTGACCAGATTGCTGGCATGCTTGATCGTTTGCATCAGCGCTTCTTTCTTCGTCGCCGCGTGCGGCGGTGGCGGAGGAGGTGGCGGCGGTGGCTCCAGCGGCAGCGTGGCGAATCTCGAAGATCCGCCCTTGCTCTTTGCGACGGTAAACATCCCCTACACCTATCCGGTGGTGGCCACTGGTTCGCCGCTTCCCGACATTCGCATCGAGAACCTGCCCGACTGGTTGCTCTATGAGGACGGTGTGATTAGCGGGACACCGACGACCGCCGATCTTGGAACGAGCGATGTTGTCAAGCTGCACGTCTTCAACGGCGTAACGCGCGACGTGATCCACTTCTTTCAGATCGTCGTCGACCCCGACACGGGATCATCAGCGGCTCCTTCGATCAACAGCAATCCCAACTCCACCGCGCGATCGGGCGAAGAGTATCGCTACGTGATGAGCGGCTCCGGCAATCCCCGCCCAACCTTCAGCGCCAAGGGCTTGCCCGCTTGGCTGACGGTGGATGGCGGCACGATGTTCGGTACGCCTCCCGAAGAAGCCGTGGGCAAGCGCTATCCGATTCAGGTGCGCGCGCGTAACGGCATCGATCCGATGGCGACACAAAACTACACGCTGGAAGTCGTGCAGGGCAACGTGCCGGATAGTGCAGAGCTTCGCGTGCTGATGCCCACGCCCATTGGTGAACTTGAGGCTGGCAACGACACGAGCGTTACGGTGACGATCAGCCTCGGCGTTGCTGCGGCTAACACCGTGACGGTGGACTACGCTACCGCCGACGGCACTGCGACGGCTGGACTCGACTACACTGCCGTGACCGGTTCGCTGACCTTCACGCCCGGCGAACTGACCAAGCAAATCATGATCCCGATTCTCGGCGACGATCTGGCTGAGGGGAACGAGAGCTTCCGCTTGGAGCTATCCAACGCGGTCGGAGCGCCTATCGGTATCGCTTTTGGTCAGGTCACGATTGCTGATGATGACGTGACGCCCGGCGTGCCCGATTTTTCGGTCTACGCGCCGACCTCGGATTTCGAAGGCAACGTCGGCACCTCTGTAGTCACCTTCAACATCGAGCTTTCATCGGCGTCGACCTCAGCCGTCACCGTCAACTACGCAACCAGCGATGGCAGCGCGATTGCCGGCAGCGATTACACCGCGACCAGTGGCAGCCTGAACTTCGCTGCGGGCGAACTGCTGAAGACTGTGGACGTGACGATCCTTTCCGATACCACGGTGGAGAGCGACGAGAGCTTCGACATGAGCCTCTCGCTGCCCAACGGCGCGACCATTGTGACGGGCGTTGCGACCTACACGATTCTCGAAGACGACAGCGCGATGAACGTGCTGGCCACGGGAACCGGTCAGCAAGGTGCGCAGAGCAACGGCACGACCAACGATCAGCTCACGCCCAACTACGTCGAAAACGCTTCGATGAACATCTTGGCGGGAGCGAGCGAAGTGGCGATGGGCCAGTACTTCGGCCTAGCACTTGTGGCGGGGGAAGGCTGGGGCTGGGGTGCGAACGACTTCGGTCAGACCGGCGGCGGCATCGCTGGCGATGTACTGCGCGCAACTCGCGTGGTGGATAGCACGATGACTCCCATCTCCAACATCACGCAGATCGCTGCGGGTCAGCGTCACGGAATGGCGCTCACATCCGGCGGCATGGTCTACGCTTGGGGCGACAACACCAACGGTCAGCTCGGCAACACGAGCGTTGCGACCTTTACGCTGACGGCCGTGATGGTTGAGGAAACGCCGGGCACGCCGCTGATGTCGATCTCCTCGATCGCTGCGGGCGGCTTTCAC
>Ga0213866_10001148_pt1 | contig 19974 bp, 19 predicted proteins | sample PICome_11_FD_160079 | JGI IMG/M metagenome (GOLD analysis project Ga0213866, IMG submission 160079) | Coastal seawater microbial communities near Pivers Island, North Carolina, United States - PICO284 | ecosystem: Environmental > Aquatic > Marine > Coastal | place: USA: North Carolina...
GGCAATCGCACCTAGTTTAAAAATAAGGTTCTTGTAAAAGGAAGGTTTTGCCAATGGGGTGAGGCTGGCCCGTTTAAAATGCGCAAAATACAGGATGGGAGCGGATATGTATAAAATTAGTGATGCTGCAAAGCGGGCTGACCTGACGGTGAAAACAGTTCGCTATTATGCTGATATCGGGCTGGTGAAACCGGCCGGTCGTTCTGGATCTGGCTATCGGCTTTATGCGGAACCGGATATTGCCAAACTGGGTTTTGTTGGGCGGGCGCGCCGCTATAGTTTTTCCATCGAACAATGCCGTGAACTACTCAGTCTTTATGAAGATGACCAGCGGCCAAGCGCTGAGGTGAAGCGGATCACCCTTGAAAAAATTGATGAGATTGACTGGAGGCTTGCCGAACTACAGGCCTTGCGCGATGAATTGCAGCATCTTGCTGGCAGTTGTCAGGGGAACTCGCGGCCAGATTGCCCAATTATCAACAAGCTAGCCTTTGATAAGGGTGACGAACGTTAAGAAAGGATAGCGGTGTGATCTTTTCGCTTCGGGTTTTGGTGGCGGAAGCTTAAATATCAGCTGCCGCCGCAAGGATTTGTTGTTTTCGCGGAGAGTGGTTCTTTTGCCTTGCAGCATTAAGGTTATTAGGTGCGCTCTAAATCCTATGAAACAGGCTTTTTCTTTGATAATCATTTTATTGTTGTTTTATCTCATAAGATTTTGTGGGTTGGGCAAAACCAAATTAACAATTCTAGGATCTAAGCACAAAGACAATGAACCTCTCCGCTACACAACGAAATATGAAATTGCCTGAACGGCTCTCGCATGTTGCTGATCAGGATGCTGTGCCGCCAACAGATCGAATTGCGGTAATTGATATCGGCTCAAATTCGGTTCGGCTGGTAATTTATGGGAAGAATGGTGCTTATCCGGCACCGCTGTTTGATGAGCGCTCAAACTGTCAACTCGGCGCTGGACTCGATAAAACAGGCTTGCTTGCAAACGAACGGATTGAGGCAGCACTTGAAACGCTAACTCGATTTGCTTCAATAATCCGCGCGATGCAGGTCGATAGCTGTTACCCAATAGCAACTGCCGCGGTGAGGCGCGCAAAAAATGGTGAGGAGTTTTGCCGTCCTGCCGAGATAATTCTTGGTCAGCCAATTCATATTTTATCGCAGCAGGAAGAGGCAGCCCATGTTGCGAGAGGCCTGGTTTTAAATGTACCAGAGGCTAATGGCTTAGTTGCTGATCTTGGAGGTGGAAGCATCGAAATTGTAGCGCTAAAAGATGGCGTGGTCATGCATTCGGTTAGTCTTAACCATGGTCATCTTTCGAATGTGGAAGAGGGTGAAATTATTAATGCGATACGTGGAGTTGGATGGATTGAAAGTTTCGGCGCAAAACAATTATTTGGTGTTGGCGGCAGTTTTAGAGCGTTAGGATCAGCTTTTATAGAGCGCGAGAACTATCCGTTGCCAGTGTTGCACGGCCTCAAAATCAACCGTGACAGCGCGTTAATGCTTTGCAATGATTTTCTTCGGCCATCATCACCGCTTGCAGGTGTACCGTTGGCTCGTCGGGCGACGATGCCAATGGCAGCAAAGATTATTCGGGCGCTGGTCAACATCTCAGCAGTACGACGAGTCGTTGTCAGCGGAACGAGTATTCGTGATGGAGTTATTGCAATCAATGAGTTAAGCGACACTCAGCGCGCAGATTTTTTAGTCGCAATTAGCAAGGAAATTTCTGCAGCTAGCGGTCGTTTTGCGGGTTTTGCGAATGAACTAATGGAGTTTTTGCACCCTTTGAAAAATGGACGTGAACCTCAGTTTGCACGGCTTTTGGATGTGGCGTGCAACCTCGCGGATATGTGCTGGCATGAACACAGTGATATGCGTGGCGACTTGGCGGCACGCCGCGTTCTTGGTTTGCCAGTTAATTGCATGACCCACAAGGAAAGAACGTGGTTGGCAATGTCATTGTATCACCGCTATGCGGGATTAAAGCAAAATAAGCCACACCCGCAAGAAATGCAAAGTTTACTGGGTCCAAAACTGCAGGCCGAGGCCATCACTGTCGGACTTGCTCTTCGGTTTGCACTAATATTTAGTGCCGGCACATGTGAACAGTTGAAAAATATTCGGCTTGAATGCCAGCCAGGTGTGATGCGATTACATATTAAACCGGGCGTAAGGGGCTTGTTTGATTTGAATTGTCAGCGCCGTTTTTCCGATTTTGCGGCAAGCGCTATGTGCAATCCAGAAATTTTATTCTGTTGAATTCTCTGATAACCTTTCGCAAGGTCTTGATTGTGAGTGCCAAGCCATGCGGTCACTCTATGATAATTCCTCACACAAGAGGACGGGGCGCTTTTGGTTTGTAAATTTGATCAGTGAACGCCAAGGCGCGTCTAAATTAAGGCCTAAAAACCTATAGTATTAAGAAGCCCCAATTATTTTACTGCTAATTTTTGCTGTGGCTTCGTTGATTATCATAGGTTGTGTAAAAAATTTGAATTCCAACATCAAAATCTGTTTTCAGGCAATGCTCCTTGCAGAATCGCTAGTAGTGTTATCTATAAGAAGTCACGAAAGCAGAGGTTTGTTATAAAAATGCAACATGGCGATGTAACTCTAACCTAAACAGAGTTAAAATTGGTGCCGGCATGCATAGCAATTTGAATTGTGTTCCTGATAGAGTTCCCAATAAATCGAGAAAATGGCATCACAGAAAATCTGGCATGTCTAAGCACAAAAAGGCAAAGAAAGAGAGAAGGCGCGTTAAAAGCGAAATTCACCTTCTGACGCCAGAGGCTGTTGATTTGCTCTCGATAAACTTTGAGAAACATTCTGAGGCTCTTAGGTTGACGAATATAAATCAGCCAACAAAAAGAAATGGAAGTGCGAAATCACTGCGCGACCGCCACAAACAACGCTCAACCAAAAAAATTCCAGTAGGAAATTCTGGCTGGAAAATAGTCCATGGACCATTGGTTTAGAAACCTGTTTTAAATGATTGTGTAATGATTTGTGTTTTGCTCGTCAGTATTCTCTAGACCGTTTTTAAGAGTATAATGTAGCAGTGTTACAATTAGCTGTTACTTGTTATCGGTCTGGACATGTTGCCTCACTAACGACTGTTGCTTGCCTGATTCTAATTATTCTTAATTTTTAAGCAGGCGAAATTTTTCAAGCCACAGGACCCACTGTGAAATTGGGATGTTGAATGTGTTGCTTAGTGGGCCTTTAACTGCTTCTGTATGTTCGCGCATCAAACAATTAAGGACTTCTCTTGTGGCTTGGCTGGTTGCCCTGCTTGATGCCTCATTTACGGTAAGAAAAATCCGGTTTCTTTGGTTAGCTTCGGGCCAATTTTCCTGAACAGCGGTGATTTTTACAAAGAAATACAAAATATCTTCGATCCCTACTTTGTTCGACGTGAAGAACAACGGGTACGATTTCCTCTTCACTTTGCCTGTTACCCCAGCCTCCTCAAAGAGCTCACGAGTCGCAGCTTTGGTCAGCTGTTCATTTGGTTTTACTATCCCTTTAGGCAAAGTAATTATGCCTTTGTGTCGACGGCTACTCACAAAGCACAATTCGACGCCATTGGCGTTATTTCTATAGGCAATTGCTCCAACTTTCATATTGAAAGGTTACCACAAATATGCAAATTGTACATATTAAATACGCAACTATTGCATAATTTCTATTAGGATTGGTTTTGTAATGAAATCTAAAGAGTTCAAGAGGTGGCGCAAAGCGCATGGTTTCAGTCAGACGAAAGCAGCTCGCAAACTTGGGCTAAAGTTACGCACCGTACAATATTATGAAAAAGGCGAACGGAAGGGAAAGCCATTAGAAATTCCAAAGGCGGTGTCACTGGCCTGTTTTGCAATATCGTGTGGCATTGAATGTGTGGATTTTACACAACCAAAAGGGCAGCCAGTCATGAAAGATAGTGACTTTTTTAAAATTCAACTTGAAGAAACTAATGCTTGAGATTGAGTTAAAATACAACATAAACACTGATGATCTAGAACGAATTATTCTGGTTCTTCGAAAACTCGGTAGTAAAATTTTGAGCGATCAGGTCAAAATATCGCACACAGTTTATTTTGATACGCCGAGATACCTGTTGCGCAATGCAGGTTTAGAGCTCCGTGTGCGTGACACAGCGGGACAATTTACTCAAACATTGAAACCAAGAGGCCAGAATAGGCAAGCATTGTTTATTCGGGATGAAAAAACAGCATCAGTTAAGAAAATGTCCCCTGACACATCACTCGTCCAGAAAGAGACACGTCTATATGGCCTTCGCTCGCTTCAACAGGAGCATTTACACCCCGTTTTTGAGACAAAAGTGAAACGTCGGAGTATTGATATTGAGTGGTATGGCTGTCGATTGAATATTGCCCTAGATCAAGGAGTAATAGCAAGCTGTCGGCGAAAGGTTGGGAGCCGCACTTTTAACGAAATCGAGATAGAGCTTATCGATGGGGACATTGAGAACCTTCTGCAATTTGGCTTTGAACTGAATAAAGCCGTAAATATAAAGTTAAACGGATATTCGAAGGCCGATTATGGATATGCTTTGGCCTCCCAAAGGCATGCATTCCGACCAGTTAAGTGGGAAAAGCTCTCCGAAGAAGTTAGTGCTGAGACTGGTCTTAAGGAGTTATTGTCAATAGCGTTTTTACAGTTACTAAAAAACAATCCTGAGCAAGTGCATAACCGGTTGGAGAGTATCCATCAAACAAGAGTTGCAATCCGCCGTATTCGTGCCCTCCTTAGAGGGCATAAAGATTGTCTCAACTTTTTAGAGCGGAAGGGAATTAATGCTGAATTGAAATGGGCGCAAACAAAACTTGGAGCTGCGAGGGACTGGCAAGTTCTGAAGCATGAATCTTTGCCAATTATTCAGCCTAAGTTAAAAAGAGATTTTGCGAAACTCGACCGCTATGTTGACATACAGACACATCACCATCTTAAAGATGCGATGTTTATAAACAATAGCCATCGGTATAACAGGCTGTTGTCCCACCTGTTTTTTTGGATTGAAAACCTTCAAAGTGATACAAAAAATGAGGTTAAGGCACGTAATAAAAGATTAAAAGCCGACCTTAGAAATTTTGAATGTCTCTCGCGTATTCCTGCGCGCAGCTTTTCTAAAAATATCCATGACCTGCGCATTAGGACAAAAAAATTGAGGTATATGCTGGAAGTTTTTCAGCAAGGCAGGGACGTCAAGGAAGTTCGACTAATCAAGGAGGTTAAATCTTTGCAGGGCTTGCTTGGCAATTTCAACGATCTTTCTAAGTCTTTAGAATTACTGTCTACAGCGACGCCGTCAGAAATTCCAACGAACGTCAATGGCAAACTACGCGATATAGTCTCTGGTGAGATGGATAAATTATATGACTTAGCCAAGCCAAAGTTCAAACGCGTCAGAGCTATTATTAGGCAAATCCAAAGATCTAATTAATTAATAAATCTTGGGAACATAGAGAGAGTCGGGCAATGTACGCCGCTCATAATCTGGGTTAAATTTGCGCTCAGGCAGGCTAACTTTTGTATGTGGTACCTCATGGTACGGTATTTGTGAAAGTATATGTGCCATACAATTCAACCTTTCCCGCCTTTTATCATTGCCCTCAACAATAAACCAAGGTGCGGTATCGGTCGAAGTGCGATCGAACATTTCTTCTTTTGCCTTAGTATATTGTTCCCATCTAATCCGACTTTCGAGGTCCATCGGTGATAATTTCCATTGTTTCATTGGGTCATGTATGCGCATTTGAAATCGGAACTGTTGCTCTTCATCTGTGATAGAAAACCAATATTTCAACAAAATAATTCCTGACCTGACCAGCATTTTCTCTAACTCTTTCACATCTTGAAAAAACTGCTCGACTTGGCTCTTTGAGGCAAAGCCCATTACCCGCTCTACACCGGCTCGGTTATACCAAGAGCGATCAAACAGCACCATCTCGCCACCGGCCGGTAGATGGGGCATATAACGTTGAAAATACCATTGAGAAGCCTCGCGTTCGTTGGGCTTGGGGAGCGCAACAACTCTCGCCACACGTGGGTCCATGCGTTGCGTAATGCGTTTGATTACGCCACCTTTGCCGGCGCTATCCCGCCCTTCACAGATAATTAGAATTTTGGCTTTTGTATTGATCAACCAATCCTGAAGTTTGATCATTTCAGCCTGCAAGGACAAAAGGTTTCTGTAGTATGTTTTGTTGCTTAACGTTTGTTTCCGTCGAGCTTCAAATTCTGCGCGCAACTCTTTGGGCAAATCAAAAATCTCAGCGTCGAGCTCTAAAGTATCGTCAAGCATTTCGTCAATGAGGTTGTCAAAAAGATTATCGCCAGTGTGTTTTTTGGGCATGATTTTTCTCGATAAAAGGCTGTTTGATTATTTTAAATTGTCTCAGTTTTCTATACGTCGATAGGCTCTTAGTTTAAAAAACAGTTAAAATTTATCCCGGTGTTTTTTTGGTTAATCTCAACAATTGCATAAATTGGTGGCTCAATGGAATATTTGGTTTGAACTGGAGGAACAGCACGGGGATCTTAATGGCTTAAACTCGCGTATGCAGGCTAGGGGACTTCACTCCATTTGAGTAAAGCTGGGCGATAAATATGACTAATAATATGTGCTTTATGGTCTGCAGCTGTATGATTGCCTCAGTTTGAATTTCTGTTTACTGTCAAAAAAAACCTTTGAATGAACTGAATAGTAGTTGCTTGATATTTTTTGGTCCAAAAAAATCTTCGCACACAAAGCGCCTCTCTATCTCATATGAGTTTAAAATAACGCGCTCCCCTGTGTCTAATGACTCAAGTTCATGCTGGGCTCCCTCCACATCTTTACCCACAGTTATTAAACGCCACTCTTTAGAGGTGGCTCTGTCAAAAAAAGTGTTAACTTTTGAAATCATAATTTCCCGTTTCTGTGTAAGCCCAGCTGGGTCCAATTTTTTTTCGTGATGGAGGGATGGCTGACTTTTTGTGCAATAAATATCTTGGAAAAAGTCAATGAAAGACACCGTGTGGTGGCGTCTCTGCAAAATAGAAGTAAAACAATGTCCCGATGACAAAGGCTAGTTTTCTACAATTAATCAATTTTCATCTTTATGGTTGCGAATATATCGAGCTCGCTTTTTCTCTTTAACCTTTTCAAGGTCAACTACAATAAAACCATCAACACAGTGATTAAATCCCGGATCAATACTAAACCCACAAAATTTGACACCACCTGGCTGGCACAATTCAGAGTATTGTTTGAACAGCGTGGGGATTTTTACACCAATATATTCCAGGCGCTCTTTTAATTGGTCTTGTTCAAGTCTAAGGTCATGCCCTGGAAAATCAGCTTTAAGAGTTTCCTCAACAGACTTCTCAACCACATAAGGGATCCGCGCTTTTACGAGTGCATCTTGGTCAGGATAGTTGGTTTTGTAGAAATGAATAAGCAAATCGCGAGCACTTTTTGGAAGACTGCTTGATAGTGAAACAGGGCCAAATAAGTATCTAACCTCTTGGTTTGAGTGTAAATATGCACCAATGCCCTGCCACAGATAATCAAGGCTTCTAAGGCCCCAATATTGTGGTTGAACAAAACTACGGCCAAGCTCTAACCCTTCATTGAGTAGCGCCTTCATGTTGGGTTTATATTCAAAAAGACTGCTTGAGTAGAGGTGATCAGGGGATTGATCTGACCAACGCCACACCTCTCCTAATCTATAAGCGCCAGCTATCTCAAGAGAAGCGTCATCCCAAAGAATTAGGTGTCGATAATACCGGTCGTAATGGTCGAGATCTTTTTGTTTACCCGTGCCTTCTCCAACTGCGCGAAATGTCATTTCACGTAGCCGCCCAATTTCATCCATTATTGGTGAACGTTCATCATACTCGGCAAGGAGTATTTTTTTCCCATCAGCAGTTTCGCCGAGCTGCTCAGCTTTTTGAAGAGCATTGCGCAAACTTTGTCTTTCAACAGGATGGATTATACTCTTTTTTGTCTCAAAAACTGGAGCTTTTTTGCTCCCAAGACTCCGCAAATGTTTGCTAACTAATTGTGCAATTTGCTTACGCTGAAGTGGTAGTTTGAAAAGTGTTTCTGCCTCGATCGATTGCCCGATAATAAGTTCAATCTTTCCTTTGTAATTTAGCATCTCTCTCGGAAGTAGAAGCATAGACGCTACTTGACTGACTCTGGATGTTAGATAGAAAAGAGCAGAGTTTCTTCCTTTAACAAATATCGGTAATATTGGGGCTGAAGTTTTTTCAGCAATCTTGAGAAAACCAGGTAACCAGCTTCGATCGCGAATACCTTTGGCTCCTGCACGAGACACCTCCCCCGACGGGAAGATGATTACAGCCTCATCATTCTCAAGTGCTTGCGTGATTCGATCAATGTCCGCTTTTCTTGTGTTACCGCTGAAAGAGTTTACTGGTAACATCAACCCTTCGAGTGGATCAATTGACATTAATATGTTGTTTGCCACGATCCTTACGTCTCGCCGAATCATACCTACTACTCGTAAAAGAGTTAACCCATCAATGCCGCCTAAGGGATGGTTGGCTACAACTAAAACTCGCCCTCGCGCAGGGATGTTTTGGATTTCATTTTGCTTTATGTGACAGTCAATTTTTATTCTATTGAAGACGGCATCGATAAAATCAAAATTCCGAGTATATTTATGGGCCTCAAGAAAATCGTTGATTGCTTTTTCTCTTACCAAAGCCCTCAAAAAGTATTTCACAATCGTGCGAAGAATTGAGGGGTATTTTTTGAAACCAGTAACGTGGTTTTCCAGAATTTGCCCTGTGTCAATTTTTTTGACAACATAATCGAAATTATCAAGCATTTGCGCCCCCACAGGACAATCGCACTTTTCGTTATTGCTAGCTCCGCTGTGATGCAGTCAAAGAATTCTAGCAAATGTGAAAAAATTTAGACCAAATCCGTCATTAACGGATGAATGCTTCAAAAATATGACAAAGGTAAAGTTCAATTACAAAGTTGGTGATTGACCAGTTTTTTGGTTCCACCTGAAGGTATTGATTTTGCAATGCGGAGATGTCTGTGCAGAGCCGTGTTGAACAAATTTGTCACGCATTTGTCAAATAAGTGTATCAAAATTGTAATACCAGATCGCTACCAGATTGTGGACTTCTAACGGGCCAGGCCGATCTAATGAATGAAAACGGTCAACAAGTTTTAACCTACAGAGCGATTTGGATTTCAGATACTCATCTTGGAACGCCAGGGGCGCAAGCCGAGTTCCTATTGCATTTTTTAAAACATACACGCAGTGAATATCTTTATCTCGTGGGGGATATTGTAGATGGCTGGCAACTCAAGCGGCGATGGCATTGGCCGCAGGCGCATAACGATGTTGTTCAGAAAATTTTACGGAAAGCCAGACATGGCACGAAGGTATATTTCATTCCCGGCAATCATGATGAAGCTGCACGTGAATATGTTGGCATGAAATTTGGTGAAATTTGGATCAAGAGTGATCATGTTCATGAAACAAAACTCGGCCTCAAATTGTGGGTGGTGCATGGTGATCTCTTTGACCATGTAATTCAGCACGCACGCTGGCTAGCTTATATTGGTGACCATGCCTACGGAGTGTTGCTTAAGCTAAATCGTTTGTTAAATAAAATTCGCAATTGGTTAAACTTACCATATTGGTCACTGTCTCAATATCTGAAGTTGAGAGTTAAGTCGGCAGTTTCATTTATTTCAGCTTTCGAACATGTCATGGTCACTGAGACACGCCGGCGCAACTGTGATGGTATCGTCTGCGGCCACATCCACAAGCCTGAGCTTCGCTATATTGATGATATTTTATATGCCAATGATGGCGACTGGGTTGAGTCAATTTCTGCGCTTGTTGAGCATACTGATGGAAAACTTGAGCTGGTTGACTGGCACAAAAATCTTGGGTCAGGGTTCGAAAAACAGAATGGGCTCAATCTAGCCGAAGAAAACTTTTCAAACCCTGGTGCACAAGTGATATTCGCGTCACGAACGCAGGGAATTAAACTTTGAAAATCCTAATTGTAACCGATGCCTGGCATCCGCAAGTCAATGGTGTAGTTCGAACATTAACAATGACACGGGATCATTTGCGCTCCATGGGCCACATTGTTGAGATGATAACGCCTGAGGCTTTCACGACTATTCCTTGCCCTACCTATCCAGAAATTCGATTAGCGGTATTGCCGGGTCGGAAAGTTGGATCTGTTATTCAGCAGCTGAAGCCCGATTTTATCCACATTGCAACCGAGGGGCCTCTTGGGCTCGCTGCTAGAAAATTTGCAAAACAAAATTCGTTTCTTTTTACCACCGCTTATCACACTAGGTTTCCAGAGTATGTCCGCTCCCGTGTCAGGCTGCCGCTCGCTGTGACATACTCATTTCTTCGCTGGTTTCACGGTGCATCCCACCTAGTAATGGCGCCAACGCAGACAGTTATTGATGATTTATCAAAATGGAGAGTTGGGAGGCCAGTCCTATGGCCACGGGGAGTTGATCTTGATCTCTTTAAACCAACAGAAAGACCGCAAATACAAGGTAAGGCAAAGAAAAAACCAGTTTTCATTTATGTTGGTCGAGTCTCAGTAGAGAAAAACCTTGAAGCTTTTTTGTCATTGGATTTGCCTGGTGAAAAGCATGTTGTGGGTGATGGCCCTGCGATGTTGGCATTGCAAGCGCGCTTTCCTGAAACAGTTTTTCATGGCTCAAGACAAATGGCTGAACTTCCCAAATTTTATAATGATGCGGACGTTTTTGTCTTTCCTAGCAAGACTGACACGTTTGGGCTTGTGTTATTGGAGGCTATGGGCTGTGGTTTGCCAGTTGCTGCGTATCCGGTGACTGGGCCAATTGATGTGATTGGCATGTCGGGTGCAGGGGCTCTAAATCATGACCTTCGAGCAGCTTGTCTTGAAGCACTGAATATTGATCGAAAACTGGTGCGCGCACATGCTGAACAGTTTTCTTGGCAGGCCGCTACATTGATTTTCGAAAATCATTTGGTTCAGGCAAGGGGTCGGCCGGGTGAATATCACTTTTCCGATAACCCCCATAAGTCGAACCAGGGAGTGAAACGTGTTTTTGCAGCTGCCAAAAATTCGTTATCCGGGCTGAGTCATGCATTTCGTGAGGAGAGTGCCTTTCGTCAGGAAGTGTTTCTTGCAGTTTGTTTTGTACCAATAGCGCTGCTGTTGCCGGTTAGCGCATTAGAGACAGCCTTGATGCTGATAACAATAGCGCTGGTCTTGATTGTTGAGCTTCTGAACAGCGGTATAGAAGCTGCAGTGGACCGAATCTCATTGTCAAATCACGGACTATCAAAACGAGCAAAGGATTACGGGAGCGCTGCTGTAATGATTGCTCTAATTGTGTGTGCAACAACACACTTTTTGTTTGTTTGGAGGTGGTTGTTTGGGGGGTAGACATTTTTATTTAATTATAAAGTTTAGCTGCCTTAACCCTTGGAAGGTGGATTGAATAGGGACTTAAGCAAGAGGACTGTCAACTAAACTTATGTTCACCGCCAAGACCATGATGTTAGTAAGCCAAGAATGCCATGTTTAAAAACAAAGAGGCGCCGCCGCAATGATGAGCGCTGTGACAATCGTCCCACTTTTGTTTTGCCATGTAAGCTTATCTGGCCCTAAAACGACAAACGGTGTAAAGGGTGTTTTTTACAAAGACGTTTTTTCTGTTGGTATAACGCCCAAAAGCCAACCATAGCGATTATGTAGCTGGCTTTTGCTTCAAGGATTTTGATCATTTTTTACCTGGTTACCTTAATTTAAAGACGCTTAATCTTGAGAGACCTGGTGCAGAATTAACTTTGGTTAGCTGCAGTATTGAATAAGCAGTTTTGAACTTGTAAGCGTCTAAGGCCAATTTCAACGCTGGCATCACACTCCGCCATATTATTTCGTTAACACAGCAATATTAAAAAGATATTGCAGTAAGGTGTAAATTATGTGAATGCGGCACCTAATTGTGCCGACCTTTATTTATTTGTCACATCGATTTTATTTCCGTGCTTGGCTTCCACGCGTTGCTTTTGTTATGCATTCAAATCGCAGTGTATAGGCGGGCTTTAAAAGGCGTTGACCTTGAAATCACAAGCTATGTAGCCGTGAGATCGGAGAAAGCAGATGAAAATACGTCAATTAGGCTCGATGCTTGATGATGCTTTGATTTTGACTGATTTTGATGGAGTTGTCACATCGACCAACTCAGTAGCTGTGAGGTGGCTGGGTGAAAATCTGACAGGCCGTAACATTTGCGATTTAATCGATCGCAGCGACCTGATGTTGCTACTCAACAAGGCCGTTAGTGAAAAAAAATTCATTGAATTTGTATATGAACCGAAAAGCATTGTTGAGCAGCAATTCAAGGTGCGTATGAAACGGGTGGGCAAAAACCTTGTGGCTTTTCTTTTTTTGGACATGACATTGCAAAGAAATCTAGAAAATGTTCGGCGTGATTTTGTCGCAAATGTTAGTCATGAATTGCGATCCCCTCTCACTAGCCTCGCTGGTTTCGTGGAGACTATGTTAGAGGGGGATATCCATGATCAGGAAATGCAAAAAAGATTTCTGGGCATAATGGATGAAGAGGCCAAGCGCATGTCGAGGCTAATCGATGATTTATTATCCTTATCAAGGGTTGAGGTTGAGGAGCATATTGTCCCGGAAAAAATCATTAATATTAATCAATTATTAAGCGCTGTTTGTGATTCCTTGGCGGGCCAAGCCCTCAAAAAAAACATGTCAATAAAATTTAAAATGTTACAGCGAACTGACAAAGATCAGGATGATGAAGAACGAGATGCTGTGGACGCTATCCGACCATTGATATTTGGCAATCACGATGAAATTACAGAGGTTTTCATTAATTTAATCGAGAATGCAATCAAATATGGTTACGAGGGTAGTGAGATTATTTTGTTGGCCCAAGTTACCGACCCAAGAAAAGTTAAGATTGATGTCATAAATTTTGGTGAGGGGATCGAAGAACGTCATATTTCGAGGGTGACCGAACGATTCTACCGAGTCGACAAGGCGCGTTCACGCCAGATTGGCGGAACAGGGCTCGGACTTGCCATTGTTAAGCATATCATCAACAAACATCGTGGCTATCTCTCAATCGAGAGCAAAGTAAATGATGTAACGAAATTTTCCGTTGCCTTTCCAACTGTACCAGTTTCAAAAGCCACTAATGATCTTATTTCTTAGCTATCATTATTGATTAAATTTATTTTGTCACAAATCTGTAATAAATTTGTAATCAAAGTGACATCTCCAGTATTTAACAACTCCGGACTACCGAATGAACAGTTTCATTTGGGCAATTCAAATTTCAGGAGTTTAATATGCGTCTTACTTCTCTTTTCGCGGGCGTTGTTGCGAGCCTTGCAATAACAACAGTGGCGCAAGCCAGAGACCAGATCTCAATTGTAGGATCATCAACAGTTTACCCTTTTGCGACAATTGTTGCAGAGAAATTTGGCCAATCCAGTGGTTTCAAGACACCAGTTATCGAGTCAACCGGAACCGGCGGTGGTATGAAGTTGTTTTGCAAAGGTGTTGGCGTTGAGCATCCTGACGTAACTAACGCATCGCGAGCAATGAAGAGTTCAGAAGCCAAATTGTGTGCGAATGCTGGTGTTGAGTTTCAGGAGTTTATTGTCGGCAACGATGGTATTGCTTTCTCCAACAGCCTAAGTGGTCAATCTTTTAAAATCTCTATCGCACACATCGCCGCTGCTTTGGCGGCTACGTTGCCACAACAGGGTTCAAATCTTGCCAATGAATCGGCAAACGGACTGAAGACATGGGATCAGGTTGATAGTTATGTCGCCAAGCTAACTGGCCAGGCGCTTGCAGGCTTGCCGAATATCCCAGTGTCGATTATGGTTCCTCCACCAACCTCAGGAACTCGCGATGCCATGGGTGAGTTGTTTATGAAGAATGGCTGGAAAAAGTTGGGCCTGAAGGGCGATGGTTACAAAAAGCTTCGGGAAGATGGAGCAGCTATTGAAGTCGGTGAAAATGACTCACTCATCATTGAGAAACTCGCTGCTGACCAAAATATGTTTGGTATCTTCGGATATTCTTTCTTTGATCAGAACCGCGACAAGGTTCAGGCTTCTGTGCTTGACGGTGTTGATTTGAACTTTGAAAACATTGCGTCCTACAAATACCCCGGTGCCCGCCCACTTTTCTTCTACGTGAAGAAAGCCCACGTTGGTGTGATCCCAGGTATGAAGGAGTTCATCAACGAGTTTGTCTCAGAGAAAGCCATGGGCTTAGACGGTTACCTTTTCCCTGCTGGTCTAGTGCCATTGTCTGAAGACGATTTTGCGAAGCAAGTTTCAGCACGGAACTCGCTCTAAGTAACACCGCTAGGTAAGGGCATGCCGCATTTTTGATAGGAATGTGTGGCATGCCTTTTCTTTGAGTACGATAAGTGATAAACGAATGGCTGAATGATAAAGCTATCGCTTTAGGCTTCGAATATCGAATAAATGATTTGACACTGGGTAGGCCTCGAAACAGTGAACCGAGCTTTGTGTTTGTAGGATTTGATGGACACTTTTTTTTCAACAAACTTTTTGGTTTTTTTTGCCACCGTCGTTTCCTCGATTGCGTCTTTTTACTTAGCTGTGAATCGAGTGCACAAAAAGAGTGTTTCTGGCCAAGGGAAAGCGCATTCTCTCGGACAATACTACGGTTACTATGTGGCCTTGTGGGTTCTTATACCAGCATCACTTCTAGCCCTGATTTGGATGTTCGTGGCAGACCCGATGCTAATGAGCGCTGCCAAGGTTAGGATGGCAGCTGCTTTTCCAAATCTTCCGGACTCCTTTCTTAGCCTAAAAATGGCACAGCTTGGCAATATTGCCGCTGGTTATATAAAAGCGCCTGATGACATTATGGCTGCTCAAGCGGAGTTGCTCGTTGGGGCTCAGGCCACAACGGATCGTGCTCGGATATTAACTCTTGCTGCAGTAATGTGTATTGGATTTTTTTACTCATACAGGCGGGTTTCTCCGGAGTTTCGTGCACGTATTCAATGCGAAACATTTTTGCGCCGCCTCTTCTTCTTATCAGCAGGCATAGCCGTTCTCACAACTATTGGTATTGTCTTGTCTCTGTTGTTTGAGGCGTTTAGGTTTTTCCGTGAAATCTCTTTGATTGATTTTTTCTTTGGTACGCATTGGGCACCAATGACTGCGCTTCGAGAAGGCGCAGTTGGTGCCAAGGATGAATTCGTAGCGGGGTCAACTGGCTCATTCGGCATGGTGCCGGTGATGGTAGGCACATTGCTCGTGGCAGTCATTGCTATGCTGGTTGCCGTTCCGATTGGACTGTTTTCAGCTATCTATACGTCGGAGTTTGCTCCGCGCCGGGTCCGCAATGTTATTAAGCCAACTCTGGAGGTGCTTGCTGGAATCCCTACTGTCGTCTATGGGTTTTTTGCAGCACTAACTGCTGCACCATTCTTCCGAGATCTTGGGCTTTTTGTTGGGTTGGATGTATCGTCGCAGAGTGCGCTCGCTGCCGGAGGTGTAATGGGTATAATGATCATACCCTTTATCTCTTCTCTCTCAGATGATGTTATCACTGCAGTACCACAGTCATTGCGTGACGGTGCTTATGGGCTAGGTAGCACTAGGGGAGAGATAATTATGCGGGTTGTTTTGCCGGCTGCATTCCCTGGTCTTGTTGGCGCATTTTTGCTTGCCATAAGTCGAGCCATTGGTGAGACGATGATTGTGGTAATGGCAGCCGGCGTTGCAGCGAATATGACAGTTAATCCGTTGGAGTCCGTAACAACAGTTACTGTGCAAATCGTTATGTTGCTCACTGGTGATAACGAATTCGACTCAGTCAAAACCCTTTCTGCATTTGCGCTCGGCATCACTTTATTTGTGATTACGTTGTTGTTGAATGTTGCAGCGCTCACTGCATCGCGAAGATTGGGGCAGCGTTATGAGTGATCCACTTACAATGATAAAGCTCGATAATCAAACTGAAGCTCGGTTCATAAAAATTTCTCAGGGTTTGAAAAAGCGTCACGCTGCTTCCCAACGACTGCGCAATTACGGTGTTCTTGCAATCGCAATTGCTATCGGTTTTCTAGCGATTTTATTAACAACCATTGTCAGTAATGGCTACACCGCTTTGAAGCAAACAGAATTGCAGGTTGAAGTTACACTTCCTTTGGAAAAACTCTTAAATAAAGAGGGTGACCTAGATCTCGAAAGGACAAGGGAATTCAACTGGAATGGATTGATTAAGAAAGCTTTTCGCGCTGATTTTCCAGAGGTCACAGGTATGCTCGACCAGAGGGCGCTTGGTGAACTTGTTTCGGAAAATGCTGGGTACGATTTACGTAAGCAAATCGAGGCGATGAGCAGCCCATCCGCGGGCAAAACTAAGATATGGATTAAAGCCTCAGACGATGTAGATATGCTTATGAAGGGCCGCATGGATCGGAGTATCGATCAGTCCAAGCGGCGGCTAACAGACCAACAGCTCGCCTGGATAGATGTGCTGGTCAAAAATGATAGGATCCGTAAGGTTTTCAACAAGACATTTTTTACTGCAGCCGACTCTCGAGAGCCAGAAAGTGCAGGAGTTTTGGGTGCGACTGTTGGGTCGGCAATGGCGTTATTAATTACCGTGTTGTTGGCACTGCCACTGGCAGTAATGGCAGCCGTGTATCTTGAATACTTTGCGCCACCCGGACGGCTTACAGATTTTATTGAGGTGAACATCAATAATCTTGCAGCCGTGCCATCAATTGTATTCGGTCTTTTAGGGTTGGCTGTATTCCTTGGGTTTTTTGGTATGCCACGTTCAGCGCCTTTGGTTGGCGGTATGGTGCTTGCCTTGATGACATTGCCAACCATCATTATTGCAACCCGAGCATCTATTCGAGCTGTGCCAACTTCAATTCGAGACGCTGCTCTTGGACTTGGCGCTTCGCGTATGCAAGCGGCAACAGATCATGTGTTGCCCCTAGCTGCACCAGGTATACTGACAGGAACAATTATTGGTATAGCGCAGGCACTTGGCGAAACCGCACCGCTTATAATGATAGGAATGGTGGCATTTATAGTTGATGTTCCTGCCAGCCTCACTGACCCAGCAACAGCGTTGCCAGTTCAGATTTACATATGGTCGGATAGCGCAGAAAGAGCGTTCTACGAACGCTCGTCATTGGCCATCATGGTGCTTTTGACTTTTTTGATCACAATGAATATCTCGGCTGTTCTCTTGCGCCGAAAATTTGAGAAGAAGTGGTAACGTAAAAATGGACTCGGTAGCGGAAACAGCTAAGGCGGTTAAACTTAGTGCAGTCGGCGTCAACGTCTTCTACGGCGCAAAACAGGCGTTGAACAGCGTGTCCATCGATATTGAGGACCGTTCTGTTACAGCATTTATTGGACCTTCTGGCTGTGGAAAATCAACGTTCCTTCGGTGTTTTAACCGAATGAACGACGTAATTCCTTCCTGCCGGGTGGAAGGAAAAATCCTCATGGGTGATGTTGATGTTAATAGCCCTGACGTGGATCCTGTTTTGTTGAGGGCGCGTATCGGCATGGTTTTTCAAAAACCTAATCCATTTCCAAAAACTATCTATGATAACGTCGCATATGGGCCGCGCATTCATGGTCTTGCACAAAATAAAAATGAACTTGATGAAGTAGTCGAAGATAGCTTGAAAAAGGCGGGTCTTTGGAAAGAAGTTGCCGATAGGTTAGCCGACCAGGCAACGGGTCTTTCTGGTGGTCAACAACAACGTCTTTGTATTGCACGTGCAATTGCGATTGGCCCGGATGTCCTATTAATGGACGAGCCTTGCTCAGCACTGGATCCAATAGCAACTTCTGTGATTGAAGAATTGATAAGCGAGTTGCAGCAGCGTTTTACTATTTTAATTGTAACTCATTCAATGCAGCAGGCAGCTCGGGTATCGCAAAAAACGGCATATTTCCACCTTGGCGAGATGGTAGAATATGGCAACACCAAAGATATATTTACTTTGCCAAAAAATGAACAGACTGAGGCCTACATTTCAGGTAAAATTGGTTAGGACAAAAAATGGATAACTCAAAACACATCAGCTCTGCTTTCGATCAAGATTTAGAGTTATTAAACGACTTATTGCAAGAGCTTGGTTTGCTTGCGAGTAATCAATTTGATAAAGCTATTGAAGGTTTGGCAACTCAGAATGACGCTATTTTGGACACCGTAATTACAGGCGACGCCGCACTCGATAAAATAGAAGCTGAAATACATGAAAAGGCAATTGAAATTATTGCTATAAGAGCCCCCCGGGCACAGGACTTGCGCTATGTACTTGTGTCATTGAAAATTGCGACCATCCTTGAGCGCATGGGAGATTATGCACGCAATATCGCCAACCGCACCAGGGTTCTTTCTGAATTAGGTAACGAAAATATTCCCGGTGTTAATATTGGCCGTATGGGGCATGTTACTCTGGAAATGGTTCGTGATGTGATGCTGTCCTTAAAGCATAATGATGCTGAGATGGCACTAAAGGTATGGAGGCGTGATGTTGAGGTCGATCACATGCACACCGCTTTTTACAAAGAGGTGCTTGCATCAATGTCACGAAATCCAAATATGGTGGCTACTGGTGCGCACTTGCTTTTCATAGCGAAGAATATTGAACGGATTGGCGATTATGCCACTGGCATCGCAGAGCAAGTCCATTTCTTAGTTAGGGGCCACGTGCCTGAAGAAGACCGACCAAAGGCCGATAGAACTAGCAGGGTTTTGGGGGCTTGATTTGAGGGTGGTTTGTAATGCTGGCTAAAGTATTAATCGCTGACGATGAAATAAATCAATTAGAACTGCTCTCTTTTAATTTGAAGAAGGCAGGCTTTGAGGTGGTTTCTGCCTCAGATGGTCAGCAAGCAATGGCGGCGATTGAAGATAGGCGGCCTGATATAGCGGTGTTAGATTGGATGATGCCCCACCTTTCTGGTATTGAATTATGCAGGCTCTTGCGATCACGTAACGAGACAAGATATCTGCCTGTAATAATCCTTAGTGCCCGCGGAGAAGAGGGCGACCGAACCTTGGGGTTAGATACTGGCGCTGATGACTACATGACGAAGCCCTTCTCACCCCGAGAGTTGGTTTCAAGAGTTAAAGCGTTGTTGCGCAGGTCTAAGCCTGCATCGATGAGTGATGTCCTGGAATTTGAAGATTTGCGGTTGTTCCCGAGCCGCGTGGAGGTTTACCGTGGGAATGTGTTGGTTCCGTTAGGGCCTAAGGAATTTCACCTTTTATCGATTCTTATTGAACGACCAGGCCAGGTGTTTAGTCGCGCTCAACTCCTTGATCTTGTTTGGGGGCATGGTGTTTATGTGGAGGAGCGCACAGTTGACGTGCATCTAAGCCGTCTTCGAAAAGCACTTGATCATACTGGCGACGGTTCATTGCCAAATTTAATTCGAACGGTGCGTGGTAGTGGCTATTCCCTTCGAGCTGGTCTCCATTAATCAACAGATCTCGTTTAATGCTAAAATTCGAGGCCTCTGCCTTTGAGGCTCACCTCCGCTAGAGCTTGAAAACAATAATGAGTTCAATAGAAAATTTAAAGGCCGTTTCGGAATATCAAGATACTCGGGAAAATTACAGATAGGTTAAGGCAATCAAATGCTGGCCGATATGTAGCAATGTGTGCGGAAGCAACTATGGCAAATACATCAAAAAGGCGTAGCGCGCCACCTAGCAGCAAAAATCCTGCTCACTTTGTGCCGCTTGCTGTGATTATGCGCGACTATGACGGCGTGCTGGCGCAGTATATGAACGAGAATAAAGCGGATGACGTGGTGATTACGATGCCAGTCACCGTTGATGTGGCGGGTGAGGGTAAACAGA
>Ga0213866_10001149_pt1 | contig 19961 bp, 31 predicted proteins | sample PICome_11_FD_160079 | JGI IMG/M metagenome (GOLD analysis project Ga0213866, IMG submission 160079) | Coastal seawater microbial communities near Pivers Island, North Carolina, United States - PICO284 | ecosystem: Environmental > Aquatic > Marine > Coastal | place: USA: North Carolina...
CTGTTTGTGCTCCACCAACTTGGCCAGCTATACCCTCGGCGGCACGACCTATACCAGCCGCTGATCCGCGCATAATGTCCGCGGCTTCTTGATCTACCAACTCGCGGCCCATACTAGGGTCATAAGTTCCAAGGCTTTGTTCATACAGTTGACGCGCTCTTGGATCAGCAAACAAACCAGCTGTAGAGGGGTCAAACTCAGAAGTGGTTTTTCTAAATAAGCCTTGAGCCTCTGCGAGTTGAGCACCAAAACCGCCTAGTCCTTGTGCGGCATTCCGGGCTTGAATCTCAAATGGTGAAAGACCAGCGATTTGCTGTATCGGTATCGGTATCGGCTGGCTGATTAATCCTTGATCACCAAGATAGGTCTCAAGCAAGCGCCTGCTTGCAAGCTCAACGGCTGGATCTTGAGCAGTTCTTTGAAAACTAGGCGCAATAAACGGCGCGCTTTCTGCATAAGTTTCTGTTGTGGACTGTGACATTATGCTTTCCTCATCGCTTGCTCGCCTGCCCTCTGTAAGGCGTACATCATGCGAGCGCCCTCACGGCGTTGTTCCTCTTTTGATTTACCCGCGCCGTTTAATTTGCCTACCCCACGAACTGCCTTAGCATTTACAACAAACTCACCATCGCTAAGCATTGCAGGAATATCATCAGATGTCTCGGTGCCTGGACCAGATATTGGGCCGTTCATGCGTGGAAAATCTACGTCGCCACCTTGTGCAAGGGCAGCTATGCCACCATTCGCCATGGTGATCATGAGGTTTTCTTCATCAATCAGGTCTTCATAGTCTGGTAATTTGAATGGGCCTTCTCTCAGTGCTTTTTCAAAAGCAAGAGTTCTTTCAAACTCCCTTATGTTAGCAAGCTCATTACCCGCCTCTTCAAAGCGTCTTTCGTTTTCATCGCCTATAAGCTCAGCAAGAAGAAGTTCGTTTTCTCTTCTTGTGGCATCTGTGTCATTAATTAGATCAGGCTCTGTTACAGGCATAGATCTATATAAAGGAGCAGTGGTTCCTGTTGTCGGTGGAGGAGCCGAAGTAACTGGTGCAGTTGGCATATTTGCTTGTGGATAGAAAGGCGTAGTTGTACCTGGTAAGTTTGCGTAAGTCATTCCAGGCAGGCGTTGATAAGCAAAGGCACGATTATCAAAACCCCCAACACCTTGGGGCAAAAAGCTTGTTTTGCCAGAAGCTATGGCTTCATCAAGAGTTTGAGGGGGCTTAAAAGCTCCAGATTTACCAACATCCCCTAAAACCGTTTGAGTATATTGATCTAAAGCAGATTGAGTTCTGCCTCGAGATTTTTGTTGAGTGCTGGTTTTAGGTTTTTTAAAAGCGTCGTATGCGCCTTTAGCTGCAGCCGCTATCTGAAGAGCTTCCAATATAAAAGCTTCTGGTTGACCTGTAACTGGATTGGTTGTGAGCTTTCCTCCAGGAATTAAAGACGCAAGACCTTTGACTTCTTTAGGAGTCATATGAACAAGCATGGTGTCGCCAAACCGCCCTTGCGCGGCTAGACGCTCTGCATCTTTTTGCATAGGAGGCTTTTTCATAGAATCATTCATTTAACTAACAGCCTTCAGTATATTTAAATGACTTAACACTTCCACCGCCGTCTAGCTTGTCTCAGCCTAGAGTTAGGATCTTTTGCTGCTTTTGGAAACTTCTTCATTTGCCCTGCAGATCGTGCGCAAAAAGACTTTCTACGCGCTGCTCGCTTACCTGTAGGCTTATCCTCCGTCACAGCAGTCTGGAGTTTACTACCAGGATTCGCTTTGCGATACGCTTTTACACCAGCTTCTGTCATGCCAGCGCCCTGTTTTGTAGGGCGAAAGTTCTTTTTATTGCGCTTCGGCATCTTGTCGCGGCGTCGTTTCTTGACTTCACCACCACCGTTAAACTCTTCTGCGTATCGTCTAAACATCAGGAGTACCTTGTTCGCTTACGTCGATCAGACATAACAGCACCACAGCCACGGTGATTACGGCGAACTTCACCGCCATCTGCTTTCTTTACAATACGACGGCCCTTCGCAGAGGCAGGGGATGTAAATGTCTTCACATTTGTTGGCTTCCCACCCACCCCTTGTGGCTTAGCGCGTTTGCGCTGCACAGCACTACGTCGCTCGCCTTCGGTCATGGACTTTGCTTTTGACCGCGGCACACATTTTGGATACTTACGTTTTGAACCTTTTACTTTGGCACGGCCACACTTTTGGAACTTACCGTCTTTCTTTGGAGCTCCAATATCTACCCAATCACCTTTTGGGCCTTTGCCAAACCACTCTTTCAGGCTCATGAGATTCTGGTTCTCCCACGTTTATTTGGCATCATGCCGCTGAAACCCTTGGGATCTATCAAGCGAGCGCGTTTCGCCACAAAGCCACCTGTATTCATATCTTTTGGCTTTGGGCCTTTGAAGTCTTTGCGCTTCAAGCCAGAGGGGTCTTTAATTTTGCCTGCACAAATTTTGCTGGCGTAAGCGTTTGCATACGCTGATGGGTATACCTTGAACTTACGTTTAGCTGCTGCCTTGCCTCTTGCACATAGTTTTGTCATGAACCTACACTCACTACTATTGCTCCTGCGTTTATCACTTGAACAGAACCAACCTGGCCTTGAGCTTCAAGGGGATCAGTTGTATATGGCAACTGTTGAGACAAACTAATCCAATTGTCTCCATCATACACTTGCAAAGTGTTGATACTTGTATTCCAGATTAGATCACCAGCATTAAATTTTAAAGTATCTCTTTTGTTTTCAGTAAATTGCGCGGTTGCGTCTGGATCAAAAGCATCCAGACTTATTTCTAAAAGACGAACTGCTTTGTTAAAAGTGACGCCATTTACATTAGCTTCACCATTAACAAACGGTAATCTGCCTTGTAGTAACTTGCTCATCGTCGCCCATTAGACTGTATATCTAAACGAGTGCCACCAATCCGAAAGCCAACACCTGTACGAACACCTGTCGTGCCGTCATCATCAGACTCAAATCGCACAACCGCTTGGCGCGCCCTAGCTCGAGTATCCACCTTAGTTGTACTACTGGTGATTGCAGTCGTTTGATCCGTGGTCAATGTGTTGCCTGGGAAGTCTCTTGCCTTCAATACAAAATTTATAGTTTGATCATCGCCATCGCCAGTAAACTTCACATCTGGTATACACCTGCGAACAAACTGAAAATCTTCGCCATCCCCAATATCAAAGTCCGCGCTCTCAATAAACACATTGTCCATTGGCGAACCATCGTCATCGAAACCAGTTTCGTGCTTGTAGATCAAGTTGCTGCTGCTGTCTGCTCCGTATGCTGCAGCTCTTGGAAAAGCTTCTATGCCCTCATCAAGCCAAGCTGTGCGAGACAACTGACCAATAGACCAGTTTTGCTCTAAATAGTTATACGCAACATATCGATCTATTACGTCTGAATCTGATGAACAATAGAACCAGCCAACTTCATCGAATTGTTTATTAACAAACCCAAAAACTTGAAACGCTTGGCCTTCATTTAAATCATCAAACACATAAGAATGTACGCTACAAGACAGAGGTTGAACCGCTCCCTGGTACGAATAGAACCCTTTCTTGTCCATCCAAAATACGCCAGATGGTGTGTTCACCACAGCGTTAGGCCCAATTAAGCTCACGCCTTCGTTGATCAAGTTCAAACCAAACGTTAATGGAGGCCCAATAAACTGCAGGCTATACAGTGCAACATCAGTCCATATGAGTGTTTCTTGTCTTGCTCTGATTCCACCGATGATTTGTGAACCAGCTGAACAACGCAGTGAGCCTGCAGTATTTGTAGATAATGGTTCCCACTCAGCAGCGTTCTCTTGATCAGAGAAGGCAACTAACAGCGGGTCAACAGACCCAGACCTAGCGCCACTTACAATAGGGTCTGCACCTAGAACAATTACATGTCTATCAACATCAGATACCAAGACCTGCAAACCCACAGTCGGCGCAAGATTAGCGCCAGTCAAAGACGTTAGCGCGATGGCTCTAGAAGAAAAGGTCGTGTAATCCCAGTAGAAAACACCACCACCTCGCACACAAGAAACCAAGTCTTCGCCAAACGAATCTAATGACCAAAGTCTTAACTGATTAGATGCGCTGATTGCACTTGTAGAACCCCAGCCACCAGCGCCCCATGTGCCCGAACCATAGCCTGAACCAGCAACAAACACATCTAGACCGACATTGATTTGATAAGACCCATCAACGCCCGAACCGCCATTGCCTGTATCAGAAGCGTTGGCTGTAACAGTAGCACCACTCGTATCTTTAGCTGTGATGGTGTAGCTGTTTGTATCAACGATAGTGGCTATTTCGTACTCTTGATTCAAAACTGCAGCCGTAATGTTTCCACCCAAAGAAACAGCGTCAGATATGGTGACAAAGTCACCTTGAGCCGCACCGTGGCTTGAATCTGTAACCGTAAGCGTGGAAGAGCCATTTGATGCAGCAAACGTAATGCTGTTTGTAGATGTTTTTCTTATCGGGGTGATATCGTCGTAGCCAGCACCTTCCTGTATGTACAGCTTGGTGCGCGTTCCTAGCGCAAGCAGCTTTGTGCCATCAAGCGCAACCCAGCCTAAAAGCTTTCTGCCTGTGCCGTTGTAGGTTTCAGTAATGTACTTTTGCCAACCGCCTATCTTTTCAGGGAATCCTTTGCGAAAACGCACTAAGTTGCCATCAAACCACCCGCCTTCTGCGGTGTAATCCGTGCCTTCTTTGTTGATCCCAGGGTTAAAGATAAACTTCTGCAGAGCCATTACTGATAGTCTCCTGTGCGAATTATCTCAGTCACCTCCAACGCACGATTCCCTACCTGAGTAGCCCAACGGCTGTCCATAAACTCATCGGCTGCAATGTCAAACTGCTCGCGGGACATGGCCTCTAAAGCCTTTACAAAACCACGCAACCGGGTCAGGCCAAGGTTAAAACAGATATCAATCATGGCGTCTTTTCGGGCTTCGTTGAGTGCGGCAAACCAGTAGTAAGTATCTTCTAGCTCTTCTCGTACACGCTTGATGTCGTTAGCCAATAGATATTCAATCTCTTCTTCAGACAGTCCAAGACCGCCGTTTTCATCTATGTTGCGCCCGACGCCCACAGTGATCATGTTTTCTGAACATTTGTACGCATGGCTACGCACACCCTCGTGACGCTTCAACATTCCTATTAGCTGAATACCCATTACTTCTCCCTGCTTACACCTTGGACTTTTTCATAAGATCTCATCGCGCCAAGACCTAGCATGCCCATCATAACGGGGACAAGCAGCGTCGTATCTATCTCAGGCACTTCAACCCAGATGCCCAGTATATTAGAAAGGATGGTGTTGTAAAAAAGACCAAGCGCGCACACCCAGCCAATACAAGGTCGCCATCCAGCAACAAACAAAGACTTAGATGCCGCCTCGACCTTATTGACCTCTAGCTGGCCTTTAGCAAGCTCCTGGGCATGACGCTCTGCAAGGGTGCTTAACTCAAAGGCGATTCGGTTCTTTTCGTCTTTGTCTTCAATAACTTTGTCGAGCAAAGAGGTAGCTGGGCCTATGAGTGATCCTAGTATGCTCATTACGCTAGTCCACTCAATCGTGCGTAGCATCTACCGCATAAGGTCTTCAATTTCAAATGCACAAAGTCCATGACCCCACCCTTTTTCTTACATCGGAAGCAACGTAAAGTAACTCGGCGCTCATCACTCATCGTTTTGCCATATACGCTGTAGCACCAAAGTACAACCCTACAATGCTTGCCTGACTTAGAAACAGCATGTCGCTTAGAGAAGCCAGAGTGGACAAACGAGACTCCGGGATAAATGGCATGAGTGGTAGTAAAGCGTAAACCACCATACTAGAAAGACTAACCCAAGCCATTCGGCGTTGACTATCTGCCTTCTCTTCACGCAGTTCAATTTCAACAAGCTCTTGATTTCGTGCCAATTCTTCATCAGTCACAACCCCATCCCCATCAAGGTCATACTGAGCATACCGCGATTTTGGCTCTAATTTCTTAGGACTCATCAGTCATCATCCTTTCTGGCTGGATCACGAAACAGTATCTTAGTTCCTGCTTCAGAAGTAGGTATTTCACGAACACGGCAATAAGTCTTGAAGTAGCTGTTGTTACTTAATAGCTCGTTATTTTTGCTTACGGACTGAGCATTCAAAGCATTTGAGTATTCTAAGCACGAGGTCAGCTCTCTAAAGTACAACTCCTCGCCCGTGGGCTGCCCACGCTCCAAGATTATTAGTACAAAAATCATCATCGTCATGCGCGAATGTCCAGTTTGAATTGGTCTTCGACTTTTACAATAGTAGAAAGAACCTCACCATTTTTATAGTAGTAGTAGGTTTCGCTATACTCGGTTGTAGCTTCTACTTTGTCAGTACGAATCCTGCTGATCTGATCCAAACGAATGAGCTTTTGTATTCTGTCTCTTACCACTACTTCAGACGGTGCATTGACGCTGTTCGGAAATACTGGTGGGACATCCATTACAGCCTCCGCTTCTGCTGAACAGCCTGCACCTTGACAGACTTTGGCTTAACAATATCCCAAGTAAGCAGTTCTACATCCAGTTGATGTGCTGTGCCTAGAACACGCGGCATGGTGTTCTGTATGTAGATCTGTGCGCCGTACCCGCACTGGCGGTGGTTGTATCGTAACCATGCCAGAGCAAGGCAATGACGGTACGCAGGGGGATCAACCAGTTCCAACATCCGCCACTCCCGTAAATCGCAAAATAGATTCGGGCTGGCGGGGTCGTACTCTAGTTCTGATTCTTTAGCATAATTTCGATTAATTGCTGAAGTTTCTGATCTGACGCTTTCGCTGTCTCGGCCTGTTCCGCCAAGGAATCTACGATAGCCTCGATCTTTGTCGCATTGACTGCTGCGAGTTTTCCCGTGGCTTGGGCCTCTTCAACAACACTCACGACAGCAGCTTCAATACGATCTACTTCTTCTTGTGTAGCCTGTGCTTGCGCCTGACTAGCGCCCCATACAACGGCACCTGAGAGAACCGCTAGAAACGCTGGTAGCGCCCATGTTGGGACTCGTATTCCTTCATCTGACATATCAACCTCCTAAAAACTGTGGCACTAAAATGCTCACTACAATTAAACCGATGATCCACCATAATCTGTTGGATACAGTGTCTATCTTCGCTTCAAGCTCATCGAACCGCTTAGATCCACTGGCAAGACGTTCTTCAATACGCAGATAACGCTGCTCACACACTTGCTCGTGAGTAGAGATCTGGTTCAATGCCTTATCACCGTTATCCAAGCCCCATTCCTCTGCCATCGCTAGATAGCACATAGTTATTCTTTTGCTTTACCAACATTAAGTGCCAAAGCTTCAATCACAGGGTAGATGTACTTCGCCATGAAGGCATCGTCCTTGGGAGTGGGCGTGGCGGCGCAGATCGCGCTTGCGATAACTGAAAGTGTGGTAAGCGTGGTTACGATTTCTATTAAACTCATGCGGCTATCTCCTCTCTAAAACAATTTAAGTTGGCCGCTACAGTGCGGCGCTCACCTTCACCTCGGAACGGGTAGACCATGTGCTGCATCCAAGATGGAAACATGTACAACCTACCCACCTGTGGGCGTATCACAATGTTCTGCGTTGGTTTCAATCGCTCTTTGTCCCACTGCGAGCTTTGTCCGTAGTTGAAGCACAAACACCCGTCAGACTCACCAGACGCATTATACAGGCCGTAATCTTCAGATCCGGGCCGTGGCCCTTGTTCTATCTGAGGTGGCACTTTCGTCCAAGTCGTGCAGCTTATGCCCATGATGGTCTTTGTGCCATGATCGTGAATAGGGTTGTAGTCACCTGCGTAGCTGTGTACTGACCACAGATCGTCTATCTCGACTTTGCGGTTGCCATCAAGCATCTGACCAGAGCTTTTCATGAAGGCGTTAATATACTCCACACCCATAGAGCGCACGAAGCCAGAAAAGCCAGAAACAAGATCGTGATTGCAGTCCATTCTAAGCTGTTCTCCTTCGCGGATTTGACCAACGAGAGTATCAGCCGCTGTACGCCGCCCTTCTTGTTCAAGGAGACCATCAAGATACTCGTTTAACTGAGTAACAAAGCCTTCTGGAACGTCCAACTCCATCAGAAATACTGACGGCAGCGGGTGCATCATGTAGGAGATTTCGGCCATTACTGAACGACAGCTTCGTCTTCCTCATCATCCACTGCTTTCACAGAGTCAGAGATCGCTTGAATGTACATTTGCAACAGGGCTTGACGCTCGTTGACTTGGATCTGCAATGCAGACACTTCACGGCGTAACTCGTTCACTCGTGCGATATTCGCCTGAGTTTCTACAGCCAAACCCTCGAATGAGTATTCTTCGCCATCAATCGTGACTTTGTTTTCTTCGCTCATGGTGATCCTTATGGTGTGTATGCTTCAGCAGCAGAGATCGCTGCATCAATGGTTGTCATGTCTTCGCTGCCCCAATCGTCCAAGTCTTTCATGAACGACAGGTAGCCAGAGCTACGCATAACGCGCTCTTTCTTTTCTGCACTGGTCATGTCATTACAAAAGTCATTGTCATCGTCAAGACAGTTTGTGATTACGCTTACACTGCCCAGCATTGCTGAGTAGTCCTGTGCTTTTTGCTCGTCAGAGCGTGTAGTTTCTTCAGGCATTTTTATTCTCCTTCAAGCTCGGCAACGCGAGCGGTTAATTCGGTTACTTGTGCGGATAGTTCTTGGACTGCTTTTACTAATGGGATGACGAACATCTCACGAGATACTTGTTGAACGTTATATTGATCTACACCCCAACCACCAAAGTCAGAAACACCTGCGGTATCCAATGCTTCCTTCACTTCTTGAGCAATGAAGTTGTGCATAGATACATCAGTTTCCATTTCGTTATCAGCAGGATCTTCTTTATAAAGATGCGCTAACTCTGGATCAGTAGAATCAAGTTCGTGACTTGCCTTCCAACGATACTTAACTGGCCTTAGATCGTTTATAAAAGAAAGACCTAAAGTTGAGTCCGTAATGTCCTTCTTAAGCCTTTCGTCAGAAGACCTTGACCAGCTTGCGTTTACACTAAACTGGTTGCTCACAACATTCGATGCCCTACCAAAGCTAAAGTAGCTGTTATCAACAGCCGTTATGTTATGGCCTATAACAATCTGATTAGATCCGTTTGGGTGGTGGGCGTCGCAACCGTAACCAATAATTACATTATTGTTCCCTGTTTCTAGAGCATCACCTGCTGTTGCGCCTAAAATCGTGTTGACCGTTGCCGTGGTGACTGATAAACCTGCGTTATGCCCCACCGCCGTGTTATAAGCGGCACTGTTTGTGTTTTGACCTCTAAGCGCTTGAATACCGAGCGCAGTATTACCTGATCCTCCAGTTTCAGCAGACAAAGCTTTATATCCTACAACGGTATTAGACCCGCCGCTGGTTAAGGCGTCACCCGCAAGACCGCCAACGATTACTGAAAACTTGCCTGTGGTGACTGATGCACCCGAATTAACCCCAATCGCAACATTGTAAGCATCTGTAGCCGTAGTAAAGTTCTGTGCAGCTAAAGCATCTGAGCCAATCGCAACAGATCTTGCACCAAGGGTATCTGAACTTAATGCGCCTGAGCCTACTGCTGTATTGAAATCAGAATCAGTAAGGGCATCACCAGCAAGTGCTCCAATAAAGGTATTACTTTGTCCCGTGGTGACTGCAACACCTGCGTTATGCCCAACTGCCGTGTTAAACGTATCCGTAGCCGTAGTGAAATTTTGTGCGTTTAGAGTGCCTTGACCAATAGCAACTGTTTTGCTGCCTTGTGTGTCTTGTTCTAATGCGCCACGGCCTACGGCTACATTGCTAGAGCCAGTAGTAAGAGTTTCTCCAGCGTCAGTACCGACATAAACATTATATTGCCCAGTAGTGCTGGATTTTCCTGCTTTACCTCCGAGGAAAGTATTGTCAATCCCTGTAGTAAGCGCACCACCAGCAAGTCCTCCAACGGCAGTGTTGTAAGTTTGTGTGGCTGTAGTAAAGTTTTGAGCCTCTAACGCATTTATGCCTATAGCAGTGCTAAACGACCCTAGAGTGTCTGAACTCAGCGCATTCTTACCCACTGCCACGTTGAAGTCGGCATCAGTGAGCGCATCACCAGCTAAACCACCAATAAGAGTATTGCCTTCGCCTACGGTGATAACTAAGCCAGCGTTTGCTCCAACTGCCGTGTTGTACACGTTGGTGCTTGTAGTAAAGTTCTGCGTAGCGAGGGCTGCGTACCCCAAGGCCGTATTGTATTGACCGAGTGTATCGCTAGTCAGGGCAATGTAGCCCATTCCTACGTTGAAACTTCCGGTTGTATAAGCATCACCAACTAACCCACCGATGAAAATACTTTCCTTGCCCGTGGTAATATCCCGACCAGCGTGATACCCCATAGCCACGTTGTAAGTGTCAGTGTTTGTAGTGTGGTTTTGGTTCAATAACGCATCAACACCAATAGCCACCGTTTTAGTGCCTTGGGTATCTGATGAAAGTGCTTGATAGCCTATTGCTATATTATTGTTTGACGAGGTAAGAGCATCACCTGCAAGACCACCGAGGAGAGTGTTGTATTGTCCCGTGGTGACTGACGTTCCAGCCAATGCTCCTACGGCCACGTTGTAATTCGTGGTTGCTGTAGCCGCTACATTTGACGCAGCTAAAGCAGCTACGCCGATGGCAACATTTCGTGAACCACCAGTTTCTGCGGATAATGCTTGATAGCCCAAAGCTACGTTCTGATAACCAACGGTTACAGCGTCTGCGGCAAGACCGCCAAGGATGGTGTTCTCAACTCCCGTGGTAACAGACAGACCAGCAGCGTGTCCTACGGCAGTATTGTAAGCATCTGTAGCCGTACCCATATTTTGGTCTTGGAGAGCAGAAGCGCCAATAGCTACTGAATTACTACCTACTGTTTCTGTGGTTAATGCTCTAATGCCAACGGCTACGTTGAAATCAGCATCGGTCAAGGCGTCACCCGCAAGACCTCCGATGAGGGTGTTCTGGACTCCCGTGGTGACTGCTGAACCTGCGGAAAAACCTACAGCCACATTGAAACTGTCTGTGGCAGTAGTGAAGTTTTGTGTTGTTAAAGTCGAAGTACCAACAGCTACATTTTTGCTTCCTAATGTGTCACTTAAAAGAGAATATCTTCCAACCGCTACGTTATTAGATGCAGTTGTCAGTGTTGATAATGCGCCTTGCCCAATAGCAACATTATATTCCCCTTCTGTAAGAGCATCTCCCGCCGCTTGTCCGACTATTGTATTGTCATCCCCGCTTGTGATAGCCAGCCCAGCTTGCTGGCCTACTGCGGTATTTCCAGTTCCTGAAGTGTTTGCCCCTAAAGCCGTATGCCCTACTGCTGTATTGTTATTTGCTGTTTGGTTTGCATCTAACGCGGCATAACCCACCGCTACGTTGTTATCACCCGTAGTAATCGCCGTACCCGCTTCATCGCCCACGACTACGTTGTAGTTGCCGCCAGATTGGATGCTGTTACCAGCGTTGACACCTGCGCGGAAGTTTGAGGTTCCAGAAGTATTGGAGGCTAAATCACCATCGACAAATAAACTTGCAGCAGCTAAATCAGTAAACGCATCCACCATCGCGCCGCCTGATCCGGCACCGTCTGAATAGATAGCCTTAGTTTGACCATTGGCTATAGTGACAGTCGCGCCAGAACCTTGCTTGATAATGATGTTCTGTGAGCCGCTGGTGGCATTTTCTATGAGCCACAGCTTCGAGACGGTATTCGGGCCAATAGTGATCGTACAGGCGGAGTCTAAAGTGCCAGTGTACTTGAGGAAAAGACTACGACCAGGATCAGTAGAACCATCAGCAATTGTAGTGGTGTGGGTGTCCGCATTTGTGGTGATTGCCTCTGTGCCGAACGAAAACGCCTCAGCAATTAATTCGAGGTTAGTATTTGTGCTCGCGCCCCAAGTTCCTGCCTCATCTCCAGTGGCGATCTCTTTGAGCCGTAAATCGTTTACATAAGTTGCCATATTAAGCTACCTCTTCCCAATTCGGTGTCTGGCTATCATTAACATTTGACCAGCTTGGTGTTTGACTGTCATCAACATTTTGCCAGTTTGAATCTTGGCCTGGAATAATTTCTCCCCAAACCAATGCGCCGCCAACCAAACCAGTAGCAGACACACTTGGAGGAACAACATCAGCCGCTGCAGTCGTAGTGACAGTTCCAACCGCTGATGTACCTTCAACGCCTGTGACGTTGATTTTATTTTCTGTAACAACTGAGACAGAGCCAACTGCAGACGTTCCTTCCAGGCCAACCACTGAGACGTTTGCAGCAGCGGATGTTGATATTGATCCAACCGCTCCCGTTCCAGAAACGCCTGTGACAACGGCTGTTCCTGATGCATCGACTGTAATTGTGCCAACCGCGGATGTACCAACATTGCCCGTAACTGACGTTGTAGCTGCTGCAGAAACTGTGACGGAACCAACGCCACCCGTTCCCGCAACTCCTGTAACAGGCGCGTTGGCCGCTGCAGATACTGTGACAGAACCAACTGCGCTTGTGCCAGAGACTCCTGTAACTGAAGTGTTTGCATCTGCTGATATCGAAACCGAACCAACTGCGCTTGTCCCTGCAACACCTGTCGGAGTGACGTTTGCATCTGCTGTAACGGTGACTGAACCAACTTCGCCTGTTCCAGAAACGCCTGTGACAGATGTTGTGGCTGCTGCTGAGACCGTGACGGTGCCAACCGCACTCGTACCTGCAACGCCTGTAACCGACGTACTGGCGTCTGCAGATACTGTGACTGAACCAACAGCTGAAGTGCCTGCGACACCCGTGACAAGGACTGGAGCTTCTTCGCCCCATGCGCCCTCACCCCAAGTGCCTCTACCCCAGCCAGTAACATTCGCCACACGTTAAGCCCTACTGATTATGACTTTGATCTTGTTGTTGTTTGACCCATTTCAAATACTCTTTTTCGGTCAATTGCCGTTGTTGAGTTTGTTGAGCCACAACATATCAAGCGATGCGAATAATCGCGTTACTCGCGTCTGCTGTAGGGAACTGAATGGTGAAATCACCAGCAGTTGATGTTTTATCGCCGCCAAAATCCAAAGCACATACAGCGGGATCACCACTAGCACTGTCGTTGAATATCAAACATCCACGCGCAGTGATTGTAACATTCGAGAATGTTAGATCTGCAAAATCTGTAAAAGCCGTGGTGCCTGATGTAGTTGGATCTACCCGAGTCAAGGAAGCGCCTTTTGCGGTGTAGTTTGTGCCACTCGCTTCATTAGACGTTGTGTACGCAGTCGTGCCTGCTCCCAGGCTTGCTGAACTTGTGTACAAAGCAAGATTAAATGTGCTGCCACCACTGTTTTTAAAGTTATGAACTGCTTCCATGAGTTCTTGTTTAAAGCTGGTGCATAGAGCCGTCGTAATAGCCATTAGAGTCTCCTAATTATTTCAGCCATGTCACCATGGCCTTGTCGGTTTAATTCGTTAATAAGCGTGGTTCTGTCGCTCTTAATCGCCTCTCTCATATAGTATGCAATTAGCTTCAAGACAGCATCTTTAAATGCGATAGCTTGTTGAGCTATGACAGGATGACATTCTTCTCCAACGCTGACGATTCTGTCTGAAAGGGACTTTGCCCAGAAATCAACGTCGTGTCCTTTGAACTCTGTAGTGGCTACAGAAACATTCCCTATTTCGCTTTTTTGTTCACTCAAAAACATAGCTATGTTCTATTTATATCGTATCTTGCTTCATCTCTTGCGCCATAACCTTCGCCAAGTTTTTTCAGCGCAGATACTGCAGCAATAAATCTTTGTTCGTACTGAGCAACTTCTTCTGGAATCTTCAAGAATGTTGCTGCTTCCACCAAAGTTCCATACAGCAAAGCATCAGGCGCATTTGTTGAAAGCCAAGTGGTTCCACTTTCTGCGCCCGCAGTTAATGAATCGGGACGATACTTATAGTGCAACTCAAATGTGTAAGTAGAGTCTGGCGTTGGCCCTAGGATAAAAGTCGTGTCATCAAACAGCGCATAGTACTTCGGAGTGCCTGTTGTCGCTGGATCAGGCGTGTAATCTCTAATAAAAGACACATGCTTAAAAAGCAAATAACTGTATGCACTGCTGGATATAACCGCCAAGCTATATGGTGCTAAGAAGTCTGTAGGCGTAGACAAGTATGTATTGCTTGCTGCAGCTGTACCTGTGACGTTCTTTCTAAATACTGGCAGCTCTACGTTTTTCAGAATGCGCTCTTCTGCTTCTTTAATAAACGTAGGCAAATCAGCAACAAAAGTAGTTTCTGCTGTTTCGCAATAATCTTGAACCGTAGATTTCAAAGTAGCTAATGTAAAGCTCATGATATAACCACCGTTACTGTGCCCACTTCACCTGTTGCAGCTTCTTGGTCAAAAGCAAAACCAATACTATCACCAGTAGTGGACATCATCTGATTCGCATCAATTGTTCTTACAACACCAGATCCTGCAACGCTGGTAGCCGGAACATCTGGTCGAGGATGCCTTAACGCCTGGGGATCAGCCCTATGTCGCACAGGTTCCAACTGAGGGTGCTTTGGCTCAAAACACTCTGAACAAACACGAAACCCCGTCCACTCTTTTTGTAATTGAGTGTACTTGTACCTAAAGCCGCATCGATCACATATGGCTAATGAATGCTTGCCAGACGCAAAGGCCATTACGCTCGCCTATAAGAACTAAGACCAGGAACGATGTTTAAAGATGCTCTGCTTTCATCTTGATCTGCAGCTCGAGCAAACTCTTCTTCGTAAAAAGCTTTTAGTATTTGAACGCGATCAGGTGCTTTTTTCAGCGCAATGTAATAAGCCAGTCCAGCGGCTAGACAAGGATAAAACCTAAAAGGCATATCTAGTGTGTTGACAGAGGCATCTGCATCTTCGATGCGAACCAAACGATTTATCAGAACCTGGTCAGTCGCGTTCTCTGAGGCAGGCCAGATATATAGCCGCGGGGTTATTTGCTTATCTAAAAACCATTGAGTAGGGCGAGCTTGGGTATCTTTATTTGGGATATTCCAATACTCAGCCCTACCAATCTGATTCATCTGAATATCAGTGGTTTCACTGTTTTCAGTTCTGCGTAGAACAACATCAAGCACATCAATTGTTGATGCAGTTAAATCTAAAAACTCATCGCCTTTTGCAAGCGTGGTCGCAGAATTTGTAACCGTCCACTGATTCAAGCCTCTGTTCGCCCAATCAGCAAACAAGAGGTTCAAAGAGCGTCGTGCGGTTACGGCATCGTAGGATGTGCGAAGCTCAAGTCCGCATCTTTCAAATGCTTCCTCAATGTACTCCGCTACATCCGGCTCAAAATCTCTGCTTCCAGAAGTTGCCATTAAGTGTAACTCTTAATTACTTCTACGATTACGGTGTAAGTATCAGTGTTACTAGCGCCTATAGTTGTAAATTTAACGTCGCCTGTTTTGCCAGATCCAGCGTCATTGGGAATACCTGAAAACGAAGAGTAGTCGTGATATCCATTTGAGTCTGGAGACAAACCAATAATCAAAGTATCTGTAGTGGCGTCATTCAAAAGCTCAACACCCATACCAACGCACTGCCACCATATCTTCGATATAGCGACTTCTGTGCATGCATCACCGCGGCTATTGGCTTGAAGAGAACTCACATCAATTTTGGTCACTGCGCTTTCGCCAGTACCATCACTGATGTTCGTAAACTTCAAAACAGCTTTGCGATTGTCATCCTGAATTGTTTGAGAAGTTACTGTATCAGCCATTTTTTCTCCTAGGCAAAGAGGGCAAAAAGCCCTCTTGTTATAGCCGCATGTCTATTACTGATCAGCAAACGCAGGAGCAGTGGTACTCGTAACATTTCCAAAGATTTGATAGTTAGTTGTGTCTATACCCATGATGGTTACATCAAAGCCAGCAGGGACATTAAATTGAATGCTGCTGTTTGAGTTGCCATCAGAGAATACGCTACTAATTGCGTCACCGTCAGTATCAAGGAAAGTAACCCCACCGATGTAAAAGTTGGTGTTACCCGGAGTTACGATGATTGCATCAGTAGCGTCAGCCGCTCCACCTGCATAAACGAATCTGAACATTGATCCAGCAACTGGCGCTGGCAATGTGTAAGTGTTGTCTTGTCCGCCATCTGGCACCAACAAAACTCGACCACTGTGAGTGGCGTTAGTAAGAGTAACGTTTCCGTCTGAAAGACTTACAGGCGCACCGCCGTAAGTAGTAATCTCTGTAATTGCGCCACTGGTGGCGTTTTTGCTGATGGACTTAAATCCATTCTCTGATCGGACGGGGCCGTTGAATGTTGTATTAGCCATGTTCATCTCCTGTCGTGGCTGGTGTCAGGCGCGGGATGCACCTGTCAGGGATAGTTGTTTTATACAGCAGAAAAAGAAAAGGGGCAACAAGTGCCCCTTTCTTTCAATGTTTCATGTGAAACATTAAGCGCCTTGTGATGCGAACACGCAGCGTGGGTTGCTGAAGCCGAAGCTGTAACGCTCACGAGCTTTATAACGCACGTTGCCTGTGTCGAAGTCGCCTTCCATAGAAGTCGAAATCGGGCTTCGCTCAAAGTGCTTGAACCCATCAGGGCAATCGGTCAAGACAAAGAATGCATCAGTGTCAGTCAAGAAATGGTTGACTGCATAGCCTTGAGGCAGCAGACCCATGTTTCTGATTGCGTTGATGTCGTTGTCAGCCGTTTCTACTCGCCCAGGAGTTTCAAGCAAACGATCCGCTACAAACTGAAGTTGAGGCGGAACAATCAGCTTGGTTCCTTGCAGAGCCAAGATCATGTTTCGATCATCAACAAAAGTTGAGATGCTGATCAATGCATTTTCCAAAGACGTTTCGTTCAAGTCAGCATACGCTGAAGGACGATTTGAGAAAGTGCCGCCACCAGCCAGAGGGTGTGCGTTTGAAACAAGTTCAACGCCGTCACCGCCAGTGAAGTTTGAGTCAAACGCATTGTTCAATACGTTAGCTGCTTTCACCTGCTTGGTGTGTGCCATGCTACGAGCCAGCGCCTTTGTATAACGTGCACCAAGGCGGTCATACAAATTATCTTCAACCGCTTCTTCGGTTAACGAGAATGCTAAGGCGACAGTTTCGTGCGTATAACGTGCAGTGAATCCTTCAGATGCAGAGTCGTAACCGACACTTTGTCCTTCAGACTTATCACGCGCATTACCAAAGCCTACGATCAGAACTTCTTCTTCAAACGCTCGGTCTGAAGATTCAGTTTCAAAGATTTCAGCGTGTTGGTTTTCATAACGCGCATACTCCATGCCAAATAAAGCGTTGAGACCAGGCTCTAGCTCTTTGGCTAATTGTGCTCTTGAAATAGCCATTAGTTAGCCTCCTATGCTAAGCCCGCGCCTTTTTGGCCGAAGATTGAGTTCTGAATAACAACGAGAACGTTGGTATTCGCCGTAGCAACATCTGAGTTTTCTGGATCACCAGAAATATCAATTGCCTTGATTGGCAATGCTGCTGTAGTTGCACCAGTAGCAACATCTAGCTCAGCGCCAGAAATGCCTGTAGTTGTGCTGCCAGAACTGGTGTACACAATGTCGAAGTTACCGAACAGATCAGCAACTGGGAACGTGTCATCAGCTTGGATTTCGTACACAACATTCGGATCATCAATGATAAAAGCAATGATGTCTGAAGCGTTAGTGCTTGCAGGGTAGAAGTTGCTGAACACTTGTTCCTTCGTTGTAGGATCAGTGTATTGGCAACCGTTGAATACACCAACGATAGGCACAGTGCCTCCGTCAGCGTGAACCTCTACCGTACCACCAGTAACCTGGGCAACCATATCTCCTTGGAAGATGCTGGTTCCATAGTTAGCGGCGATTCGATATCGGCTTTGTCCACCCGTATAAGGGGCACCGCCCACCATACGAACAGGACGCATTCCAAAAGCGGCATCTTGATTCGCCATTTTTGAATCTCCTAGTTAAACACAATCAAAATGAGGCTATTTTTTGCCTCGCCCAAAAGATACCTGCGTCTTTCTTTCTCTAGAAATTGGCATTGCAGGATGTTCATCACGCATCAGATCGTTATCTACAGCATTCATCTGCTGATCGGTCTGGCGCGCAAAGTGAGCATTTCGCTCCTCCACAGTTTCTTTAGGAATTTTGGTTAACATCAAACCACCGACACCGACTGTGCCTGCATGGTTACCATCATCGATAACAGGCAGCTCATAGCCTGACACTTCGCTTGGATGTACAGGTTCGTACCCCTCACGAAAGCGCATGTGTACGTTAGTCTTATCTGCTTCACCGCGTATGTGAGTTCTCACCCAACGATACTGCATTCCTTCAGGAGCCTCTGGAGTCTCCAATACTTGAGGTGGAGTCCATGGTTTTCTTGCGGCCTTAGTAGACCGAGAAGAAGCGTTTCTTGGGGTTCTGTTTGAACCTGCCGATGTAGTTTCTTCGCTCATGATCGTTCCAACCTTCTCTTTTGTTTTGCGTACTCTTTAAACGGAACCCCTAACTTTCTAGCAAGCTGCTGTTCAGTAGGACTAAGTTTAACTTGACGATTATTTTGATTGCGTCCACTTCCTGTTATGCGCGTATTGGAGACAACGGTCTGGACGGGTTGTTGTTCGCCTCCTGCGGGAAACTTATGAGGAAGTTCCTCCCTCATTCGTCTATCTATTTGAGAGTAGTATTCATCAGACTCTAAGTCAATTCCACTGCTCTGCAATTCATTGTGTATGGCAAATGCTACATTTGTCATTACAGTATCTGTTCCAAACCATTCGTTGTTGGTCGCCCACTCTTGCGCCCGAACAGATGGTTCTTCGTAAACAGGCTGGTCTTGTTGCCCGTAAACAGGATTAGTAAGACCTTGTTCACGTTGAAGTTCTTCAAAGCTTTGTGCTTCTCTTGCTTGTTGATTCTGCTCTTCAAGCCACGCATCGTACTGAACTTTGTAGTCCGACAAATCTTGCCGATACTTTGCAAGTGCATTTCGATCCGCTTCTGCTCGAGCAAGCATCTGCTGTGCTTCTGCCATAGCCTCTGGATCACCAGACTCGTAAGCAGTCTTCAGATTACGCTTAGCCGCTTGAGCTTGTGTCTCAACACGGTTTTCCATCTCTTGGCTGTAGCTTTCTTGAATCTTTAGATTCTGCTCAGCACTAGATGTTTGCGTACTTTTGAGTTGCTCAGCTAACGCTTCATTCTGTTCTTTGATCTCTTTTGCATACTGTAATGCCTGGAGCTCACGGCGCTGATACTCTTTTGCTTGCTTTACAGCTTGATTGATTCTGTTTTGAGCTGTTCTTGCCTTAACCTCTGCTTCAGAAAGTTCTTCTTCTACGTTTGGTTCTGCGGCTTCAAAATCTTCTTGAACAGAATCATCTGTGATAGGTGCAAGATCTTCAGCTTCCTCTTCAGAAAGCTCAATGATTGCATCTTCTTCTTGGACTTCTTCTTCAACTCTACGCCCCTCTGGGAGCGCAGCTCTGTTTATATCGTCTTCGTTATCTAGCTTAGATAACGCTTCGCTCAGTGTTTCTTCGCTCATGTTTCACCTATGCAGCCTTAATATCGTCAGGATTGATAATTGTGCCAATCACTTCATCGTCATTGATGATGCGAACTTCATGGTCATCTTCCAAAGAGAAACGAGCGCCTGCATATCTACCGATAAGCACCCAATCGCCTTTCTTGCACCATGGTTCGCCACCAAACTTATCGTAATCTTGATAAGCCAATGGGCCGACTTTCATGACATAACACACAGATGTAGCCAAGTTCTCCTTGCTCACAGTGGACTCAAGAAGCTGTATGCCTCCATCTGTTACGCCTTTCCCCTTGTATGGCAGGACTAATAGTCGCCATCCTG
>Ga0213866_10001150_pt1 | contig 19950 bp, 18 predicted proteins | sample PICome_11_FD_160079 | JGI IMG/M metagenome (GOLD analysis project Ga0213866, IMG submission 160079) | Coastal seawater microbial communities near Pivers Island, North Carolina, United States - PICO284 | ecosystem: Environmental > Aquatic > Marine > Coastal | place: USA: North Carolina...
CTTTTCCCGCAGGCGTATGTTGAGTTCGCGCAGCTGACGCGCACTCACATCGCTGGGAGCGTCGGTCATCACGCAGGCCGCCGTCTGGGTCTTGGGGAAGGCTATCACGTCACGGATGGACTGCGCTCCCGTCATCAACATGACCAAACGATCCAGGCCAAAGGCGAGCCCGCCGTGAGGAGGGGCGCCGTACTTGAGAGCATCCAGCAGGAAGCCAAACTTGTCTTGTGCCTCCTGCTCGTCGATACCGAGTATGCGCAAAACCGCTTCCTGCATACCTCGATTGTGGATACGAATACTACCGCCGCCCAGCTCGGTGCCGTTGAGCACCATGTCGTAAGCGCGCGACAGCGCCTGCCCGGGATTGGCAGCCAGCTCTTCGACACTGCAAGAAGGCGCCGTAAACGGATGATGGAGTGGCGTCCAGCCGCCCTCGCCATCTTCTTCAAACATGGGGAAGTCAACAACCCAGAGCGGCGCCCAACCGGGAGCGACAAGGTCCTGGTCTTCCGCCACCTTCACCCGCAGGGCACCCAGTGCCTCGTTAACAATTCTCACCTTGTCAGCGCCAAAGAAAATGATGTCGCCGTCAGCCGCACCCAGGCGCGCCATCATCTGGTGCACCACCTCGTCGGGCATGAACTTCAGGATGGGCGACTGCAGGCCTTCGAGACCGGCTGCCAGGTCATTGACCTTGATCCACGCCAGCCCGCGGGCGCCAAAAATACTGATGTACTTGGTGTAATCGTCGATTTCCTTGCGGCTTATCGACGCACCGCCCGGTACGCGCAGGGCAGCCACACGACCCGCAGGATCGTCGGCCGGACCACGAAACACCTTGAAGTCCACCTGCTGCATCAGGTCATCAATAGATACGAGCTCCAGTGGGATACGCAGATCAGGGCGGTCGGACCCAAACCGCTCCATGGCCTCGGCATAGGTCATGTGCGGCAGCTCGCCCAGATCGACATCCAGCACCGACTTGAACAGCTGACGAACCATGCGCTCGGTAATCTCCATGATCGCTTCTTCGTCAAGGAAGGAGGTCTCGATGTCGATCTGGGTAAACTCGGGCTGGCGATCTGCGCGCAGGTCTTCGTCGCGGAAACAGCGGGCAACCTGGTAGTAGCGGTCGAAACCCGACACCATCAACAGCTGCTTGAACAGCTGCGGCGACTGGGGCAGCGCAAAAAACTGGCCTGGGTGGGTACGACTGGGCACCAGGTAGTCGCGGGCACCCTCGGGGGTGGCGCGGGTCAGCACCGGCGTTTCTATGTCGAGGAAGCCCTCCGCATCCAGGAAACTGCGAATGGCTGACGTGATGTTCGAACGCAGAATCAATCGCTCCTGCATCTCGTGGCGGCGCAGGTCCATATAACGGTACTTCAGGCGCACATCCTCGCCCACCGCGGTGTACTCATCCAACTGAAAGGGCGGCGTCTCAGCTGTATTGAGAATCTCCAGTTGCTTGCCGAGCACCTCGATTTCGCCCGTAACCATGGCAGGGTTGATGGTGGCATCGCTACGCGCACGAACCCGGCCAGTCACTTTCAGCACATATTCACTACGCACGCGATCGGCGCGCTGGAAATGCTCCTCGGTATCGGGATCAAACACTACCTGCACGATGCCTTCACGATCACGCAGGTCCAGGAAAATCACCCCCCCGTGGTCGCGCCGGCGATCTACCCAGCCACAGAGGGTGACTGTCTTGTCGATGTCGTCCGTCCGGAGGACGCCGCAGAAATGACTGCGCATATTCAGAATTCCGTTATCAGTCGTTAGCGAACCCCGGGGGGCTCTGGTCAGGCAGCTGAAGAACCCTGGCTGCCTTTGGTGCTGGATTTAGCGCTGTCTTTGCCGGGAGCGGACCCCGCGGTATCGCCCCCGGGCTTGCTATCGCCCTTGGTCGCAGATGATGACGAGTTCTTATCACCAGACGAAACCAGGTTTTTCTTCTTGTCACCGGTTTTGAAATCAGTTTCATACCAGCCGCCGCCCTTAAGGCGGAAGGCCGCGGCTGACACCAGCTTTTTCAATGCGGCCTCTCCACAGGAGGGGCACTCTACCAGCGGTGCATCGCTGATCTTTTGCAATGCCTCCAGCTTTTCGCTGCAGGCCTCGCACTGGTATTCGTAGATAGGCATGGTGATCTACCCGACAATCGACAGTCAGAGGAAAAACGAGGCGCGGATTTTACCCCATGGACCTGATAGGGCCAAGCTGGGGATGGGACTGTTTTGGAGGGGGGTAAAGCGCCCCGCACCCTGATCGTGCGTGGCGTTAAGGAGATTCTGCTCCGCCAGCGGGCGGCGGAGCAGGGAAAAAGACGCCTTAGGAGGCGGCGAATTCCTTCATCTTCTTCAGCGGACGAACCTTCACAGCAATGCTTGCCGGCTTCGCCTTGAACACAGTTTCTTCGCCAGTGAAGGGATTGATGCCCTTGCGCGCTTTGCGTGCAGGCTTCTTCACGGTCGTGATCTTCATCAGACCTGGCAGAGTGAACTCACCAGCGCCGCGCTTCTTGATGCTGCGCTCGATCAGCGATTCCAGCTCGCCCATCACATCGCCAACCTGCTTCTTGCTGAGACCGGTGCTCTCGGCAATGCTGGCCATGATCTGACTCTTGGTCATCTTGCCCCTGATAGCCGGTGCTGCTTTCTTGGCTGGAGCCTTCTTCTTCGCAGCTGCTTTTCTCTTGGCCGGAGCCTTCTTAGCCGCTACCTTTTTCTTGGCCGGCGCCTTCTTTTTAGCTGATGCTTTTTTTTTGGTTGCCATGTTCGTCAGAACCTTCCCTAAGTTTCTCAATGGACTTTTCAGTGTAAGCCGGTCACTTCTTTGCTTCCTAAACGGCAGAAAACAGCGACTTTCCCAAGCTTGAGCAAAGATATAAAGCATGAAACGCTGTAATACAAGCGTTTTCGTGCATCGATGATAAAAAAATCCCTATTTTTACTGTGTCAGCGTGATTTTTCGCTGAACCGTTTCAGTGCAATCGCAACCCCCATCCCAACGCCACCCCCGGGGCTGCTGTACCGGCCTGTAGAAGGCACGTAAACTAGCGCCCTCATTTTGTAGTAAGAGCGTGCTTTTTTATGCGCACAAGTAATTTCCTCATTGCAACGCAGAAGGAAACGCCGGCCGACGCCGAGGTCATCAGCCACCAGCTCATGCTGCGTGCCGGACTGATTCGAAAGCTTGCCGCCGGACTCTACAGCTGGTTGCCCTTGGGTTTACGCGTCCTGCGTAAAGTGGAAGCCATCGTGCGCGAAGAAATGGACCGCTCCGGCGCCCAGGAAGTGATTATGCCTGTGGTGCAACCCGCTGAATTGTGGGAGGAATCCGGACGCTGGGAGCAGTACGGACCGGAACTGCTGCGCATCAAGGATCGCCACGACCGCGACTTCTGTCTTGGGCCAACTCACGAAGAAGTCATTACCGACCTGGTTCGTAACGAGGTGAAAAGCTACAAGCAGTTGCCCCTCAACTTCTACCAGATTCAAACCAAGGTGCGCGACGAGATCCGCCCCCGCTTCGGCATCATGCGCTCCCGAGAATTCCTGATGAAAGACGGCTATAGCTTTCACCAGAACCAGGCCTCGCTAGAGGAGACCTACCAGGTCATGCACCGCACCTACACGGCGATTTTTTCGCGACTGGGCCTCGAGTTCCGCCCGGTCATCGCCGACACGGGCAGCATTGGTGGCAGCACTTCCCACGAGTTTCATGTGCTCGCCGATTCGGGCGAGGATGCCATCGCCTTTTCCGACACGAGCGACTACGCCGCCAACGTCGAGATGGCAGAAGCGCTGGCACCGAGCGGCGATCGCCCGGCGGCTGCCCAGGCCATGACGGAGGTTGCCACGCCAGGCGTCCACACGATCGACGAGGTGGCTGACTATCTCAAAATCGAGGCCAGGCAAACCGTGAAAACCCTGCTCGTGGCTGGAGAGGATGACACCGTCATTGCGCTGGTTTTGCGCGGCGATCACCACCTCAACGGCGTCAAGGCTGAGAAACTTCCGGGCGTTGCCAACCCGATTACCCTGTTGTCGGAGGAGCAGGCTCGCGCGGCCTGCGGTGCCGGGTTTGGTTCACTGGGGCCGGTGGGCCTCGATGTGCCCGTGATCGTCGATCGCGGCGCCGCTCACCTGGCGGACTTCGTCTGCGGCGCCAATCGCGATGGGTATCACCTCACCGGCGTGAACTGGGAGCGGGATCTGCCGCTCTCACAGGTCGAAGATATCCGCGACGTGCTGGAGGGCGATCCCAGCCCCGACGGACAGGGCGCGCTGCAGATCAAGCGTGGTATCGAGGTGGGGCATATTTTCCAGCTCGGCACCAAGTACAGCGAGGCCATGGACGCACGGGTACTGGACGAAAACGGCAAGAATGTCACCATGGCCATGGGTTGCTATGGGATAGGCGTTACCCGCATCGTCGCAGCTGCCATCGAGCAGAATCACGACGACCGCGGGGTGATATGGCCGATGGCGATCGCACCGTTCGAGCTGGCAATCGTGCCCCTCAATATGCAGAAGTCTGAAACCGTCGCCGCCAGTGCTGAATCTCTTTACCAGCAGTGTCGTGACGCCGGCATCGATGTGCTGATGGATGATCGCAACGAACGTCCGGGGGTGAAGTTTGCCGACATGGAGCTGATGGGCATCCCCCACCGGGTAGTGATCGGCGACCGTGCCCTGGCAGACGGCAATATCGAATACAAGGGTCGGCGTGACGAGGAGGCCACCCTGCTGCCCGTTGAAGGGATCCTCGACGCCCTGCGCGAGCGACTCGCCCAGTAATGATAACCCCGCTGCGGCAATTGTGGACTGGCTTGCTGCTGGCGTCAGTTCTGTTGACGCTGCCCGCCTGGTCGCAGGACATGGATCCGACCGAGCGCGCAGACCTGCGTGACTTCCTGGAGTCCACCATTCGCGGCGCCGACAGCTTTGTCGACCGCTACGACGCGGAAGTGTGGTTAGTGGACATGTCTGCCCGGCTGAGCAGATTTGTGGACGACCCCGAAGAACGGCTACAACTGCTGCGGCAGATCCACGCCGCCGCAACGGTCGCTGAACTGCCCCCGGAACTGGTGCTTGCCGTGATCGAGGTGGAGAGCCATTTCGATCGTTTCGCCATTTCCAGGGTTGGCGCCCAGGGCATGATGCAGGTGATGCCGTTCTGGAAGGACGAAATCGGACGCCCGGATGACAACCTCACCGACAACCTCACCAACTTCGAATACGGCTGCCGGATTCTCCAGTTTTACCTGCAACGCGAAAACGGCAGGCTGCATCCCGCACTGGCGCGTTACAACGGCTCATACGGAAGGCGCGTTTACAGTGACAAAGTGTATCGCGCGTGGCGGGACCACTGGCGCACCGAGCCTCTTAGTTGGCTCGAGTAAAAAGCGGGATCAGCGGTAGCTGCCGGGACTCTGCCCCGTCCACTTCTTGAACGATCGATGAAAAGCGCTGGGATCGCTGAACCCCACCTGCTCCGCCACCTCGCTGACCGTCATCCCGCGATGACTGAGTAAGGAGATCGCGACGTCGCGGCGGGCGTTGTCCTTGATGCGCTGGTAAGAAGTGCCCTCGCGCTCCAGGCGGCGACGCAGCGTCCGCGCAGACATATTCAGCAACCCGGTCAGGTCCTCGAAGCTGGGCAGATCATCCCGAAAGTCATCGCCGAGGATCGCGCGAATCCGATAGGTCACACTCTGGGTGCTGGGCTGGGGTTCTATGACGATATGGTAGGGCGCCAGCTTTAAGAATTCTTTCAGCTGGGACTCGTTGCGAATCAACTCCGATTCCAGGTGCCTGGCGCTGAACGTCACCGAGTTGACCGACTGCTTGTACGCTACCGGGCAGGGAAAGAAGTGGCGAATGCCTGCCAGGAAGCTCGGCTCGGGTCCGGCGCAGCTGGCCTCGGTGATATCGATACTCTGGCCGATCAGCCAACCGCAGAAACGCAGCCACATCGCCAGGCTGCACAGCACGCTTGCCTGCACCCCGGGGCCGTCGTCACCGCTGAGATAGGTGAGCGTTGCTTCCTTACGCGCCTCATTCAGCACCAGGTGATTGCTGATTTCAGCACCGTGGCGCACGCGGCAGCAGGCATTGAATTCCACCGCCCGGCGCATCGCCGAAGCCAGGTTGCCACTGCCGAGCATCGACAGGGCGATCATCCGGGTTGTTCCCACCGGCGTTCGCACGTCCGGCATCACGCCCCCGGACTCGTCACCCAGCTCACGGAACAGCTCGGCACAGAGACGACTGTACTGCTCTCGCGAGACAAAGACGGTTTGCGCCTCCCCACTCAGCGGATCAAAGGGGAACTGTGCGCGCTCCAGCATCGCGTCGACATCCCTGTTGTGGGCGCGTGCCTGCACCAACAGCGCCCGGGTGAACCCCATAGGCACTGCATCGTTGTAAATGTCTGCGTTGTCGGTCCGTGTCGGCATTGCTGTCTCCCACGCGGCGCGGATTATAGCGCGCAGCGCCGATGTGCGCGCAGGCACTGGCAATTGACATCGGCAAACCCCGTTAGCACACTGAGAGGACAAAACGGTCTCGGGGCGCCAACATCACAATGACCGACATCCAGCAGCTGAGCCAGTGGAACAGGGATCTGTCACGGGCGATTGCAGCACTCGGTACGGACGAATTTTTCCCGGCGCTGGTCGCCGCGGTTCGCGGCCAGATTGCAATCGACTACCCGCAGGTCTGGCTGTACCACCGCGATCTTCCTCCCAAGGTTCTCTATCACGAAATTCCCAAGCAGGCGCTGCCTTCCCAGGTGGACGACTACCTGGAAGGTCCCTACCGGGAGGACCCCTTCTACCAGGCGTCGATGAACCAGCCCAAGTCACGGATCTACCGACTATCACGCCTGACCGCGGGCAAACTACAGGATTCTGAGTATTACAAAGAGTACTACGCGGACACCGGCACGGTCGACGAGGCCATTTTCCTGTCGCGCCTGCGCGGGGGGAATGTGATCAACCTGAGCATGATGCGGCTGCCGGCACACGGTGCATTCAGTGATGCGGAATATGAGGCGCTGTATCTTCTGGCCGAGCCGCTCTCTGAACTGATCAAGTCCCACTCCGAGCACGATGACTTCGCTGTCACTCACCTGATTCAACCCGGCATTGATCACACCATTGATCTCGCATTTCGGACATTTGGCGAGAGCCTGCTGTCACCACGGGAAAAGGACGTACTGGAACTCATGCTGCGCGGCTACGGAACGGATGCATCGGCGAGCCGGCTGGATATCGCTATTGAGACGGTGCGGCGCCATCGCAAGAGCATCTATCGCAAGCTGGATGTCAGCTCCCAGACTGACCTGTTCTCGCTGTTCCTGAACGCCATGTCCTGCCTGGGCGAAGCGGCTGGGGAAGACCCGTTATCTGTGTACATGGCGCCGCGGTAGGCGAGCTGCCAATGCTGCCCTACTTGGGGCATTGTTCAGGACGGTCTTTATAACGATAGTGCGCACTTACCGGTAACACCACGGTGTTTAGATGTCCCAGGAAGCGGACTGGTTTTTAAGAGCTCACCCTGAGATCACGACGATCGAGGCGCTCCTCCCCGACTGCAATGGCATCATGCGAGGAAAGTGGCTGCCCCGCCACAAACTCGGCAAGATCTTCGACGGCGAGCTCAAACTACCCAAAACCGCCCTCAGTCTCGATATCTGGGGGCGCGACGTAGAAGAATTGGTGTTCGCCTCCGGCGACGCTGACGGCATCTGTCGCCCGGTAGAAGGCTCACTGCTCCCCACACCCTGGTCGCCCAACGCGCAACATGGCCAGGTGATGCTGTCGATGTTCGACGCCGACGGCACACCCTACCTGGGCGACCCAAGACACGTACTCAAGCAGGTGGTTTCCCGGTTCCAGGAGCGCGGCTGGCGCCCGGTAGTTGCTGCCGAGCTGGAGTTCAGCCTGGTCAACTGGGGCGAGGAGACCCCCGACCACACCTGTCCCTCACCCGCCGGCAGCGGGCCCATCGGCGGCAATATGTACAGCCTGGACGTACTCAACCATCACCAGGCAATGATGGAAGACCTGCGACTGGCCTGCGAGCTGCAGGATCTGCCCTTCGACGGGGTCGTCAAGGAGTCGGCGCCCTCCCAGTACGAAATCAACATGCACCACGTCGACAGCCCGGTGCTGGCGGCGAAGCAGATCATGATGATGAAACGCCTGGTCAAGGGTGTGGCATCAAAGTACAACCTGATAGCCAGCTTCATGCCCAAACCCTTCGAGGTGGAAGCGGGTAACGGCATGCATGTGCACTGCTCGGTGCTGGACGATAACGGCAACAACATATTTGACGACGGTACCGAACGCGGCACGCCGGAGCTGCATCAGGCCATCGGTGGCTGTTTGCGGCACATGGCGGAGTCGGTCGCCATCTTCGCGCCCAGCTACAACGCTTACCGCCGCTTCCAGAAAGGTGCGCACGCGCCCACCTTCCCCAGCTGGGGTTATGAGAACCGTACGGTCGCCGTTCGTGTGCCTGCGGGCAACCACGCCGCCAGGCGCCTGGAACACCGGGTTGCCGGCGCAGATGCCAACCCCTACCTGATGTTCGCGGTGTTGCTGGCCGCCATGCTGACGGGGATCGAGCAGGAAATATCTCCCGGCAAGCCCATCACGGGAGACGGCTATGCCCAGCAGACATCTTCACTGCCGGTTTACATGCAGGACGCCCTGGCCCTGTTCAGCGAATCGGAATTCATTCGCGACTCATTGGGCGGCGAGTTGCAGCGGATCTTTGCCCTGACGAAAGAGCAGGAGATCGAGGAATTCCGTAAAAGAATATCCCTCCTCGAGTACCAGTCTTACCTCGAAAAGCTCTGATTTTCCTTTCAATAACAGGAACTTGAGCAACAATTGCCGGTCTATTGATGGACTCACGCTACCGTGAACCCACTGGACCCGCGGCCTCGGTGGTGAGAAAATGACCACATACAACCTCTGCTGGACACGTATGCGAACTGCACCGCTCATGCGCGCCCTCGGCCGCCTGCTGACCCCCTTTTTGGGCCTGGTCCTGGCGCTGCTGATCCCGGCGACCACTGTATCGGCCTCAACCGAGGCCCAACGCTGCGCATCCGCGCTGGGTGGAGCGCTCTCCGGCCACGAATCCCGGCTGGAGACATCGGTGTCTGTGCTGAGCTGGAACATCCAGAAGGCCAGCAACACGGGCTGGCAGGACGATCTGGCGGCGCTGGCCGGCAGCGACATCCACCTGGCGTTTATCCAGGAAGCCGCGGCGCAGGCTGCCATCGCGCAATCCATTCCCGCCCCGCTATACCAGGCATTTGCCGCAGGCTATACCACCGACGACATTGAGACCGGCGTGCTCACCCTGAGCGCCAGCACGCCCAGCCTGCATTGCAACCTGACCGCCTGGGAGCCCTGGTTAGGCACACCCAAGGCCACCAGCATCACCGAGCACCCGATTCGCGATCGCAACGAACGTCTGCTGGCGGTCAATATCCATGCGGTGAACTTTGCCGTGGGCCTGGAGGAATTTCGTGCCCAGATTCACGCCATCACCGCCGTGTTGGACAATCATCGGGGACCCATTATCGTCGCCGGCGACCTGAATACCTGGAGCGACGCCCGCCAGGCACTGGTTGACGAGTTCATGAGCGAGCACGGCCTGCTCGCGGTGGAATTTGCGCCCGACCTTCGCACCACAGCTTTCGGTCGCGCGCTGGACCACATCTATGTGCGCGGACTGGCCCCTGCCGAAGCGCGAGTGGTGCCCGTATCCAGCTCTGATCACAACCCACTACTGGTGCGCCTCCAGATTCTCTGATGAAGCGCGCCACCTTAATGGGACCACTCGTCGTGGCCCTGGCACTCTCCTGGGTCACCGCCCTTGCGGATACCGAGACGGAGGTCAATTTCCTGATCGACGATGTAGCAGCCAGCGGCTGTGATTTCCAACGCAATGGCACCGTCCATGACAGCGTCGACGCTGCAGATCACCTGCGCCTGAAATACCGTCGCGGGAAGCGTTACGCTGATACTGCTGAGCACTTTATCGATCACCTTGCCACAGAGAGCTCCTGGACAGGGCAACCCTACACCGTCATCTGCGACGGCGTGGAAGAGCCCAGCGGTGAATGGTTACATCGACGGCTGCAGGAAAAACGAGACAGCCACGTTGAAGAGGTCAGCGCTGAGATGAGTCGGTGACCGAGACGTAGCGAGACTCGAGTTTGCTTGTTAACGCGAAAGCCGCGAACATCCCCAGGGCGCCAAACAAGGTCATCCCAAAGGCCTCCCCAGCCAACACACCCCTGGCACCAAACCACAGAGAGCCGAAATAGACCCCGGGAATAATCCCCAGCAACACCTTGGCGAAGTTGAATGCGGTCGCCCAATGCGGGTGAGATAAATTATTGAAAGCGGCGTTGGCAGCGAACAGGGTGCCATTGAAGAAAAACGCCCCCACAAGAAAGTGGGTATAAAACAGAATCAGGTCAGCCGCCTCGGGGCTGGCCGAAAAGATACTCACGATGCCGTCACTGGCAAGAATTAGAAGCACCCACACCGCGCTGACATAGACACCATTGAACAAAAGGGCATTGGTGAGTGTGGTGCGCACCCGGTCATAGCGACCGGCCCCCGCATTCTGGCCAACAATCGGCCCTATGGCGCTGGACAGTGCAAACGTGGCAGCGAAAGCCAGGGGCGTCAGGCGACCCATGATCGCTGCACCCGCGACGGCACTGTCGCCATATTGCGACATCGTCCTGAGCACGAAGCTGTTCCCGATCGGGGTGGCAAGATTTGTCAGTACCGCGGGACCGGCAATGGCCAGGATAGGCCGCAGATCTGTCACCACCTCTCGATAGCTGACCCTGCGCGGGAGGGCGTGAACCTTCACCAGGGCGTGCCAGGCAATCACCAGCACCACCACCCGCGAGACCACCGAGGCCCAGGCCGCCCCCTCCAGTCCCCAGCCAAAGGTGAAGATAAAAATCGGGTCCAGTAGGGCATTGGACAGGGCCCCGAAAACCGTAGCCCACATGGAACGGCGGGCGTCGCCGATGGCACGCACCCCGGCCGCGGCGCTCATCCCCAACACCAGGATAGGCACACTGAGCAACACAATACTCGCGTAGCGAGCGGCATAGTCCAGGGTGTCGCCCCTGGCCCCCAGCAGAGCCAGCAACTGGGGCAGATTGAACCAGGCGATGGTGCTGATCACCAGCGCCAGGAAGCCATTGAAACACAGTGCGCTGGTGCAGTACCGTCCTGCCAGATCGCGCCGGTAAGCCCCCTCAGACCGCGCCACCAGCGCACCCAGCGCTATCTGCAGGCCGATACTGACTGACACCAGGAAGAAAATTAGCGTACCGGCAAATCCGACCGCGGCCACCAGGCTTTGCTCGCCCAGCAGGGTCAGGAAATACATGTCGACCACGTCGACACCAAACATGGTAATCAGTCCAGCGGCGCTGGCACCGGTCATCACCAGAACGTGGCGCAGGGTAGATCCGCGGGTGAAAACCGCCTCTTCACTCATGCGCTGCAGACCTGTAAGGGATTCAGAAAAGGGGCGGGCAAGTTGAAATCCAGAATGCGCCGGGAGCCGGGCATGATACTGTAATTCGGTCGAAAATCGTCACAATGCCAGACAGGTACTGGCAGCGGGCGGGAGGCGATGCCACACTGCAGGGAGAGACTTCCCGACGCCAAAACGTTAATATTCGCCACCCTTTTAAAGAGGCACTGCCCCGAGATGACAACTGCAGCCCAACGCCCGCCACTCAACACGGTTAACACGATCATATTCGTGGGTTTCCCCCTGGCGGCGCTGATACTGGTACCCGCCTGGGGTGTTTACCATGGCTTCGATGCATTCCAGTGGCTGTGGGCACTGGTATTCCTCTACCTCAACGGACTATCCATTACTGGCGGCTATCACCGCCTCTGGGCGCACAAGGCCTATGAAGCCAGACCCGCGCTGCGCTGGTTTTACGCCTTCTGGGGTGCGGGCGCGCTGCAGAACAGCATACTCATCTGGGCCTCGGATCACCGCCGCCATCACCGTCACGTGGACGACAATGAGAAGGATCCCTATTCTGCCGGCCGGGGGCTCTGGTTCAGCCACATCGGCTGGATGCTGCGCGAGTACCAGACCAACGACCCGGATTTCGGCAATGCCCGCGATTTACAGCGTGATCCCATCGTCATGTGGCAGGACAAGCACTACATCGCCCTGACCACCTTCATGAACCTGGGCCTGCCGTTGATGCTAGGCATATGGCATGGCGACATCATCGGCACCGTCCTGTTGGTGGGTCTTTTGCGCCTGGTGGTCAATCATCACGTCACCTTCTTCATCAATTCGCTGGCGCACTATTGGGGTTCGCGGCCGTACACCGAATCCAACAGCGCCAGGGACAACGGATTCTTGGCCTTCCTTACCTACGGCGAGGGCTACCACAACTACCACCATATCTTTCAGACCGACTACCGAAATGGTATTCGCTGGTACCACTGGGATCCCACCAAATGGCTTATCAGCCTCTGTGAGAAGGTCGGGCTGGCGAAGAACCTGGTGCGTGTACCGGATTTCAAGATCCAGCGTGCCATGCTGGACACCCAGTTTGAGCGTGCGCGACGAGAGCTGGACGCGCGTAGCGCGCCACAACGACTGCGCGAATCGCTGGAGCGCGAGTACCAGTTGTTCACAGAATCCATCAACCAGTGGAAGGGACTGCAGTCCGAGCGCTACGAGCAACGGCGCAACGCCCTCGAGGGTGCCCTTTCCGAAAAGCGCGCCGCCCTGCAGGAGCGCTGGGAGAATGCTGCCCTGCGCACCAAGCTGCGCGAGCTGGAATTTTCACTCAAGATGCAGCGCAAGCGAATCGCCCTGCTGATGGAACAGCTGCAGGTACAGCCCCAGCCCGCCTGACAGGTCAGCACTGATCTTCCTGGCGGGCTGCGCCGTAACTATTGTTCATAAACTGGACAAGCTCGCGACAGCACCAACAGGAGACCCACATGACCGACACCGTCTATGGATTCAGCTGCCAGACTGGCAGTGGTGAATCCAAATCACTGGAAGAGTACCGCGGCAAGGTGCTGCTGGTAGTGAACACCGCCTCCAAGTGCGGCTTCACGCCGCAGTTTGAAGGGCTGGAGCGGCTTTACGAGGGCTACAAAGACCAGGGCTTGATCATCCTGGGTTTCCCCTGCAACCAGTTCGGCCGCCAGGACCCAGGCAGCAACGACGAAATCCAGGAATTCTGTCAACTGAATTACGGCGTCAGCTTCCCCATGTTCGGTAAGGTCGAGGTCAATGGGGGCAGTGCCGACCCACTGTTCAAACACCTCAAAAAGGCTGCACCCGGTGCCATGGGCACGGAAGGCATCAAGTGGAATTTCACCAAGTTCCTGATCAACAGGGACGGCGAGGTGATCAAACGCTACGCCCCGGCCACCAAGCCCGATGATATCGCTGCTGATGTCGAGGCCCTGCTGGCCTGATCCGTAGAAACCTGCTTACGACGTGGCTGCGCCGCTATGCGGTCGCAGCCCGCGCTGGCCTTACCGCAGACGCTACCACTCAGTGCTCCCGTGTCGAGCGGAACTCAATATCGGGCCAGCGCTCTTCCATCAGTGACAGGTTGACCCTGGTCGGTGCCAGGTAGGTGAGATGACCCCCACCGTCGACAGACAGGTGCTCTGCCGCCTTCTTACGAAATTCTTCCAATTTTCGAGAATCGTCGCAGTACACCCAGCGCGCGGTGTACACACTGACGGGCTCGTAGATCGCCTCGACCTTGTATTCATCCTTCAGCCGATAGGACACCACGTCGAACTGGAGTTGCCCCACCGCGCCAACGATCAGCTCGGACGAGTTCAGAGGTGCAAACACCTGAGTTGATCCTTCTTCCGATAGCTGTTGCAGGCCTTTCTGCAGCTGCTTTGACTTCATCGGGTCACGCAGTCGAATACGGCGAAACAGCTCCGGGGCAAAATGCGGAATACCGGTGAACTGCAGGTCCTCGCCCGCCGTGAAGGTATCGCCAATCTGGATGGTGCCGTGATTGTGCAGGCCGATGATGTCGCCCGACACTGCCTCGTCAACCAGCACCCTTTCGCCGGCCTTGAAGGTCACGGCATCGGCGATCTTCACATCTTTGCCAATACGAACATGGCGCATCTTCATGCCCTTGCCGTACTTGCCGGAGCAGACTCGCAGGAACGCAATTCGGTCGCGGTGTCGTGGGTCCATGTTGGCCTGGATCTTGAAAACAAAACCGCTAAAGGCGGGTTCCGTTGCCTCGACGGCGCGCGAGGTGGTATCGCGATCCAGCGGCGTCGGCGCCCACTGCACGAAGTCATCGAGCATTTCGCGAACACCGAAATTTCCCAGGGCAGTGCCAAAAAACACCGGCGTCAGCTTGCCCGCGAGAAACGGCGCCAGTTCGAACTGATGACTGGCACCACGGACCAGGTCGATCTCCTCCAGGAAGTCTTCGTAATCTTCACCCAACAATTCCCGGGCAGCGTCGCTGTCCAGGCCCTGGATGGATTCTTCCGGATGCAGTTCGCTGCCGTGGCCGGCTACATATTTGTGGATGGTATCGGTGTAAAGGTTGTAGACGCCCTTAAAGAAACCGCCCATGCCAATGGGCCAGTTGATCGGGGCTCCCTGGATGTTCAGCACCGCCTCGATTTCATCGAGCAGGTCAATCGGGTCTCGAATATCGCGATCCATCTTGTTGACGAAACTGATGATGGGTGTGTCGCGCAGGCGGCAGACGTTCATCAACTTGATCGTCCGTTCCTCCACGCCCTTGGCACCATCGATGACCATCAGTGCCGAATCCACGGCAGTCAGCGTGCGGTAAGTGTCTTCCGAGAAATCCTCATGCCCGGGTGTGTCCAACAGGTTTACCACACGATCTCGATAGGGAAACTGCATGACCGAGGAGGTGACCGAGATGCCACGCTCCTGCTCCATGCTCATCCAGTCGGAGGTCGCGTGCGGCCCCTTCTTGCCCTTGACCGAGCCCGCCACCTGAATCGCACTGCCCAGTAGCAACAGCTTTTCAGTCATAGTGGTTTTGCCCGCATCCGGGTGCGAGATGATGGCAAAGGTTCGCCGGGATGCGATGTCCTTGCTGAGTTCTGACATGGGACTTCCGGTGGAAAAAAGCGGCGATTATACGCGTATTAGCGAATTCTGCGCAGTGGACTCAGGCTGCCTCGATCTGGGCGAGTTCATCCGAGAGGATTGCCAGCAGTCGATCTCCAACGGAGGCCATGTCCCAGTCAGCATCGGGCTTGAGACTGGCCAGTGAAACGACTTCCAGACCGGTATAACCACAGGGATTGATGCGCTGGAACGGTTCCAGGTCCATGTCCACGTTCAGAGACAGGCCGTGATAGCTGCAGCCGCGACGGACCCGCAAGCCCAGGGCCGCAATCTTGCGGCCGTCCACATAAACACCCGGGGCGCCTGGATCGGCGGCCGACTCTAAGCCGTACTCCCGGAGCAGGACAACAATTGCGCGCTCGATCAGCGACACCAGTGCGCGCACCCCCATGCCCCGACGTTTCAGGTCGATGAGCAGGTAAACAACCCATTGGCCGGGGCCGTGATAGGTAACCTGCCCACCCCGGTCCACCTGGACTACCGGGATATCACCAGGGGCAAGGACATGTTCCGCCTTACCCGCCTGGCCCTGTGTAAATACTCGGGGGTGCTGAAGTAGCCACAGCTGATCGGGACTGTTGGCATCACGCTCATCGGTGTAGCGGCGCATGGCCTCCAGGGTTTCGACATAGTCCGCCACGCCGAGGCGGTGAATATCGATGGGCATGGTGATTCAGATCACCATCTGTACCAGCCCGGTACCCATGAGATCCTCGTGCAGGGCCTTGAGTTGGTCGGCGCCGGTTGCGGTAATAGTGATGGTCATGGAAGTGAAGGTGCCCTTGCTGCTTGCTTTCACCGCAATAGAAGCCTGGTCAAACCCCGGAGCATGGCGCTCGACAACGTCGAGCACCACCTGTTCGAATGCCTGGGCCGATCGCCCCATGACCTTGATCGGGTAATCGCAGGGAAACTCAATCTTGGGGGCTTCTGTTTCGTCACTCACCCGGGGCTACTCCCATCAGGCACTGAACAGCCGCGCTATCCACATCAGCACGGTATCCCAAAGCCGGGCAAAGAAGCCGGACTGATCAACCGCCTCCAGCGCCACCGCGGGAGCCTCATAGACAGTCTTGCCGTCCAGCGTCAGCGTCACGGTGCCCACCTCGTCGCCCACCGCCAGCGGTGCCACGATCTCGTCGATGAGCGCGACCTGGGTCTTGAGGTGCTTTTGCTTACCCCTGGGCAAGGTCAGTGTTACCGCCTCAGACAGGCCTACCGGCAGGTGATCAACCACGCCTTTCCAGATTCGTGGTTTTTCCAGCTCACTGCCATCGTCGAACAGTGTCGCGGTCTCAAAGTAACGGAAGCCATAGTTCAGCAGGCTGCGGGTCTGGTTCTTGCGGGCATTGGGGCTGCTGGTGCCCATCACCACCGATACCAATCGCATGCCGCGTCGCTCAGCGGAGGCCACCAGGCAATAACCCGCCTCGCGGGTGTAGCCGGTCTTCAGGCCATCCACTGATGGGTCTTCTCCCAGCAGCGAGTTGCGGTTGTACTGACGAATCCCGTTGTAAGTGAACTCGCGCTCCCTATACATCGCGTAGTGCTCCGGAAAGCGCTGAATCATCGCGGTGGCAAGCGTGGCCAGATCACGGGCCGTGGTTGCCTGACCCTCGGCAGGCAGGCCATGGGAATTCACGTAATAGGTATCGAGCATGCCCAGGGACTCGGCATAGCTGTTCATCATGTCGGCGAACGCTGTCTCGGTACCGGCAACGTGTTCGGCAACAGCCACGGTCGCGTCGTTGCCCGAAGAAATTACGATCCCGCGCTCGAGGTCGGTGATCGACACATCCTTGCCCGGTTCAATCCACATCAACGACGAGCCGTTGAAGACGGGGTTCTGTGACCAGGCATTCCGCGACACAGTCACCATGTCATTCGGTCCAATCCGCCCCGCCTCCATTTCCGCCGCCAATACATAGGCGGTCATCATCTTGGTGAGGCTGGCCGGTGGCAGCGGCTGGTCCGCATTCTCCTCCACAAGCACCTCGCCACTGTTGGCGTCCATCAACAGGTAGGCGGAGGCCGAAAGCTGTGGCGGCGAGGGCACAATGCTCGCGGCAAAGGTCGGCGCTGCCAGGAGCAGAGCAGTAAAAACGGTGAAAAAACGCTTCATAAAGTGGAAAACCGTATCCGGTGGGGAACAGCGGCGATGTTACCGCAAGCCCCCCGCATGCGAAAGAAAACGCTGAGAAAGGGGCTCAGGGCAAAGGCTGGCCAGCGTTATATCCACCATCGGTCAGCTGCTTCTGGACCTGGCTAAGCAACCCGGGATCATCCATGGGGCCAACGCGCACGCGGTACAGCGTAGACCCGCCTGACGCCACAGGGCTGATCGAAACGGGGGCACTGACCACGTTACTCAGTTCGTCGCGCAGCTGCCGGGCGTATGCCTCAGAACCAAACGCCCCGATCTGCAGGTAACGGTAGCTGCCGAGTGTGGTACCGCGTCGATCGTCCACGCCGGCAATATTGAGCACCTCCACCTCTACCGAGGCCGTCCCCTGGGACATATAGCCCAGCTTGACGGCAGCCCCGTAGGAGAGGTCGATGACCCTGTCGGCGTGGAAGGGCCCACGATCGTTCACCCTGACGACGATGCTGCGGCCGTTCTCGAGATTCGTCACCCGGGCATAGCTGGGTATAGGCAGGGTCTTGTGTGCGGCGGTAGCCGCGTAAAGGTCGAAAATTTCGCCATTGGAGGTCTTGCGGCCATGAAATTTGGTCCCATACCAGGACCCGATGCCTTTTTCCCGGTAATTGCGGTATTCGTCCATGATCTCGTAGGTGACGCCATTAACCGTGTAGGGGCTCTTGTTGCCAACGGCGAGAATCGGGTCCGGGCGCGGCACCGCGTCCGGCACCTCCGACGGGCTGATGCTGCGAATGGGGGCGCCATCACTCACCTCGGGAGGTGGCTGTACCGGCGATTGTGTACAGGCGGCAATAATCAGGGCCGACAGAGCGAGGGCAAGACCCCTCACTCAGCCACCCGGTCCGCCAAACGCTGGCTCAGCTGATAAACACTCATCGCGTACATGGCGCTGTGGTTATAGCGGGTAATGACGTAGAAGTTGTGCAGCCCCATCCAGTACTCGTAACCGTCGGCGAGCTCAAACTTCATCGCCGTGGCGGAGGCGTCCGCTGGCAGCTCCCGTACCGGCCTCAGCCCTGCCTCGGCGAATTCTCCCACAGTGCGTTCGGGCTTCAGGCCACTGTTGAACCAGTCCTCCGGGACGTGCCCTTCACGTAAAGCGGCGGTGACTACCGGCTCGCCCGGTCGCCAACCATGTGCCTTGAAGTAATTGGCCACACTGCCAATCGCGTCCACCGGGTTGTTCCAGATGTCCGTCACCCCGTCACCGTCGAAGTCGATCGCATAGGCTCTGTAGCTGCTGGGCATAAATTGGCCGTAGCCCATTGCTCCCGCGTAGGAACCCTTGAGGTCGGCGGGCTCAAATCCCTGGTCGCGGGTGAGCATCAGGTAGTTCTTGAGTTCCTTGGTGAAAAACGGCGAGCGACGCGGGTAGTCAAATGCCAGTGTCGACAGCGCATCAATCACCCGGTAACTGCCTGTGATGCGCCCGTAGTAGGTTTCCACGCCGATAATGGCCACGATAATTTCTGCCGGCACGCCGGTTTCCAGCTCGGCGCGGGCGAGGGTTTCGCGGTGTTCCTCGTAGAACGTGACCCCTTGATTCTCGCGTTTCTCGGTCACAAAAATTTCCCGGTACTCATACCAGGGTTTGGTTTTCTCTGCCGGTCGGGAAATCGCCTTGAGAATACTCTCCTGGCGTTCAGCGCTGTCAAAGACCGCCTGCAGGGCTTCGCGATCGAAACCCTCCTCAGACACCATCTCGTCAATCAGCGCCTGGGCCAGTTCGTTATCGCCGTAATTCTCGGCGGCAACAGCAAGGCTGGTGAATAATGCGCAGCTGGCTGCGAACAAACGAGTAAATACCGGCATCAGGAACTCTCGTGGCTGATGGTGCCCCGGGGCACCGGATTGGAGGAATCAATGGGTGACACTACGCTTCTCCGTACTGATCGCCATCAGCAGGCCAAAGCCCGCCATCAGGGTAACGACTGAGGTGCCACCGGCACTGACCAGCGGCAGTGGCACGCCCACTACGGGCAGCAGTCCGGCGACCATGCCCATGTTAACAAAGATATATACGAAAAAAGTCAGGGTGAGGCTGCCGGCCAGCATACGTCCGTAACTGCTCTGGGCATTGAGGCCTATCCAGAAGCCGCGCAGCAGGATCAGGATATAGATCGCCATCAGTATCAGCACACCGCGCAGACCAAACTCCTCTGCCAGCACTGCGATGATAAAATCGGTGTGGCTCTCAGGGAGAAAATCCAGCTGCGATTGTGTGCCGGACATCCAGCCCTTGCCCTCCCATCCGCCGGAACCAATCGCCGTTTTGGACTGGATGATATTCCAGCCGGCGCCCAGCTTGTCGCTCTCGGGATTGAGCAGGGTCAGAATGCGCTGCTTCTGGTAGCCTTTAAGCACAAAAAGCCACGCCGGCCAGGCCGAGGCAATGGCCAGCACCAGGGCACCAAAAATGTAGCGCCAGCCGATACCGGACATGAACACCACGAACAGGCCGCTGGCCGCGATCAACAGTGCGGTGCCCAGATCCGGTTGCCGCAGAATCAGCGCGGCGGGAATCGCCACGATCACCAGGCTAGCAATAATGTACTTAAAACGCGGTGGCAGGCTTCGAGG
>Ga0213866_10001155_pt1 | contig 19905 bp, 20 predicted proteins | sample PICome_11_FD_160079 | JGI IMG/M metagenome (GOLD analysis project Ga0213866, IMG submission 160079) | Coastal seawater microbial communities near Pivers Island, North Carolina, United States - PICO284 | ecosystem: Environmental > Aquatic > Marine > Coastal | place: USA: North Carolina...
GCGCCAGCCGAGGTATTGCAACAGGCCCAGCTAGAGCTGGGGGACAATTACCCCTATCCCATTGTCGATATCAAGCAATCCCGCGAGCGGGCACTGGCGGCATTTCAGCGCACTAAAGAGACTGTCTAGGGGTGGTCATTTGTCCTAGTGGCGGAAGTGGCGCATCCCAGTAAATACCATGGCCATATTGTGCTCATCGGCCGCGGCGATAACTTCCTCATCGCGCATTGAGCCCCCCGGCTGAATAATGCAGCGGATTCCGGCTTCACCGGCATTGTCTATACCGTCGCGAAACGGAAAAAAGGCATCCGAGGCCATCACCGCACCCTTGACCTCTAGGCCTGCATGCTCGGCTTTGATTGCGGCGATGCGAGCGCTGTTAATACGGCTCATCTGACCGGCTCCAACACCGACCGTCTGTTGATTTTTGGCGTAGACAATGGCGTTGGACTTAACCATTTTGGCAACCTTCCAAGCAAATAATAGGTCGGTCATTTCACTGGCTGATGGCGCCCGCTGGGTGACTACTTTGAGGTCCGGCAGATCGATCATGCCATTGTCCCGATCCTGAATTAGCAGACCGCCATTGACCCGTTTGTAATCCAGATCCTGAGGCCGCTGATCACCCCAGCTACCACAGGCTAGCAACCGTACATTTTTCTTGGCGCTAACAGCCTCAATGGCACCTTCAGCGACACTGGGAGCGATAATCACTTCGACAAATTGACGCTCGCAAATCAGGGTTGCAGTCGCTTCATCCAACTCGCGGTTGAAAGCGATAATGCCACCAAAGGCTGATTCTGGATCGGTGGCAAATGCCAGGTTGTAAGCGCTGGTTATATCCTTTGCTATCGCCACACCACAGGGATTGGCGTGTTTGACAATCACACAGGCCGGTTGGTCATACTGTTTAACTGTCTCTAAGGCCGCATCGGTATCGGCGATATTATTAAAGGATAGTGCCTTGCCCTGTAACTGCTGTGCAGTGGAAACACTGGCTTCAGTTGGATTAGCCTCAGTATAGAACGCCGCCTGTTGGTGGGGGTTCTCGCCGTAGCGCATTTCCTGCGCTTTGATATATTGCACGTTGTAGGTGTCGGCAAAGGCGCGTCGCTGATTGTTGGTATCGCGACTGCCGAAATGGTTGGCAATCATGCCGTCATAGGCGGCAGTGTGCTCAAACGCTTTAACCATCAATTGGTATCTGGTCTCATAGCCCAGTTGCCCCTGGTGATTGCGCATTTCGTCAATCACATTCTGGTAGTCAACAGCATTGACCACAATAGCAACATCTCGATGATTTTTGGCTGCTGAGCGAACCATAGTAGGGCCACCGATATCGATATTTTCTATCGCGGTGGGCAAGTCACAGTTGGGATCTGCCACAGTGCTAGCAAAGGGGTATAGGTTGACCACCACCATGTCGATGGGTTTAATCCCATGGCTTTCCATAACCGCTTCATCAGTCCCACGGCGACCTAGGATGCCGCCGTGAACTTTGGGATGGAGAGTCTTTACGCGCCCGTCCATCATCTCTGGAAAGCCGGTGTAATCTGACACTTCCACCGCCTGAATGCCCTGTTCTCGGAGCAGGCGGAAGGTGCCGCCAGTGGACAGAATTTCTACACCCTGATCGTCGAGTGCCTGTGCAAATTCAACGATACCGGTTTTATCTGAGACGCTTATTAGGGCGCGGGATATTTTTCTCAGTTGGCTCATAGATTCCTCTAATCTTCTATATCAGCTTATATTGTTTTAACTTTTTGCGCAGGGTGCCGCGGTTAAGGCCCAATAGGGCTGCAGTTTTACTTTGGTTGTTGCGGGTGTAGGCCATGGCCGATTTAAGCAAGGGAGGTTCCACCTCGGCCATCACCAGGTTGTACAAATCGCTGGTTTGTTGACCATCTAGGGCTTCAAAATAGCGCGCCATGGCCGCGGCGACATTATCCTGTAGTGATTGTTGATTGGCACCTGCTGTAGGTTCTAGATCGTTAATTTCCCCGAGTGGCTGTGTTTCAGATTGTGGAATTTTCATGCTGCTTGTTCTCGATCTAGCCCTGGATCTGGCACGCGGTTTAATAAGTTAGTGAAAAAATGCTGCAGGTGCTGCTGCTGTTGCTCGGTGGTTTCAAGGCGGTTAAAGACTTGGGTAAAGGCCCTGCCTTCAGGCAGTTGGTCGCTATACCAGCCAATATGTTTTCTGGAGATTCGCACGCCGCCCACTTCACCGTAAAATTCGTGGAGCGCCCGCAGGTGGCTCATCATAATCTCGCCAATCTGTTGATGGCTGGGTGCGGGTAATAACTCGCCGCACTCCAGATAGTGATTGATCTGCTGGAAAATCCACGGTTTGCCCTGAGCGCCGCGACCAATCATCACTGCGCTAGCGCCGGTGTATTGTAATACCTCGGCAGCTTGTTCGGGGGTGGTGATATCACCATTGGCAATCACTGGCAGATTGACTGCATTGACTACCTGGGCAATGCTGTCGTACTCCACTTCGCCGACAAACCGACAGGCTCTGGTGCGACCATGAATGGCCAGTGCAGCAATTCCAGCATCCTCGGCAATCTTGGCAATGGTTAGTGCGTTGCGGTTTTGTCGATCCCAGCCGGTGCGTATTTTCAGGGTTACTGGGACATCCACAGACTTAACCACCGCATTGAGAATATCATCCACCAACTGAGGATCTCTCAGCAGTGCCGAACCAGCGGCTCGCTTGCAGACTTTTTTGGCCGGGCAACCCATATTGATATCTATGATTTGTGCGCCCTGATCCACATTGTAGCGCGCCGCCTCAGCCATCATCTGTGGATCATAGCCGGCGATCTGTACCGATCTGGGCGCTGGCTCATCACCAAACTGCAGGCGCAGACGAGACTTTCTGGTAGACCAGGTGCTTGGGTCTGCAGCGACCATTTCTGAGACCACCAGACCGGCACCCATCTGGCGGCAGAGTTTTCGAAATGGCAGATCAGTAACGCCAGCCATAGGGGCTAGAAGGGTCTTATTAGTGATTTGGTAGGGGCCAATGCTAAACAAAATGCTTGCTGTGTGTAATCCAGTGGGTGGGCAATCATACCCTGTGTCTAACTGATTAAAAAGTGATCAATTAAAAAAATATCTGCTACAGGCAAATATTTTTTAATTTGGCGCTAAGCAGCCGTCATGGAACTGTGCGATACCACCGAGTTGGTCTGGGCTAATAGGGTCGATACCTCAGCCGCAACTGGCAGTGTGTGTGGCAGATAGCTGTACCCATTCATCTTGCGTGATGACAGGGTCGAATTCAAAGTACGGCTGGTAGGGTTGGGTGACCGCCTCAATCTGGTGGTGCAGGATGCCGGAGAGACAAAGCCTGCCAGCTGGGCGAGCCAGATTGCTGATTTGTTCTGCTAATCCTATCAGGGGTTCCGCTAGAATATTAGCCACTACCACATCCGCCTGAATAGTTGCAGGTATGTCTTGTGGTGACAGGGTGATTAACTGGTGTTCGCTCAAGCCATTGCGTTCGGCGTTGTCGCGACTGGCCAACAGAGCCTGGGGATCGTTATCAATACCCCAGACTTGAGTCGCACCCAACAGCAGGGCGGCAATCCCCAGAATCCCCGAGCCGCAGCCGAAGTCAATCAGGGTCTTGCCCGCCAATGGCTGCTGTTCTAGCCAGTTTAGGCACAGCAGCGTAGTGGGATGACTGCCGGTGCCAAAGGCCAGTCCCGGATCGAGAAGCAGGTTAACTGCCTTGGGATTGGGTGGCGGAGTCCAGCTGGGACAGATCCACAGTCGCCCCTGAGCGCAGGAAATCGGTTTAAAATATTTCTTCCAGGCTTGGGACCAATCTTTATCCTCGAGCAATTGCCAGCGAATTTTGCTATTGGCAGGCAGTCTCGTAACAATCTTGCGGGCGGTGATCTCGGTATCAGTAGCTGCTGGGAATAGGGCTTTCAAAATGCACCTGTCCCACAGTGGGGTCTCTCCCACGCCGGGTTCTAAAATCGGTTGGTCGGCGGCATCTTGGAGGGTAACTGACACGGCTCCGGCATCTAAAAAGGCCTGCTCTACCTGTTCACTATTATCGCGGCACAACTCAGTGATAGCCTGAATCCACTGAATCGAAGTCATAGTAAGCACTTACTTTTGATAATAGCAGCCCTGTCCTTTGCGGTTACAGCCCCAGTTTTTTCTCAAGATAGTGGATATTGACACCGCCCTTTTGGAACTCCGGATCGCGAACCAGATCTTCATGCAGTGGAATATTGGTCTTTATGCCGTCAATCATCATCTCATCTAGGGCATTGCGCATTCGCGACAGGGCAGAATCTCTGTCGCGACCGTAGGTGATTATCTTGCCGATCATAGAGTCATAGTTGGGCGGTACCCTGTAGCCATTGTAGATATGAGAGTCCACGCGCACCCCATTGCCGCCGGGAGCGTGATAGGCATTGATAGTGCCTGGCTGAGGCAGGAAGGTCTCGGGGTCCTCGGCATTGATACGGCACTCGAAGGAGTGGCCGCGAAAGATGATATCCTTTTGTGAAAAGCTCAGTGGTCGGCCGCTGGCGATCATCAGTTGTTCTTTAATGATATCGACGCCAGTGATCATCTCTGATACCGGATGCTCTACCTGTACTCGGGTATTCATCTCAATAAAGTAGTAGTTGCCATCTTCATAGAGAAATTCAAAGGTTCCAGCGCCGCGGTAGTTCATCTGTTTGCAGGCATTGACGCAGCTCTCGAATACTGCCTGTCTCGCATCCTCGGGAATTCCCGGTGCAGGTGCTTCCTCAATGACTTTCTGGTGGCGGCGCTGAAGAGAGCAGTCTCGATCGCCCAGGTGTATGGCTTCACCCTGCCCATCGGACAGCACCTGAACTTCAACATGCCTGGGATTCTGCAGGAATTTTTCCATATAGACTGTGCCATCGCCAAATGCGGCGGCGGCTTCAGTTTTGGTGATAGTGACAGAGTTGATCAAGCTGGCTTCGTCTTCAACAACTCGCATACCGCGGCCCCCGCCCCCGGCGGCAGCTTTGATAATTACTGGATAGCCGATGCGATTGGCAATGGTTTTGAGCTCTTGAGGGTCATCTGGCAGCGAGCCATCCGAACCGGGCACGGTGGGCACTCCGGCGGCTTTCATGGCTTGGATTGCGGCCACTTTATCGCCCATGGTGCGAATAGCCTCAGCGGTTGGGCCGATAAAGATAAAGCCGCTGTTCTCAACCTGCTCGGCGAAATCGGCATTCTCGGCTAGAAAGCCGTAGCCGGGATGCACAGCTTGGGCGCCGGTAATCTCCATGGCACTGATGATAGCTGGTACATTTAAGTAGCTTTGCGGTGAGGGATTGGGGCCTATGCAGACCGCTTGATCGGCCAGCTTGACATGTTTGAGGTCGGAGTCAATTTTCGAGTGAACCGCCACTGTCTCAATGCCGAGCTCCTTACAGGCACGAAGAATTCGAAGGGCAATTTCGCCGCGGTTGGCAATCAGCACTTTTTCCAGCATGTTGTGGTACCTGTGGCGGTTTAAATAATAGTGACTAGGGGTTGGTCAAATTCGACGGGCTCGCCATCATCAACCAGTATGGCGCCAATGGTGCCTGCCTTGTCAGCCTCGATTTGGTTCATCATCTTCATAGCTTCGATAATGCACAGTACATCACCAGCTGCGACCTTTTGTCCGACGCTGACAAAGGGTGGTGAGCCGGGTGCGGGTGCGGTATAGAAGGTCCCCACCATGGGCGATTTGACCGCATGGCCCGATAGCTCTTCAGTGGTTGTATCATCGCTGGGTGCGGGGGCTGCAGCCGGTTGCGCCGCAGGTGCGGGAGCCACAGCTACAGGTGCCGGAGCTGGTGCTGCATAGGTCACGCTAGAGCCGCCACGGCTTATTCGGACTGACTCGTCCCCTTCATTGATTTCCAGCTCATTAATATTTGATTGTTCAAGGAGTTCAATCAGTTTCTTAACTTTGCGAATATCCATTCTGTTCTCTCGTTATATAGTGTTATTGGTCAAGGTTGCCCAGCACAGCCTGCAGGGCGAGTTCATAACTGGTGGCGCCAAAGCCGCAGATAACGCCCTCGGCGATATCGGAAAAATAGGAGTGCCGGCGAAATTCCTCTCGGCCGTGGACATTGGACAGGTGCACTTCAATAAAGGGTATGGCCACGCTGAGCAGTGCGTCCCGCAGGGCGATGCTGGTGTGGGTAAAGGCCCCGGGGTTGAAAATAATATAATTCACACCCTCTAGCTTGGCATCGTGAATCTGTTTAATGAGATCGTGCTCTGCATTGCTTTGCATTTGCTGCAGCTGATGACCGGAGGCGGCGGCACTATCGGTGAGGCGTTGAGTGATTTGCTCGAGGGTGTCGACGCCGTATTTATCGGGCTCGCGGGAGCCGAGTAGATTCAGGTTTGGTCCGTTCAGTAGCAGGATTTTTGACATTGCATACCACCAGAGGCCTATAGTTATTCAGAATAGTCTGCACTAAAAAGTACAGACTGTCTATGACCAAGTCAAAAAAATACACTTTAAGCGAAAATAGATACAGATTAATGTATTTTGTTAGATTTTATTGATATTTAGCTACAATTGTTCATCGAGAAGGCGGCATTTTGACACATTTAACAGCAATATCAGACAAAGTGTCATTGAAATTTCAAAAAATCGGTAATTATGCGCTTAAAAGTAGATAAAATGCAGGTAAAATTCACTATTTATCTAAATTGCACGATCGAGAGCTGCTAGCAGGGTACTTTCTAACAGAATTTGTGGCAAAATCTCTGGTTGACCTGGACCACTGGGAAACACCAGATAGAGAGGTACACCACTGCGACTGTATTGATTTAGTAGTTTGGTTATCTCGGGATCACTGTGGGTCCAGTCACCTTTGAGGTAGGTAATGTCATTGTCCTTGAGGCTTTGATAAAACGCATCGCCAAAGGCAACCCGCTCATTGACTAGGCAGGTGATGCACCAGTCAGCAGTGAGGTTGATAAATACCGGTTGGTTATCGCGCCGTAAGGCTGCAAGACGTTGGGCGGAGTAGTTCTCCCATTGCGGATCGCTATCTGCAGTTTTCAGTCCCAGGACCGGTGATGTAACCGCGGCGACTATCAGCGTAGCGGTGGCTAACTTTGTAGCCATGGATCGCACAGGTGCCTGTTTTAATTGCCACAGCCAGATACCCATGATCAACAGCAACAGGCCAAGCACAATGGCGATAACCACATTGATATCGGTTTGACGGCCGACTACCCAGAGTAGCCAGATCCCAGTCGCATACATAGGAAATGCCAGAAACTCTTTGAGGCTGTCCATCCATGGCCCCGGCTTGGGCAGTTTGGCAGTTAGCGCTGGAATCCAAGTCAACACTATAAATGGCAGCGCCATACCCAGCCCCAGAAAAGCAAATACCAGCAGTGCCAAAGTGGTGGGCTGAGAGATAGCAAACCCCAGTGCTGGCCCCATAAATGGCGCCGTGCAGGGACTGGCTACCGTAGTGGCCAAAACGCCGGTCAGAAAGGATGATTTCAGGCTGTTGTCGAGGTCACTTGATTGTCCCAGAGACATCAAACTGTTACCCAGTGGCAGATAACCAGAGAGTGACAGACCCATGGCGACAAACAGGTAGATAAGACCGATCACAAAACCCGGTGACTGCAGTTGAAAGCCCCAACCGATGGCCTCACCCGCTGCCCTGAGTGAGAGCATCAAGGCTGCGATAGCCATAAAGCTGGCGACCACCCCCAGAGTGTAGGCAAGTCCGTGAAGTTGCAGTTCGCGAGAACTCTGATGACTCCGAGTAAAACTCAGAACCTTGATCGAGAGTACCGGAAATACACAGGGCATCAAATTTAAAATCAGCCCGCCAGAGAGTGCCATCAACAAAATCAACCACAGCGGCGTGGCGGAGGCAGTTCTGGCTATTTGCTCGGAGGTCGAGGAGGGCGCTGTGGTAATGTCCACAGTGCCAGCCGTTAGATCTACCTCAAACCAGTAGCTGTGCGGCGGGTAGCAGAGGCCGGCATCGGCACAGCCCTGAGACTCTAGGCGCAGGACAAAATTGGCGCTGCTCGACTGTATTGGTATCTTGATGTTGGTCTGCTGATAGTACACTTCCAGATCGGCTTCAAAGAACTCATCCCATTTGCGCACACCAGGCTCAAACGCTATTGCACCCAGTTTTACGCCATCTGTCAGAGAAAAAGCTTTAAATCGATCTCGGTACAGGTAATAGCCATCTGCAATTGACCAGTTGAATAGTAAGTTGTCGCTATCAATATGGGCTTCGACCTGAAAAGCTTGCTGTACCGGCAAAAAGCTTGGAGTGCTCGCCAGCGAATTTGTTATTGCGGAGGATGGACTTGGGGTAGTGAAAGTCATTTGCTGCGATTGCGATGCGGACGCAAGTGAGTGCAGCGTAAGTAGTGCGGTTATCAGCAGCGCCCGATTAAACATTTTTACCATTCAAGCTATCCCAAAGTCAGAGAGATTTAATGATTGTCTATATCTACTGTAACACTTTCGAAGTGCTGAGGTGATAAACTGTCAGTGCTACAATTATTGCCTCTATCACCAGTTAAAGGGACTCCAATGAAAACTCCATGTATTCTCAGTATTTGCACAGTGGCGCTAGTGGTCTGTACCCAGGTGTTTGCCGGCCATCACCAGTCACACAACAGTTCCCATAGCGGTGTGGCAAATGATCATGCCAAACCCATAGGCGACAAGCTGGCGATATCCCATCCCACAGTCAGGGCAGTGTTGCCCGGTAAGAGCATTACCGCGGCCTTTTTCACCCTTGCCAACCCCGGCCAAGAGGACTGTACACTGCTGTCCGCCGAATCGCCAAGTGCTGAACGCATCGAATTTCACACTCACCAACATCAGGGTGATATGGTGAAGATGCGATCTCTTGACCGGGTTAATATCCCGGCTGGAGAGTCATTGGTATTTAAATCTGGCGGACTACATCTGATGCTATTTGGCGTAGATCAAGACCTCAACAGTGACGGGGTTACGCAACTCAGTCTGCATACAGATCAATGCGGTTCTGTCACTGTATCCGCAACAGTCATTGATATGATGGCTGCCTCTAAACATGGAGCGGGTCACTAAAAATGCGATTTAGGGCGCTAAAATTGCGCTGGCCATGGGCCTCTTCAGAACAAGATACTGAGGGCCCACAGGCGTTGTCGGGCGTTCGAAGTCAAAGTGCCTATAGGCCCCTGTTGATAGCGGGTTGCCTGTCTGTGGTTGTATTAATTCTATTGGGTTGGTACTGGAGTCGCGAGCCCCAGGCCTTTGATCCATCAGTTGCCTATGCCGATAAGCCAGCGGTGACCGGCGCTGTGACTACTAACACGCTTATTCAAGTGGTGGATAGGCTTTTACAAAAGCCGGGGGGGTTTCTAGCCAATGATCTACTTCCCCCGGGGCTGTGGTTGGATAACCTCCCCAGCTGGGAGTTTGGCGTACTGGTGCAGGTCAGAGATCTCAGCAAGGCGATGCGCGAATCCTTTAGTCGCTCCCAGTCTCAATCTACCGAGGATGCCGATCTGGCGCTCGCTGAACCGCGGTTTAATGTGGATCACAGCAGTTGGGCAGTGCCCTGGCCAGAACGCGAGTACGCTCAGGGCGCTGAGTTTCTAAATCGCTATTTACAGCGCCTGGTGGATAAGGATGATTACAATGCGCAGTTCTATGCTCGCGCCGACAATCTCAGCTATTGGTTGGCCACGGTGGAGACTCGATTGGGCAGTCTCTCGCAACGACTGTCGGCCAGTGTTGGGCAACGCCGCATCAATACCGATTTATCTGGTGCTGCGGGCGCCGTGCAATCCACTTCAGCCCCCAGGGAACTGGTAATCAAGACGCCGAGACTGCAAATAGACAATGTGTTTTACGAGGCCAGGGGCACCTCTTGGGCACTTCTGCACTTTTTGAGAGCGGTGGAGATAGATTTTGCTGAAGTGCTGGCGCGAAAAAATGCTTTGGCCAGCGTCCAGCAGATTATTCGCGAGTTGGAGATGACTCAGCAGCCGGTGCGCAGCCCAATTATTGTTAATGGTGAGGGATTCGGTCTGATCGCCAACCACTCCCTAGTGATGGCTTCCTACATTAGTCGAGCTAATGCGGCTATTATCGATCTGCGGGAGTTGCTATCCAGAGGTTAGCGAGCCTCAGGCTATTTATTTATCTGACCATTTCTGATCAGACATTCCTCCTTGCTGTCAGCCTCAAGGGGATTATTGTCAGTTCCAAAAGGACCCCCCTGGTCAAAAACTGACCAGATACTAGAGTCACGATTATTGGGATTGCACCAGTAATACAGGTAAGCGGTTTCGTCTTCGGGATTGTATGGGTGATAGGAACAGGATGCGCTTAGCACTAGGCTGCCGAAAAGAAACTTTCTGAGAATCATTCTCATAGTGTTTGGACTCCATGTCGATTTATGATGGGATTATTTTTGCTCCCCAGAGCAGAGGGTTAATCAGTTATTTGTCAGCTCGGTGAGTAACAATTCCATCAGCTGTTGCCAATAGTAAAATATCCGCTGGCTTAATGGCAAATAAACCATTGGTGACCACGCCGGTAATCTGGTTGATGGCCTGTTCCAGCTCCCGGGGCGACTGGATAGGATGCAGATGATGGACATCGAGGATGCAGTTGCCATTGTCAGTGATCACATTTTCCCGCCACACTGGGTCGCCTCCCAATTTAACCAGCTCGCGGGCTACAAAACTGCGGGCCATGGGAATCACTTCCACCGGCAGCGGAAAGCTGCCCAAATGGTCTACCCACTTACTCTGATCGGCGATACATACGAACTCTTTGGCAACTGCGGTGACGATCTTTTCGCGAGTTAGCGCAGCACCACCGCCTTTGATCAGTTGGAGGTCGGCATTGGTCTCGTCGGCGCCATCGATATAGATGGTGACTTCAGGGACTGCATTGAGTTCATACACTGGGATGCCATGACTGCGCAATCGATCTGCAGATCCCTCGGAGCTGGCCACAGTGCCCTGAAAAAGATGTTTGTACTCAGCGATCTGATCAATAAAATAGTTGGCGGTGGAACCGGTGCCGATACCAACGATGCTATCCGTTTCAATTCTGCCGAGGGTGTAGTCAACGGCGGCTTTGGCTACCGCCTGTTTAAGTTGATTTTGATCCACGCAAACCCTCAATAAGCTAATAATTTTTCGCCAATTATATTAACATGGCGCAAACGCTAAATCATATTGGAAAACCATGCCCCAAGATTACCTGCAAAAAATCCGTGATGCCGATATCTACGATCTGGTGGTTAAAACCCCGGTTGATAGCGCACCACTGCTGTCTGAGCGGCTCAATAATCAGGTGTTGTTAAAGCGCGAAGATTTACAGCCGGTGTTCTCATTTAAGTTGCGCGGTGCTTACAATAAGTTGCGCAACCTCTCAAACGAGCAGAGAGAGCTGGGCGTGATTGCCGCCTCGGCGGGCAACCATGCCCAGGGACTGGCACTGGCGGCCGGCAAATTGGGGGTCAGGGCAACCATTGTGATGCCGCGAACTACACCGGGCATCAAAGTGGATGCGGTCCGCGCTCGCGGCGCGGAGGCGGTGTTGGTGGGCGACAACTACGATGCAGCGGCCGCTTATGCCAGTCAACTGGTGGCCGAGCAGGGGCTGACTTACATCCATCCGTTTGATGATCCAGATGTGATCGCCGGGCAGGGAACTATAGGTGTGGAAATTTTAGATCAGGTGCAGGGCCCGCTGGATGCGGTGTTTATCGCTGTGGGCGGCGGCGGTCTGTGCGCCGGGGTAGCTGCCTATATCAAGCAGATTAGACCAGAGGTCAAGATTATTGCGGTGGAATCCGATGATGCCGCCTGCCTGGATGCGGCGCTCAAAGCCAATCGCAGGGTGCGTTTAAAGGAGGTGGGCATTTTCGCCGATGGCACCGCTGTGGCCCAGATCGGCGAGGAGACTTTTAGACTTCTCAAAGACTTAGTGGATGAGGTGATCACGGTTAGCACCGATGAAATCTGCGCTGCGATTAAAGATGTCTACAACGACACCCGGGCTATCTGCGAGCCCTCGGGCGCTCTGGGTACTGCAGGGCTTAAAAAATATGTCGCTATGCATGGTGTCGAGGATCAAACACTGTTATCGGTGCAATGTGGCGCCAATATGGACTTTGATCGTCTGCGCTACATTTCCGAGCGCACCCAGATTGGTGAAAAGCGCGAGACGGTGCTGGCGGTCACCATCGATGAAAAGCCCGGAAGCTTCCAGTCTTTTTGCAGTGCGCTGGGCAGACATGGCATCTCTGAATTTAATTACCGCTACAGTGATCAACAGCGGGCTCATATCTTTGTTGGTGTCCGAGTAACCGGCGATGAAGATCGGCAACAGTTGCTGCAGGACCTACAGAGCAAAGATTATTCAGTTGTCGACATGACCGATAATGAGATGGCCAAATTGCACATTCGCCATATGGTGGGAGGGCGCTCTAGTTATGTCACTGATGAGCGGGTATTTCGCTTTGAATTTCCCGAGCGACCCGGGGCATTGCTGGAGTTCCTGATGCAACTGGGTGGCCGCTTTAATATCTCTTTGTTCCACTACCGCAATCACGGCTCGGCTTTCGGCAGGGTTCTGGTCGGCCTCCAGGTTCCTAAAGCCGACCGACCCGAACTGAAAAATTTTCTGGATAATCTGGGCTATGGCTATGCCGACGAAACCGATAACCAGGCCTATCAGTTTTTTCTCAGTTAGCCTTAGAGCAGATCGGCCAGTTTGCGAATTTGCAGTGCTTCAAAGCCTGAGCCGGCCAGGGCATCGGAGATAACAACCACCTGATCCTCAGGGGAAAACTCGTCCCGCTGAATCATAATATTGGCGGCATCGGCTAGCGTTTTCTCCGGATTGTCGTCAATGGCTATGTGGTAGCTGAGTACATTGCGATTGATAACCAGTTGTTTTCTGGTCGCACTGCTATCGGTAAAGGCACAGATAATCGACTGGGGGTGGCAGTTGGTAACGCGGTTGGCCATTCGCCCCCTGTGAGTGGGCACAATAATAGCTCTGGCATCAATTGAAGTCGCCAAGTCTACCGCGGCCTTGGCGATATGTTGTTTGTTGCTGTCAATGTTCAGATTGTCGGTAAACCGCAATCCACGGCTCTTTTCAATGGAGCGGGCGATGCGATCTAGCATCTGCACACATTTGACGGGATATTTGCCAACGGTGGTTTCCCCCGACAGCATTATGGCATCGGCCTCCTCATAGACCGCGTTGGCGACATCGGTCACCTCGGCGCGCGTGGGGATGGGGTTTTCGATCATAGATTCCAACATATGGGTGGCTACTATGGCGCGTTTGCCTCGCTGGGCGCAGGTGCGGATAATCCGCCGCTGTATGCGCGGCAGAACTTCCAGCGGTATTTCAACACCTAGATCACCGCGGGCCACCATAATGCCATCGGCCACCTCGACAATTTCTTCCATATTGGTAATGGCCTCTTGGTCCTCCAATTTGGCAATCACTTTGATCAGGTCAGATTTATCACCTAACAGTTGGTGAAGTTGACGAATATCTTCAGCTTTGCGGACAAAGGACAGGGCGATAAAGTCAACCCCCTGCTGGATGCCAAATTCAATATCGCGGCGATCCTTCTCGGTAATCGCCGGCAGATTGACGCGAATCCCCGGCAGATTGACATGACGCTTGCTCTTCAGCAGACCGCCATCGATCACCTTGACCTGCATATTTCTGTCCTGCTTGCTGAGTACTTCAAGATTTATCAGGCCATTGTCCACGGTGATGGTGTCACCCACATTGACATCGGTAATCAGGTCGTCGTAGTTGATTTGAATTGATGAAGATTCAACATCCTCAGCGCCACGGGCGACAATCGACAGGGTATCTCCCTCTTGAAGATGTAAATCCTCGGCGCGATCACCAGTACGGATCTCTGGACCCTGAGTGTCCAAGAGGATAGCGATTGGGTGATTGCGATGTTTATTCAGCTCATGAATAGATTGGATAACTTTCGCATGGGAACTGTGATCGCCATGGGACATATTCAGTCGCGCTACATTCATGCCCGCATCCGCTAGCTTCTCAAGCATCTCAGTGGAGTCTGTGGCTGGGCCTATGGTGCAGATTATTTTGGTTTGGCGCATATGATCTCTCTGTCGGTAATGATTTTTTCAACGGCAACGTCCCAGTTATTGCTGGGGATTGAAGCGACCTCTTGGCAGCTGTGAGCCAGACCCACCAATCTGGGAGCCGGTAGTCTTCCCGCATTGACAAATGCCAGTGTGCGATCGTAATAACCGCCCCCCATACCCAAGCGGTTACCCTGACGGTCAAATCCCACTAAGGGCATTAAAATTAAATCCAAACTCCAGGTGGGCACTGTCTTTGTGCTCTTTAAACTGGGTTCGGGGATGCCGTAACTATTGGCAACCAGTGACGTGTGCCGATCATAGGCAACAAATTGCAGGCGATTCACTCTGGGGTGAAGGGCCGGCAGAAAACATTTCTTCCCAGACTGCAGACAGATATCCATTATCAGTGAGGGGTCAGCTTCGCCATCATTGGGTAGATATAGACCCACACGCCTAGCTCGCAGGAAGAACATCTGGTTGCACAGCCTCGAGGCAATCTGATCGGCGCATCGGCGCTGTTGCTGCGGGGACAGCGAGCGCCTTGTGGCCCGCAATTCACTTCTGATTTGGCTACAGGTCATAGGATTGCATCAACTGGTGTAAACCCAGAGTGCCGCTGTTGACGTGGCCTTGAACCGAAGAGTTCAAGGGGGCCACCCTTGCAGCGAATCAGGCTTTCCGACGCACGGAAGTGCACAACATCACTGACGGAGAGTAGCCGGATAGTAAGTATCGGCTCAGGGACTTCTCAACTGGCAAACACCCCAGGTAGCATCAGTATAACAGAGTAACAACCGCAAGCGGCAGGGTAGGCGCAATTAATTCGTCAGGTCGGTGAGAGCCGAATCCAACTTGGCGCTCATAGATTGCAACATATTTGTCGCATCTGAGTACTGTTGGATAGACTGCTCACTGCGAATTAGATCATGGGCCAAGTTGAGTGCTGCCATAACTGCGATTCGCTCGAGGCCAATAATATGCGAACCGCGGCGGATCTCTTCCATCTTTTCATTGAGCAGTTTGGCGGAGCGTTCCAGGGCCTCGCGCTCATGGGGCTGACAGTTGACTTGATACTCTTTGTCGAGGATCCGGATTTTAAGGGAGAGACTGGACATAGATTTCACTCCACGCTCAGACTGCGCAGCCGGTTGATCATATCTTTGATTTGCTTTCGTGCCATTTCGTTCTTTTCTAGCAATTGCCCGCGCTCGCCAAGCAGGCCGCTCTCGCGTTCGCGCAGCACAGCATTCTCTCGCTTTAGCTGCTGACAGGTGGCAATTAACTGATCCAGTTTTTGTTCAAATGTGTCGGTGTCGGTCATTAAAGTAAGTTCACAGTGCAGGCGTATCTAATCACTGCGTACTATAGGCACTGAAGCCGGTCTGGTCAATTAAAGTGGTTAGGTTCTAGCTGTCACTCAACTGTGGTGCGCTAAGTACCTAGTAGTGTTAGGATAATGCAAATTTTATAGGGTAGCACTGTGACATTTGAACAATTAGAAGATCTTTTTTATACACTGGATATTCAGGCTAGCGCATCCGGATTTCATGGCTTTCTCTGCGGCAGATTGAGCTGTGGTCCGGTACAGATGGAATCCTTGATAAGCAGCACAACCCAGTGGCTTGGACTGGAGGAAGAGGCGGCTGAATCCGCAGAGGCTGCCCTTGAGGAATTCTATGAATCCTCACTCAGCAACCTCCAGGATGCGAGTTTTATTTTTCAGCCGCTGTTGCCAGATGACGAGCTTCCTCTATCGGAACGCCTAGTGGCGTTGGGAGAATGGTGCAGTAACTTCATCTCTGGTCTGGGTGAGGGAATGTCTGACGAACTTGAGGTATCCGCCGATACACAGGAAGCGCTTAGGGATATCGCCGCCATAGGCCAGATATCAGCAGAGTTTGATGAAGGCGAGGAGGGTGAGAGAGATTATTTGGAGCTGGTCGAATATATCCGCATCGCCGTACAGCTTATATTCTCTGACTTGGACGCCCAGATTGATCCAGAGGCACAGCCGACAATCCATTGATATTTTGCGAAGACCATAGCAAAGACGCCAGGAAAATAGGTGCATTAATTAATGATCAGCAATAGAGAGTATCAAGCGCGGCGCCGCGAATTGATGGCGACAATGGAGCCCAATAGCATTGCCGTTATCGCCGCCGCTCCCGAGCGAGTGCGCTCTAAAGATACCCTCTATGCCTACAAGCAGAGTACCAATCTCAGTTATCTGTGTGGATTTCCTGAGCCCCAGGCGGTAATAGTATTGATACCCCAGCGACCCCAGGGTGAGTTTGTCTTGTTCTGCCGCGACCGCGATACCCTGCGAGAAATCTGGGATGGCTACCGTCAGGGGCCGGCTGGTGCGGTGGCTAACTTTGGTGCCGATGACGCCTTTCCCATCGATGATATAGACGACATCCTGCCGGCCCTTCTGGAGGGCAAAAATCGCGTCTACTACAGCATTGGTAGTGATCCAGTATTTGATCAACAGATGCTGGCTTGGGTTAAAGAGGTTGCAGAGCTAGAGAAGAACGATCATCTATCCGCCGATGAATTTATCGATTTGGATCACCTGCTCAGCGAGATGAGGTTGATAAAATCGGCCGCCGAGATAAAGCTGATAAGTAGAGCTGGCGAGATTTCAGCCGCGGCCCATTGCCGGGCAATGCGACACTGTAGTCCGGGTCGAAGCGAGTTCCACCTGCAGGCGGAGATCGAACATGAATTTATGTCCAGTGGCGCCACCGGCCCTGCCTACACCAGTATTGTCGGCGGTGGTAAAAACGCTTGCATCCTGCACTATATCGACAATCGAGATAAGCTGAAAACAGGTGATCTAGTCCTTATTGATGCCGGCTGCGAGTATCAAAACTACGCCGCTGATATTACCCGAACTTTCCCAGTCAATGGAAAATTCACCGCCCCTCAGGCAGCCATCTATGACCTTGTTCTGGCCGCCCAAGCGGCAGCCATGCAAAACATTGCTCCCGGGCTACCCTATGATTTAGCCAATCGAGCGGTGGTTCAGGTGATTACTCAGGGACTGTTGGAACTGGGCCTGTTGCAAGGCGATTGCGAGGCGTTAATTGACGCCGGTGCCTATAAAGCGTTTTATATGCACAGTGTCAGCCACTGGCTGGGCATGGATGTGCATGATGTCGGGGATTATAAAATTGATGACCAGTGGCGCGTCTATGAGCCGGGCATGGTGCTGACTGTCGAACCCGGCATTTACATTGCACCGGATAATCAAAATGTCGCCACAAAATGGCGGGGGATTGGCGTGCGGATCGAGGATAATGTGGTGGTCACTAAGCGGGGGCACAAAGTTCTGACCGATGCTGTGCCAAGAGAACGCGAACAAATAGAACAGCTGATGGCGGGTGAATTTTGAGCACTGCATCCCCAGAGGCCACCCACTATGATATCGCCATTGTCGGCGCCGGCATGGTGGGCATCAGCTTGGCACTGTTGTTGGCACAACAGCAACGCTGGCGAGTTTTGCTGGTGGAATCCCAGTCCCTCGAGGGAAGTGATGGCCCTAGCTACAGCCCCAGCTTTGATGCCCGATCCACGGCACTGTCCTGGAGCAGCCAAAAAATCTTCCAGGCACTGGGTCTATGGCCTCAACTCCGGCGCCATGCCTCAGCCATTGCACAAATCCATGTCAGCGACCGCGGCCATTTCGGCCTGACTCGCCTAGAGGCTGAACAGGCTGGCGTCGATGCGCTGGGCTATGTGATTGAAAACAGTTGGCTGGGCGCAGTTTTAATGGCAGCCACCGCCGACACAGAGATTGATTTACAGGGGCACACTGAAGTCGCCGACATTAAACCGCTGGCGGAGTCCATGCAGCTAACGCTCAAAGATACCAATCAGCAGACGGACAGCCCGATTGAGGTAAACACCAAGCTATTGATTATCGCCGATGGTGCCGCATCCGGTTGCGGGCAGCAGTTGGGTATCCATCGGCACAGCAAATCCTATGGCCAGAGTGCAATTATTGCCAATATCAGCTTATCTAGTCCCCATGGGGGGGTTGCCTATGAGCGCTTTACCGATCAGGGACCGATGGCCCTGCTGCCCCTGAGTGATTATCAAAATCGACCGCGCAGTGCTCTGGTGTGGACCCAGCCAGCGGAGACGGCACAGCATCTTCTGAACGCCGACAAGGATGCCTTTCTGGCCGATTTACAGCAGCGCTTTGGCCAGCGTATGGGTCGGTTTAATGATGTGGGTGAGCGCGTGGCCTATCCCCTGACTCTCAGCACCAGTGAGGAGCAGGTGCGCCGCCGATTGGTGGTTGTCGGCAATGCCGCCCACAGTTTGCATCCGGTGGCGGGGCAGGGTTTTAACCTGTCGCTGCGGGATATTTCAGTTCTAGCCAAGACACTGGCCGCCTGTCCCCAAGACGCGGATATCGGTGATCTCAAGCATCTGCAAAACTACCAGCAGCAACAGGCTACAGATCAGCGCAACACACTACTGTTTACTGACAGTTTGCCTAAATTGTTTGGTCTGTCTTCACCGCTGGCGGCGCTCGGACGCAACTCGGGACTGTTGCTAATGGACTTGCTGCCCTCCCTGCGCAATCAATTTGCCCAGTTCGGCATGGGGCTTGCCAATCCCCGGGCCAGCTATTCGCCAGATCGCCATTCCTCTGACTATACTGGTGGCAAGTATGGCTGAATTTACCTCCAGTCACTACGATGTGGTTATCGTCGGCGCCGGTATGGTGGGTGGCGCCACCGCCTGTCTGCTCGCCCAGAGCGAGCATAAAGCTGCGGAAAAACTTAAGATTGCACTGATTGAGTCGCGCGCTCCACAGGCTTTTGATCCCAGCCAGTTCGACCCCCGGGTTGCCGCCCTCACCGAAAACACCAGAATGCTACTGCAGCGCTGTGGCGTCTGGGAGGCCATTTGCGCCAAGCGCGCCACTCCCTACCAAGCCATGCAGGTCTGGGATGCCGAGGGCACCGGGCGCATTAGCTTTGACTGCCGGCAAGTCCATCAGCCCAACCTGGGTCATATTGTAGAGGTTTCCGCGATTAACTCGTCACTGATGGACAGGCTCCAGCAGTTGTCCAATATTGATCTCTACTGCCCCGCAGTGGTCAACAACTACACTGCAGAAGAGGATTCAGTGATTCTGGATCTGGGCAGTGGCGCGCATATTTCTACAAACCTGCTGATTGCCGCCGATGGCGCCAATTCATCGATTCGTCAACAGTTCCAATTTGCCACCCGCCAGTGGGACTACGGCCAGCAGGCTATAGTGACCACCATCACCACTCAGCAGTCCAATCAGCAGACCGCTTGGCAGCGTTTTATGCCCAGTGGTCCGCTGGCACTACTGCCACTAACTGATAATAAGGATGAACTGCATCGCTGTTCGATTGTCTGGTCTCAGGACTCAGCGGAGGCCGAGCGCCTGATGGCACTGAGTGACCGCGATTTTTGTCAGCAACTGTCCACCGCCAGTGAACACTGTCTCGGTGAGGTTTTGCAGACCGACAAACGCCATACCTTTCCCCTGCGTCAGTGCCACGCCATCGACTATGTGAAGCCCAGAGTGGCGCTGGTGGGCGATGCCGCCCACAGTATTCACCCGCTGGCGGGGCAGGGCGTGAATCTGGGCTTTGCCGATGCCCAGGTATTGGCGGAGGAGCTCAGTCGGGCGCGGGCTAGGGATGTTGATTTGGGGGATTTGGCGGTACTAAAACGCTACCAGCGACG